>RRYU01021888.1_pt1 | contig 12664 bp, 11 predicted proteins | sample 2162651 | NCBI WGS metagenome assembly RRYU01 (sample SAMN10267283, study PRJNA491782) | microbial mat metagenome | isolation source: biomat in the production well | place: Japan: Minami-Kanto gas field, natural gas well KTG3 | collected 2017-06 | reverse complement strand
CTACCGGCCTAACAGCATCTGTCGGGATTGGGGTTGGCATACTGTAGAAGTGAAGCGTCATCAATGTTGGACAATCAAGGCGTTTTGGCGGGGATGATCGGGCGATGTCGGCGCAAAGCATGAAAGCAAAAGAGTACGTTTTTTTGTGGCGGGTGCGGCATTAAAGCAAGCGAACCGAGCAGACCTACTGCTACTGGGTGCGTAAGTTTATCGTCTTTCACCGCTTGCGTCATCCGGCGGAGATGGGCGAGCCTGAGATCAATGCCTTTCTGAGCCATCTGGCCGTGAAAGAGAAGGTTAGCGCCTCGACCCAGAATCAGGCACTGAGCGCCCTGCTGTATCTCTATCGGCATGTGCTGAAGCGGGAGGTGGGGGATTTGGGCCAGGTTGTGCGCGCGAGAAAGCCAAAACGGCTTCCCGTGGTCATGACGCGCGAGGAAGTCAAAGCTGTTCTCGATCAACTCGGTGGCGACAAATGGCTGATGGCCAGTTTGTTGTACGGCGCCGGTTTACGGCTGATGGAGTGCATGCAGTTGCGGGTACAGGAGGTTGATTTTCAAGCGAGCGAGATCATCGTCCGGGATGGAAAAGGGGGCAAGGATCGTCGGACGATGCTGCCGCAGACCCTCATTCCACCGCTTAAGGAACATTTGCGCAAAGTGAAGGCAATTCATGAAAAAGATCTGGCCGAAGGCTGGGGGCGAGTCGTGATGCCTAATGCACTTGATCGCAAATACCCCAATGCACCGACAGAATGGCGTTGGCAATGGGTTTTCCCGCAGGAAAACCGATGGGTCAATACCAGGACAAAAGAACAGGGCCGCCACCATATGGACGAGTCATTGCTCCAAAAGGCTGTCAGAGACGCCGTTGGACGCGCTGGTTTGACCAAAAGAGCGACATGTCACACGTTCAGACACTCATTCGCCACCCACCTTCTGGAGGCCGGTTACGATATTCGAACGGTTCAGGAATTGCTCGGCCACAGTGATGTCAAAACCACGATGATTTACACTCACGTTCTGAATAAGGGGCCGTCTGGTGTCCGCAGCCCCGCTGACGGACTGTAGGTGACGAATATACGGACCCGCATAAGATGCGGAGGATGAATTGACTAACATTTAACTGTCTGATATTTGAGAGGAATAATTGAGAATTAATATTTGCCAATAGCTTCTTATACGGACAGGAATCTCATTTCTGCATGTTATGAGGGTCCTTCCATTTGCTGTTAGCATTCAAAGAAGCAAGACGCATGAAGCTCTTTTCCTACATCGTCACTCATGATACTGGATTTTCGCCAAATCCGTTCTGGGGGTGTTGTACGCTTGCCGATTGCAAGCCGATGATTAGACGCACAGCGCAAGTTGGGGATTGGATAGTTGGATTGAGCCCAAAAGCCACAGGGAATCGGGGCGTGTTCGCGATGGAAGTAGATGAGATCCTCGATTATGCTCGTTACTTCCATGACCAGCGTTTTGCAAACAAAGTCCCGGATTACACCAAGGGAGAAGTCATCTATAAAACTGGAGATAACATATACAGGCCGCAGCCGAATGGCAGATTCCAGCAGTTGCGATCGATGCACTCAGACGGAGAAAACGAAAACCCAGATACAAAAGCACACGACTTGGGAGGTGTGAATGTTCTTATCGGGGAAACTTTCCACTATTTTGGTGGCTCAGGCCCTTATTTGCCAGAATGGTTGAATGAATTGAAGGTTGGGCGAGCACACAAGAATCGATTTTCACAAGAAACCATTTCAAAGTTCCTGAAGTTCATTTCGTCTTATAGTCAGGGAGTCATCGGCCCACCTACGAACTGGCCCCATGGCGATAACTCTTGGCAACAGGTTGTGAAATGAAGCTGATTCTCAGCAGAAAAGGCTTTGACTCTTCCGCAGGAGGCGTTCCAAGCCCGATATTTCCTGATGGCCGAATAGTGTCGCTTCCCATTCCGGATAAATCCTCCACTGTCGCCTATGGAGATATTTCCTATCAAGGTGGCTCTATTGGAAATCTCGTCGTCGAGCTCACGAGTGGGCGCGTCCCTCCGCACTACCGCGCTCACATAGACCCTGATCTAGAAGCGGGTAGCCTGCCACGCTTGCCAGATTGGCGACCAATTTTTGGGCAGACGGGCCAAGCTCAAAGTCACTTACGGAATAACCACGTTGGGCCGGGAGATTTGTTCCTGTTCTTTGGGCTTTTCCGCCGCATCGAAATGCTGAACGGTTCATACACATGGGTGCGTAACGCCCGGCCATGCCATGTTATCTGGGGTTGGTTGCAAGTAGCAGAGGTTTTGCACATCGGGAATTCTCGGCCTCAAGGTTACGAATGGGCGCGGTACCATCCTCACTTCAATAGAAACGCTGACCCCAACAACGTCGTTTACATTTCGCGCCGTCAACTTGCAATAGATGAGCTTACAAAAAGCATTCCTGGTGCGGGAGCCTTTTCGCGATTCTCCAATAGCCGACAGTTGACAGCGCCCAATGCAGAGAATCTATCCACTTGGAATCTTCCGGATTGGTTTCATCCGAGTGATAGCAGAAAACCTCTCACGTATCATTCGGACGTGCAGCGGTGGCAAAAACGAGGTGGTCGAACTGAACTCATGTCTGTAGCAAGGGGGCAGGAATTTGTACTGGATTGCAATGAGTATCCAGAGGCAGTTCAGTGGGCACGCGACCTGATTCTGAGCATAGATAATGAATGCTAACAAGGCGCTGCACTGGACTGCAATTCCGCTGCGCTCCATTGCCGCCAGTGAGCTTGGTCGTTAGCTGCAAAAAATGGAAAATTTCATACAAATAATCGAACCAATACTATATTTCGCCGTTATCTGCTTTCCGAGCACAACGGCAATAATGGTATTTTCACTCTGGCGACAGGGCTATGATCCAGTCGGAAATTTCGTAACAAGCAAATTGAGTTTCAACATAGACATGCAGTTTTTTTCGAAGCTCCGAATTGGCTACAAGGAAATAACAAAAAACAGAACTATCCCGTTTTTGAATCTTGTAAGTTTTTATATTGTTCTATTCACCTTTATAGCGCTTCCGTTGCTTATTGCCATTAGCTATCTGTGGTGAAGCAGCTAACCAGATAATCAACCGGACGGAAAATACGTCTGTGCAAAATTGAAAAGCAAAAACTAAAATTGCGGTGGTGCTCGAGCAGTTCGTCGCCGCCGGTTATCACGAACCGTTCGATTCAGAGGACTTAGACATGACGTATTCATCTAATCCAAAAGCCATATGCGGCAAATCAATTCGCAGTGCAGTCGTTTTGCTGTGCGCTGCCATTCTGGCATCCTGCTCGCATGGGCCACCGGAGATTCGTGCTTATATCACAAACTCCAGAGCGAAACCCGATTCCCACTGGATCGCTGTTGCGGTTGAATACCAGCATTACCAGGAACCAACAGGAATCAACGCTTTTCCCAACGGCGGCATACCCAAGTATCTCGATGAGAAGGCAAAAATATACTTGTGTAATGTGGAGACCCTCGAAGTGCGTCGACTCGTATCGGCAACCCCATCGGACATTGTTAAGCTCGGATGGCAGCCGTGGATTCTGGGATGGGTGGGTGACAGTTTGTACTTTCAGATATCTGGGCAAAAAGGAACGAAGCTCAATGAGACTAAGACTAACAAGGTCGTCTATAGGATTGACGGAAATGGGCAAGATTCAGAAGTAGCCAACACCCCGGACAACCTTGTGTTCCAGCAGGACACAGGTCCTCTACCCAAAGGCTCATTTGTACGAATCAGCAATCGCTACGATACAATTGCTGTCAGGACGGAAAGAGACGCTAGTCCACGAACTCTGTTCAAAATCGACATTAACCAGGGAGAACTCGTTGCGATTCAAGAATCGAACAAGCCGGATGCAGGCGACGGCTTATAGCCGCGCCTGATCCGCAACGTTAGGCCAACAAAACTATTATGCGCGAACCAGCTATTTACGGAATAGTTGAGTTTTCAAACTCAATATTTTGCTCGGCAGATGCACTCGGTGCAGTTGTAGATATTGAGATTGGTGGCCAAGTAGGCACGTTGATGTTTCCATCCCTTCCTGCGTGGGGTGAAGGGGTAGAAGATCCTCTACACATGCCGCTACTGGGTCCAACCCCTGCACGAAGTTGGAAGCGAGGGGATAAGTTAATCTCTTGGGGTTGGCCTCAATCATATCCGACAGGCAATGCTTCGGTTGAGCTTGCACTCATAGAATTTATTTTAGCGAATAATATTGATGAACGCGCACAGCAAATATACGAAGGATTCAAAGCTTGGCTTGAACTGTTTGAGAAGTATGTCGCCCTCATAACTAAGCAGGGGACATACAATAGGGTAGAAGTTCATCATGACGGGAAGGGGCTCGAACTTCTCATAGCAGACGATAATGGTTTAAAGCATGTTTCAGATAAACGGCCGCATCGGATGAGCGTAGTCATGTCTGACAAAGATGAATCTCTCCACCATCATCAACTCAATGAAATAGCACACTATAGCTCACGGCTCATCGAACCAAAATTCGAATATAAAATTTTGCTGGAAGCTTATCATGCACAAAGTGAATTAGACCATAGAAAGGCAATAATTGAGGCGGCGAATGCACTTGAGATTTGCCTGACTTCAGCCATTATGGAAGAGCTTAATAAACAGAATATAAAATTCGGAGATAAGCTTCTACAGAAATATAGAATGCTTGGTGGAAGATTTGAGCTCATCAAACTGCTCGAAATTGACATTCCTGACAAAAACTATGAGGAGCTGATAATAAGGCCAAGAAATAACGTGGTTCACCGTGGTTATTACCCAAGCAGACAACTTTCATACAAAGTTGTCTCTGAGGTAGAGGAACTTCTACGTATATTTTCACCAAGTTACTACTCTATGGCCTAACAACGCGTCAGAGCTGACGGGGTGACACGGCCTTGCTTCTCGAAAAATACGCAGCCGCTCGATGTTTCGGTGGCCCGCAGCTCAACTCAAGGCGTTAGTTCGATAAAAATATAATGGAGGTCGATAAAATGAGTTCTCTGGAAGCAAATATTGATACTAAGATCGGTGAAGTGAGAACAGAGGCGCTTGATCTAAGTTTTGGAGAAATCGTTAATTTACATCAAAATAAGGAATTAGTGATACAACCAGAGTATCAACGACTTTTTAGATGGTCAGATGAACAAAGATCTAGGCTGATAGAATCGATACTATTGGAATTACCTATTCCACAAATTTTTGTCATTGAAAACCAAGATGGTGTGTTAGAGCTGATCGATGGTTTGCAACGAATAAGTTCAGTAATCCAATTTATCAACCCAGAGGTTCTTGGCCTTGGCCCTTTAGTTCTGCAAGGCTGCGATCTTATTGAAGATTTGAACGGAAAAAAATTTGAAGATATGACACTTAGCCTCCGTTTAAGGCTAAAGCGGTCCTCGGTTAGAACTATTGTCATAAAAAAACAAAGCAAGTCTTTTTTGCGATATGAAATGTTCAAAAGACTAAACACCGGTGGAGCGATACTCTCCCCCCAAGAGATAAGGAACTGTTCTTCAAGAATGCTTGGAGAAACCGGAGCAACCTTCTATACGTTCCTACAGACATTAGCGCAAGAAGCACCTTTTGTTGCCTGTACTGAAACAATCTCGCAATCTGATTTAGATCAAAAAGGCAATGAAGAATTAGTTCTCAGATTTTTTGCTGCAAAAAACGGTCGAGACCTTTTCAAAGGTAGCGTTCGTGACTGGCTTGATGATTTCATGGAAAACGTTTTGCTCGAAAAGATCCCTTTTGATTTTAATAGTGAATCGAAGATTTTTAATAATCTTTTTGAGTTTTTGGCTCAGGCATTGGGTGATGGTGCCTTTGTGAAGTACAGAGGAAACACGCCAGTGGGTGCGCTTGCTCCTGCTTATTATGAAGCCATTACAATCGGTTTTTTTAATAAGTTGGAAGAAATAAGGGCTTTAGACAAGCAGCAAATCAAGCAAAAAATTATAGAAACTGTTCAAGGCGACGCATTTAGAGGTTTCACCGGACCAGGTGCGAATTCTAGAGGAAAACTGAACGGTAGAATTAAAACTATTGAAGATGCACTTTCGGAGCTGATTGGGTGAAACGTTTAGACCAAGAGCTTGAAGAAGACCTTTCGTGGCGAGAGGCCGAGCTGGGCTCCCTAAAACTACAAGTAGCCCAATCGGAAAGTGGTTCAGCGAAACACAATGCTCTTCTCAGGGCAATGTGGGCAATGTTATATGCCCATTTTGAGGGATTCTCTAAATTTACCTGGGATTTGTACTTGGAAAAATTGCAAGCTCTAGAACTTGATCGACAGAGCTTTAAACCAGAAATATGCAAGTTGTCATTGCATAAAGATCTCAAAAATCTGAAGGGTGATTTGTCCTCGGAATCGTTGTGGGATTTTTGTGGTGGTAAATTCCAGAGGCTGATGAATGAAAAGCTTAAGTTCGATACAAAACTAGAAACCGATTCTAATCTTTGGCCCAATCTTTTCAAAGACAATATCTACAAGATATGCCTTCACTGTTCGTCAATAGATGAGTTTCAAACCCATATTAAGTCTCTTGTTGCAAGAAGAAATGACATCGCACATGGTAAAAAGCTAGTGATCAAAAGCCTCATAGAATACCAAGAATATGAGAACGCAGCTTTATTGGTCATGCATGAATTGGCCATTGCAGTAGTGGAAGCAATTGAAACTAAAAGCTATTTGCGATGATTTTTCTAATATGAATACGCAACTAACAAACTAATCAACCGGACGGAAAATACGTCTGTGCTAAATTGAAAAGCAAAATCTAAAATTGCGGTGGTGTTCGAGCAGTTCGTCGCCGCCGGTTATCATGAACAGTTGGGCAATGAATGCATGAGCAATAACGATACCTCAACGAGGTCCGCGACCAAAACGCCCTAACAGGAATATTTTGAGAGTAAGCAAATGTCCAGACTAACGGATCTTATTAGAAAAGCAAAAGCCGAAGACTCGCAGTTTGGAGCCGATCTGGAACGCGAGTTCCGCGCACTGTCGTCGAGGCTGTCATTTGGGTTGAATTTCGAGCGGCATAAACCGGAAGCGGTGGAATTGCCGAAGCGTCCGGTCCGCCGGGGGGACAAGGTGCGGGTGTTGCCGCCACGCGGCTCCACCACCAAGGGTGATCAGCGGCTGTGGCAGGTAAAGGCTATCCGCAAGGACAAAAAGGTGGCTGATCTGGAGTTGTTCGGCTCAGAGGAGGTGGAAGCCCAGACCGTTGCGTTGGACGATCTGGTCGTGGTCGCGGAGTTCGGAGACACCATCTATCCGGGACTCATTCCCACGGGTAAAGTCTCTCGTGGTGAGGACAAGCCGTGGCACACGGTCATCAATGGCGAGAACTACCATGTGCTGAAAGCCCTGACCTGGACGCACCGGGGCAAGGTGGACGCCATCTACATTGACCCGCCCTACAACACGGGCGCAAAGGATTGGAAATACAACAACGATTATGTCGAGGGCGAGGATCTGTATCGCCACAGCAAATGGTTGGCGATGATGGAACGACGCTTGCTTGTCGCGAAAGAATTGCTGAAACCGACAGACTCGGTGCTGATCGTCACGATTGACGAGAAGGAGTATCTGCGACTAGGGTTGCTTTTAGAACAAATCTTTCCAGAAGCAAAGATTGAAATGGTTACCTCAGTGATTAGTGCTAAAGGAGTTGCCCGTTTTGGTGATTTTTCTCGGGTAGAGGAGTTCATTTACTTTGTGCGTTTCGGAATTTCATCTGTTTGTTTAGGTGAGGAAAATATGCTGGATGATTCGCGTTCAGCCTCCTCACAGATTGGCAAGAAGATGCAATGGCTTGGGCTTCGACGGCGGGAACCAACTGCAAAGCGCGGTGCACGTCCCAACCAGTTTTATCCAATCTTCGTAAATGTAACCACAGGATATATTGATTCGATCGGAGCCCCTATTAATGATGATGTTGACCGCAGAAAGATCGACCCCCCCAAGGATACTTATGCGGTGTGGCCTTTGCGCCCGAATGGCGATGAGGGACTCTGGGGTATAACCCCCGAAACTGCGAAGATCTACCACAAGGATGGGTTCATTCGTTCACGTAATCACAAACCTAAAAAGGAGCAGTCATCTATTAACTATTTGCCAAGCGGGACGGTTAAGGCAATTAAAGATGGCCAGATAGAAGTAGTTGGTCGTGACCCGGATGGGGCCGTTCAGGGAGTTTACAGAGAGCGAAAAGGCGTAATTCCAAAACGAGTGTGGAATAAGGCGTCCCATAATGCCGAGAATGGTGGGTCGTTAGTGCTTTCGAAGCTCATTCCAGATCGCCGCTTTCCATTTCCCAAGTCCTTATACGCAGTAGAAGACGCGCTGCGATTCTTTGTTACTGACAAACCGGAAGCAGTGGTTCTAGATTTCTTCTCCGGCTCCGGCACGACTGCCCATGCGGTGATGCGGCTCAACAAGCAGGATGACGGCAAGCGTCAATGCTTTAGTGTCACCAACAACGAAGTTGGAGCGGACGAACAAAAGACGCTTCGCGAGAAAGAATTACGTCCCGGTGACCCAGAGTGGGAAAAGCTGGGCATCTGCGACTACATCACCAAGCCCCGCGTGGAGGCTGCCATTACGGGCAAGACGCCGGACGGCAAATCGGTCAAGGGCGATTACAAGTTCACCGACGAGTTCCCAATCTCAAATGGCTTAAAGGAAAACGCCGAGTTTTTTACCCTGACCTACGAGACGCCGCTCGCCGTCAGTTACCAGACTGCGTTCGCTCGCATCGCTTCGTTGTTATGGATGCGTGCGGGTAGCGTGGGCCGCCGCATTGACAAACTTCCCTCCGACGGTTGGGACGTGGCTGATGCCTACGGTCTGCTGGTGGAGCTGGATAGGGCGACCGATTTCCTCAAAGCCGTGCGCAAGGCAAAGGCCCTGCGTATCACTTACATCGTCACGGACGACGAGCGCCGCTTCCAGGCGCTGGCGCGCCGCCTGCCCGAGGGGGTGGAGGCGATTCGGCTCTATGAATCCTACCTGACCAATTTCGCGTTTGCTAACGGAGACGACGCATGAAATTTACACTGAAAGACTACCAGAACGAAGCCGTCCTTGACGTGCTCGACAGACTCAGAAAAGCCCGCAAACGCTGGCGCGAGGATGGCGACCGCCACGCCTTTTCGCTTACCGCTGCCACTGGCGCAGGTAAGACGGTAATGGCCGCTGCTGTCTTTGAGGCACTGTTTCACGGGGACGACGGTTTCAACTTTGACCGTGATCCAGGGGCGGTGGTGATCTGGTTCAGTGACGACCCTTCGCTCAACGAACAGACGCGTTTTCGCCTGATGGAATCGTCTGACCGCCTGCGGCATACGGACTTGATGGTCGTGGAAAACACTTTTAATCGCGCTAAGTTCGATGCCGGAAAAATCTACTTCCTCAACACGCAGAAACTTGGCAAGAAGAGTCTTTTGGTGCGCGGATTTGATGGTGACGAGGACGACGGCACATTCCCCTCAATGCGCCCTGACCTGCGGAGCCATACGATTTGGGACACGATCCGCAATACCAATGAAGACCCGGCGCTGTCGCTGTATTTTGTGCTGGACGAGGCGCACCGGGGCATGGGCACGCAGAATCGCGAGAAGTCCACCATCGTCAAGCGGCTCATCAATGGTGAAAAAGGCGTGCCGGGCATCCCCGTGGTGTGGGGAATTTCCGCCACAGTGGAGCGTTTCAATAAGGCGATGGAAGTCGCCACAGGCCGCACCACCCTGCCGCCAGTGACCGTTGATGCCACGAGGGTGCAGGAATCTGGTTTACTGAAAGACACCATCGTACTTGATATACCCGATGAGGCGACTGGAGATTTTGACACCGTTCTGGTGCGCCGAGCCACTGACAAACTGAGCGAATCAACCAAGGAATGGGCTACCTACGTCGAGCAACAGGACAGCGATGAATCCGTTCTCCCCTTGATGGTGCTGCAGGTGCCGAACACGCCCAACCCAAAGGACATCGGGCGAGCACTGGAGACGATTTTTCAGCACTGGCCGGAACTGACAGAAACTTCCGTGGCTCATGTGTTCGGCGAGCATACAACCCAAACCTTCGGGAAATATTCTGTCCCCTACATTCAACCTCAACGGGTGCAAGACGACACTTGGGTGCGCGTCTTGATTGCCAAAGATGCGATCAGCACGGGCTGGGATTGTCCGCGTGCAGAAGTGATGATTTCTTTTCGACCGGCAAGCGATCAGACCTACATCGCACAGTTGTTGGGTCGCATGGTGCGCACCCCGCTGGCGCGGCGCATCCCCGGCAATGACCGACTCAACTCCGTGGACTGTTTGTTGCCTAAGTTCGATAAAGAGACGGTGGAAAGCGTCGTCAAGGCGTTGCGTGAAGGTGGCGGAGACACACCGCCGACAGGCCGCATCCTTATCAACCCGAAGGAAATGAAGCCGAACCCAGCAGCGCCGGAAACGGTTTGGGACAAATTTGTTTCCCTCCCTTCACAAACCCGGCCCCAGCGCGGCGCAAAACCGGCGATCCGCTTGACCGCACTGGCACACGAGTTGGCTTCCGACGGTCTACTGCCTGGTGCGGGCGGTAAGGCACACGCGGCGATGCACAAGGTGCTGGACGACTATATTGACGAGCGAGCCGAGGCCTTCAAAGAGAAGCGCAAATCTGTGATGACGGTGGAGGGCCGCACCATCATTGCTGACATGCGGAAAGGAGGCACGAGCGATGCCAACTTTCAAGCCGAAGCCGATGACGTGGTGATTGGTGATGCCTATCGCCGCACGGCGCGAATCATCAGCCCGGACATTGCTCGAACCTATACCCTGGAACGGGCAAAACGCCATCCTGAGGCAGAAGACGACCTGGACGAGGCTTTGATTGAATCGCGTGAGGAAGTGGCCGCTTTGCACCTGATGGAAAACCTCCAGATTTTGTTTGATGCCGAGGCCAAGAAGCTGGCTGATCAGTGGTTTTCCGATTATCGCGACAGCATCAAGCAACTGCCTCACGACCGACAAGATGCTTATCGGCAGATCGTAGCACTTAGTACAGATCCCCAAGATGTGGATTTGGCACAGCCAATGTCACGCTTCGAGCCAACGAGGGCTCGTGAGCAGGATGGTGTGGAAGTTGATATTCCGACTTACACGCAGCATTTGCTTTGTGACGAACAGGATTTGTATCCCGCCGAGTTGGGAACTTGGGAAAAAGCTGTTCTGAAGGCGGAGCAGGGGCGCGACGGCTTCAAGTTTTGGTATCGCAACCCCGACCGCCCCAGCCAGGATTCACTGGGTATTGCCTACAAGGGTGTCGACGACACGAAGATCGTCAGGCCGGATTTTATTTTTCTCGCCAAGGAGGATGGCGAGATTGTTGCGGATATCATCGATCCCCACGGTTTTCACTTGGCCGACGCTTTACCGAAGTTGCAAGGCTTGGCTGGTTACGCCGAAACCCATTCTCAGGTTTACCGCCGAATTGAAGCTGTTGCGGAAACGGGCGGGAGGTTGCGTGTGCTGGATTTAACCCGGAAGGATGTTCGTAATGCAGTCATGGTGGCGACAAGCGCGGAATCTCTCTACACGAGCGAGATGGCAGGCGATTATGTATAGCAGAGGGATTCATCACCGGCATCCTACTGAAAGCCTGCGTCAACATCGAGCACGGCAAATTTGCCAAAATGAAAAAACCTGAAATGCCCAACAAGGCAAATGCACTCGGACAGCAAAAAGCGCCGCTCGTTCCTCGCTCTGCTTTTTGTCGACGGTGATTTGCGGCGTTATATTGAAAAAAACGCATTAGAGGCAACATGAAAACAATTGGTCTTTTGGGTGGCATGAGTTGGGAAAGTACAGTTGGTTACTATCGTGCGATTAACGAGGGTGTCAAAAATACCCTTGGTGGCTTGCACTCAGCCAAAATTGCCATGTACAGCGTTGATTTTGAACCAATTGAAAAGCTACAACACAAAGGCGATTGGGACGGTACCGCAAGGATACTTTCAGAGGCAGCTCTGAATATACAGTCAGCTGGTGCTGATTTTTTACTTATTTGCACCAATACTATGCATAAAGTTGCTCCACAGATAGAAAGATCAATTGAAATACCCTTGCTCCATATAGCAGACGCCACGGCGGAAGTGCTTGTGGATGCAGGCATTAAAACGGTCGGCTTACTTGGCACAGCCTTCACTATGGAACAAGATTTCTACAAAGGGCGGTTGAGTGAAAATTTTGGGCTCAATGTTCTGATCCCGAATGACAAAGACAGGCAAATTGTCCATAAGACAATTTATCAAGAACTTTGTTTAGGGAAAATACAAGCCACATCAAAAGCCGAGTATCTTCGAATAATTGCCATGCTTTCTGAACAGGGGGCTGAAGCGGTCATTCTCGGCTGTACTGAAATCGGTATGCTGGTAAATCAAAGTGATACCGAAATAAAATTACTGGACACTACAGTCATCCATGCCCAAAAGGCGGTCGAATATGCAATATAACAATTAAATCAACCGGACGGAAAATACGTCTGTGCTAATTTGAAAAGCAAAACCAAATTGCGGTGGGTCACGCAAGTTCGCGTCGCCGCCGGTTATCATGAACCGTTAG
>RRYU01004486.1_pt1 | contig 12678 bp, 16 predicted proteins | sample 2162651 | NCBI WGS metagenome assembly RRYU01 (sample SAMN10267283, study PRJNA491782) | microbial mat metagenome | isolation source: biomat in the production well | place: Japan: Minami-Kanto gas field, natural gas well KTG3 | collected 2017-06 | reverse complement strand
CCCGCTAGAATACGCGGCCTTGCCAGGCCGCACTGTCCCCGGAATTCGCCCTGTCTTCTCTGAGGATGGCATGATGAAACCGACCAACGACGGCAGAATACGGGAGGTCACTGATCGGATCGTCGCGGCGCTGGCCCCGGTCCGGGTGGTGTTGTTCGGTTCCTATGCGTGGGGAGAGCCTGACCACGACAGCGATCTCGACTTGTATGTCATCGTGCCTGACCAGTCCGAGCCCTCCTATCGTCTGGCGCGGCGTGCCTACCATGCCTTGCATGGCGTGAACATTCCAGTGGACGTGGTGGTGCGAACCCGCACGGAATCGGAGCGTCAAGCTGGCGTGGCTTCGTCGCTCGATCATGATGTGCTCTCCCGCGGGGTCGTCTTGTATGGGTGATCCCGAAGCCATCGTGGTTGGCGCATGGATCGAAAAAGCCGAGCGCGACCTTGCTTCGGCCCGACGGCTGTTGGACGGTACGCCCCCGTATCTCGATACAGCGGTCTATCACTGCCAGCAAGCGGGCGAAAAGGCGCTCAAGGCTTTTCTTGCTGCCCATGGGCAGCCCATCAGGCGTGTCCATGACTTGGTGCTGCTGATCGACACTTGTATCGGGCTGGATGCCTCCTTCAGACAACTGGAAGATGCGGCTGAAATCCTCACCCCTTACGGAACGGCTTTTCGCTATCCGGGTGACTCGACGGAGCCGCTCTTAGCAGATGCTTTGGAAGCCGTCGACTGCGCCAAACGGATTCTTGATCATGTCAGGATGACGCTAGGTCCAACATGCGTAGCTTCCGAGTATCGGAATCCCTGAAGTCGGGTGGAAAGGAGGCAGGTAGAAAGGGGTCAGTGCGGCCTGGCAAGGCCGAACTGACCTCTTTTGAACCTGAACCTGACTACTTTTTGAGTAACCATCCCCCGGCAAAGCCGGGGGCTTTCGGTCGTGAGCCGCTCAAAGCGGCTTTACAGGGTCGCTAACGCGGCCCTGCGGTTCTTGGGCCGCCTAAAGGCGGCAACTTAGCGCCACAGTTCGAGCTGATCCAATCGCTGATCTTCCCGCTCCTGGGCTTGGATGTACTCGCGAACTGTCGCCTCGTCACGGCCGACCGTCGAGACGAAATACCCCCGAGCCCAGAAGTGCTGCCCAACAAAGTTGCGCTTGCGCTCACCGTACACGCGCGCGAGCGTGATCGCACTCTTCCCCTTGATGTAGCCGATGACCTGCGAGACCGCGTACTTCGGCGGGATCGCGATGAGCATGTGCACATGGTCCGGCATCAGATGCCCCTCCAGGACGCGGCTCTCTTTCTGTTCCGCAAGCTTGCGGAAGATCTCGCCAAGGTGCCGGCGCAGCTGCACGTACAGTGTCTTACGACGGCACTTCGGGATAAACACGACATGGTATTTGCACTCCCATTTGGAGTGACTTAGGCTCTCAGACTCGTCCATCGGGATTCTCCACGGTCGTGTGCTTGGCGGCTCACAACGCGGAGTCTCCCGGATGGACTCCCTGAAATGTCAAACTTTTTCGGTCCCCCGGCAGAGCCGGGGTATTTCCCGGTCTTGGTTAAAACCACGCGCTCTTCGTGAGTCGACAGGGTCGGGTCTTTACTTTTGCCTCAGCAAAAACTCGACCCGCACCCGGCCGAAATCAGCGGTCCGATTCGGCCGCGAGGGCCACGATCAGATCCTCGCAGAGCCACAACCCCGCGCCTTGCCGCTGTCGGAGCGCATGTTCCACCGACGCGATCAAACCTTTGCGCTTGGCAAGCACAACGATTCCAGCGGTACCCATTGTTCGCACACCCAGAACGCGAGCGCAGCGCCTTGCCGCGCGGTCGTCGACGATGGCCGTATAACCCGGGCTGTGCAAGGACAACGAGAGCACAGCGGTTTCGCCTGCACCCAGGCTCCATACGGCAACGGCCGGGTCGACCGTGGTCGCTGTCTTCCGTGCCCAAACTGACTGGGGCAGACCACGCGTCGCCGGATCGTCATAGGTTCGGCTGACCACCTCGTTCCAGACTGCCTCGGGAACCAGCAACTCCGAAAACAGTTTCGGAAGCAGCGGGTGAAGTCCCGCCCGAAATAGAGTGATCAAGGGCGATGCATTGATCACTACCCGATCAATCGGCATCGTTCAGCTCCGCCAAGACCTCATCCGCGGTGTACTGGAATGGGCTGACCTTGTATTGACCGAGTGCCGTGATGAACTCGGCCCGTGTCACCCCTGCGATTTCCGCCGCGCGACCTTGCGAGACGAGTTCCAGCTCATACCACTTGACCGCGGCAGCAATCCGCAGCTCGCGCGTAAACTCCTCGGGGTCTTTACGCAGGGTCGCAAAGACCTCATTCGGCATGTCCAGGGTCAGTTGTGTCATCGTCAACCTCCGTCTGCAACCGATCGATTACGCCAAGTGCATTGTCATTGCTGTCCGCAGCAATGCAATCAACGATGGCATCCAGGTAGGTAGTTCAATTTGACCGGTTTTGACCTTGTCCGGCTCACGCACTTTTTGTCCGTTGGTTCCTTGCCATATTTCATTTTATATTCAGTATCTTAAGCCACCTCATTAGGCATGCTGTCGTCCCAAAACTGTGGGACAAAAAAGTGCGTGAAAAGGGCCAAATTGAACACCCTAGCATCCAGGTCTCTCCGCTCGGTGTGGGTCCACAGGACGCGTCGGTCAGTCATCGGCCGGATCGCCGGCTCCCAGCCGACGTCGAAGGTCGGCGAAGACCTGCTCCTGCGGAACGACCCGGCCTGCCTCCAAGTCGCGTTCGCCCTGCACCATCAGCTTCAGTATCAGGAGTGCTCGCTGACGCGCCTGGTATTGCTCGTGGTCCTCGACCACGGCGCGCGCGCCCGTTCTGGGTCAAAACGAGAGGGGAGAAGGAGCCTGGCTCATTTCCCCATTTCTTGCGTTACATCGCAATCTCACCACAGCGTCTGAATCCCGAACTGTTCGAATGCCGGGTCGCGTGTCACCAATGGCATGCGCTCCAATGTGCTTTGCGCCGCGAGCATCCGGTCGAATGGGTCGCGATGGTCGACCTGCCAGCCGCCGGCCCGCAGCGCATGCAGATGGGTCACAGGCAGATGGATAAACCCGTCCGCGTCGATCAGCTCGCCATAGCGCTTCGCCGCCTCCGGCACCTCGTCTAGCTTGCCGATGCGCTGCTTGGTGGCGATCTCCCAGGCACTGGCCGCGCTGCCGTGGATGCTGTTTCCGGTGTCTGCAATGACCGCGCGTGCTCGGGCGGACAAGCGCGGGTCGTCGGTAAACCACCACAGCAGGGCGTGCGTATCCAACAGCAAGCGCATCAGGGCGCGTCCCCGCTGCGGTTCCAGGCATCCAGCTCCTCGTCCGGCAGCGGATCGAAGAAGGCGTCTCCCACTCGCCCGGCGAGCCGACCTGGCCGCCGAGGCTTGGGTGCGTCAGCCAACGGCATCAGGCGGGCGTAGGGTTTGCCGGCTTTCGCGACGATGATCTCCTCGCCCTGATGGGCCTGTTCCAGCAGCTTCGAGAAGTGGGTCTTGGCTTCATGAACGTTGACGGTTTGACTCATCGCGATCTCTTGTGGACTTAGTCGTGGACCAAGGCTAGCTTATCCGATTGCCAGGTTCCAGCGCGCATCAGAGCCCTTCGTGCTCGGGCCTCGGTGACGACCCTGCGATCGGCGGTCAGAGGGTGGAACCGCAACACGGCGGCGTGGGGCGCGTGGTCTTGAGTAGGCGGGGCACTCGCTCAACGATTGCGCAGACAATAATCCCCGCTGCTCGACCAACCCGACGGGCACCCGGCGCCGATCTTGGGCACCGCCGGCCGCGCCTGCGTGCCCGCCAGACAGTAGGCACCGCTCGTTGAATAGCCGCTCGGGCAAGATCCGCGTTTCTCCAACGCCGCGCGGGCCTGTGCGCCGGGTTTGCAATAGGCGCCGCTGGTGCTGTACCCACTCGGACAATTGCCCGACTTGGCGATCGGCTGCACCGGCAACGCCGAGTCTGCCGACGTGGCGAGCGGGATCAGAACCGCACCGACGAGCGCGCATCTGAGGGTCGCGATGAAGGACATGGATGCACTCCTGTGTCGTGGTGTCGAAAAATCGGACAATGCCGCAGGGATGCGACATGACCTGTCGTAAAATCCCGGATCATCGCCGGGATCAAACCCTATCAGGGGCTCGTGAGGCCCGTCCGCAATGAAACGCAGAACCTTCATCCACGCGATGGGCGCCGCCGGCGCGCTCGGGCTGACCGGCCATTGGACGCTTGCCGAGGCCGTCGGACGCGTGGCGAGCGTCCAACCGCTGATCCCGGTCTTCGACCGCCTGCCGAGCCTCCTCGCGGCGGCAGCCCGGTCGCAACTATCCCCCGGTCTCGCCCCGTTGCTCCCCGACGGCGCCGATCCAAGCCTCGCCGCGCGCGACCTCCTCGATGACTGGGACACACACCTTCTCCCCTTGGTGATCGCGCTTGGACCCGCGGCGGAACGCATCCTGGATCGCCTTCCCGAGCGGATCGCGATCCCCGCGGATTGCGCTCTGTACCGCACCGGATCCACGCAAGGTCATCAAGCGGCCGAAGCGCTGGCGCTGCGCCTGGACAGATGCGCCAGCACCCTGCTGCTGATCGACCCCTCGGAAGACCGGACGCGACGCGATGCCGCGATCTGGACCCGACACCTGGTTGCATCCGAGGTCTATCTGCGCGCGGCGGTCGTCCTCGACACGCCGGCCGAGGGTCTCGATCCCGATTGGCGCGCCACCCTGGACGGCCCGGTCATCGAGGTGGGCAGCGCGTGCGGCGATCTGAATACGGCGGCGCTCATCGAGGCCATGCTGCCCGGTCTGCCCTTCTTTCAACCGGCGATGATCTGTTACGACCCGGTCGATGTGCGCACCATCCTCGCCTCGGGACCGCGCGCCCGGGCCACGGCGGTACGCTGGACGCGATCCGACGAGTGCTCGGACGCCATCGCCGAAGCCTGCGCCGACCTGGTGTCGACACGCAGCTACGGCGCCTTGGGCTGGCTCCACACCGACCTGACTTTCACGATCGACGAATGGGATGTCCTGAACACCCTGCTGACCGACCGGCTTCCTCCGAACGCCGATCTGCTGCTGATCCCCTTTCCGGATCGGAAGCGAGGCCACGGCGAGCGTGTGCTCAGCTTGACGGTGGTGGAGGACTAGTTGAAACCGCGCCTGGCACGACATGCGCTGTTTGATGGCGTTCCTGACGGACGGTTTTAGACCGGACTCGCGATTCGCCCCAGGATCAAAGACACATTGTCCGGCGCACCCGCCTCCAACACCGCATCGAGAAAAACCGCTGCCTGCCTGCACCTCCAGCGGGCGCTCGGTGCGAAAAAGCGCTTCCAACGCCTCCTGCCCCAGCGTGTCGTGCAGACCGTCCGTGAAGATCAGAAAGGTATCGTCCGACGTTCAATCGCCCGGGCGCCAATGGATCGCAAAGTCATCTTCGGCCTCGTCGGCCCCGAGCATATGCTCCAGATCGTGATACAGCTGATCCACGTACCGGTCGGCGGCGATCTCCCCGCGCGCGACCATGGACTGGAAATAGGTGTGATCCCGCGGCAACTGCTGCCAGCGACCCTCTCGGTCGATGCGATAGGCCCGCGAATCCCCGACGTTGTGCACGCTGAACCGCCCCGCGCGCCATTGCAGCAGGGCCAAGGTGCACGCCGCGCCGCGGGTGCGCCCATCGGCACAACGCGGGATGGACGTGCCGGCGAATCAGACGCGGACCGATACAGCCGTCTGGTCCCGCGGACGTCGGGTCTTTCTTTTCTCCCGTAACGCAAGACGAACCGAAAATGCCCGTCTGCTCACGACGCGACCGCGGTCGCTCGCGGGAAAGCACAGCTGACCTGATCGGGTCGTGCCGGTGCGTCGGTCGCCGGACGGCGGGTGAGCGCAGCCAGGATCGTCCGGTCACTCACGGTCTCTCCGGCACTGACCGGTTGCGGGACTTTCTCGGCACTCCGACTCCTTGTCCGGGCTGCTCCGGGTCGTGACCGCGCGATGGTGCAATCGACCATGCTGCTCGCGCGTCCCGTCTGCTTCCGTGACTGGGTGGATCGCTTGTATCGCGGGGTTTCCGGCTAGGCGGACCGGAACGCAGCAGCGCGGCGCAACTCGGCCTGCCGCGCAGGCAACAAGCGGTCGGCGTTGGACCTCGCGCTGAGATCAGCGTTTGCGCGCCAGGGTCAGGCCATCGCCGATCGGGACCAGACTCAGGGTCACGCGCTGGTCCCCCAGCAGTCGCTCGTTGAGCGCGCGGATCGCCCGGGTCTCCTCGTCCCGGGCATCGGGATCGGCCACGCGGCCGCCCCAGAGCGTGTTGTCGAACAGGATCAGACCACCGGGCCGCACCAGCGTCAGACAGCGCTCGAAGTACCGGGTGTAGTTGGTCTTGTCGGCATCGATGAAGGCCAAGTCGAACTGGCCTTCGCCTCCCTGTGCCAGCAAGGCATCGAGGGTCTCCAGCGCCGGTGCCAGCCGCAGGTCGATGCGCTCCTCGACCCCGGCCTCGCGCCAGAAGCCTCGGGCGATGCCGGTCCACTCCTCGTTGAGGTCACAGCAGATCAGCGTCCCGTCGGCCGGCATGGCCTCGGCCATGCACAGCGCGCTGTAGCCGGTGAAGGTGCCGATCTCGATGATGCGCCGAGCGCCGATCAGCTCCACCAGCAGGGCCATGAGCTGACCCTGCTCCGGGGCGATCTGCATCCCGCTCCACTCCAAGGAGGCCGTGACCGCGCGCAGGCGCCGCTTGATCTCGCTCTCGCGCAGGGAGTGCGCGAGCAGGTACCCGTGAAGCCGCTCGTCGATGGGGATCGTTCGATTGCTCATGCGTGTGTCCCTGTTGGCGCCGGAATGGCGTCCGGCTGATGAATCTGCTGACCCTGAACCTGCGTGCCGGGCGCGGCGGCCAGCCATGGCCTGGACTCCGTCAGCGGGCGGGGCGTTGGTCTGCGGGCGGAACATGTCCCCGCGCAAGGGCACTTGGCCCCGGGCGAGCGCCTGAATCAGCCCCTGCGCCTCTCCAGCGTCACGTCCGTTCCGGCAGGGCGTCGCGCCGGATCGCCGGCGGGATGATCGCGGCCGGGCGTCCTGGCGCTGCGATCAACCGTCCGCCGGCTTGCGCCCGACGATCTGCACGACATGACCGCGTCCCTGATGGTAGCGCCCTTCGAACACCTCGCGCTCCTGCTCGCGCGCGACCTCGAACACCAAGCCGGCAAGCTCGTCCTCCAGCGTGGCGAGGTCCATGGTCAGCTCGGCCACGGGAGGACCGCCGGTGCCGAAGCGCAGCTGCTCGGGGGTGTAGGCCTCCAGGATCAGCACGCCGCCCGCCCGCAGTCCCGCCACCACGCGCCGGTGTACCGCCCGGCGCAGGTCCGGCGGCACATGGGCGAAGATCGAGACGATCCCCGACCAGGCGTTCGGTGCGATCTCGAAGTGCGCAAGGTCGCTGCAGCGGGTCGCGATCCGCACCCCGCGCGCGGCGGCGAGACGTCGGGCCTTCTCCAGGCCGACGGCGGAAGCGTCCATCGCGGTCACCGCATGGCCGAGGGCGGCCAACCACACCGCGTTTCGCCCCTCGCCCTCGGCCAAGCACAGGACCGGCCCTTCCGGTAGCCGATCGGCCTGCTCGACCAGGAAGTCGTTCGGCGAGGTGCCGTAGGCATAGTCGCTGTCGGCGTAGCGTTCATCCCACATGGGCTGGTTGCTCCTGGTGTGTTGTCGTCGAGCTCGCGGGGCAAGTCGGTGCAGCATCGTCGATCGAGAACGCAAGGCGCCGCGCGCTCGAGGATTCTCTTGATGTCGGGGCGTCGGAATCTTGCCTTGTCGGCCTTTTTGCCATCGGCAAGATAGGCTCAGGGATGACGCGCAACGAAGAACGGATAGGCGTCATCGTCTGCGTCGCGACGGTGCATCTCGAGCTCCCGTGACAGGAGGTCGAGGATTGCCGGGGACCCCGGACGCTCATGGCACAGACCGAGCGCCCTTGCGGCGCAGGCACGGTGGTCGGGACCCTGCCTGGGCAAGTCTTCGTCGACCTCGCAGACGATCTCCCGAAAACGCGGACTAGGATCGCTCATTCGCGACCTCCCCGTCCCGAGGGCGACGCAACATGAGCACGCAACGCCCGCTCGGCACGTCGTCGAATTCGCGGTCGTTGCGAAAGCCGGCCTTGGCGAAGGCGCGCTGCGAGGCCAGGTTGTCCACCAGGACGGCCGCAATGACGAAGGGCACGGCGGGATCGGACAAGGCCAGCTCCGCGACGAGACGGATGGCGGCCGACCCCACGCCCTTTCCGACGTCACCGCGCTCGCCGATCATGATGTCGATATCGATCACGGTCTCCGGGATGTCGATGAGGCCGGCCTCATCCAGTTCCCGGCGCGTGGGGTGCTGCCATAGCACCAGTCCCACAGCGCGGCCATCCGCCTCGATCATGGCGCGCCAATGACGATCGGCCGGTGCAGTGCGCAGGAGCCGCATGTTCTCATCGGGGTCGCCCCAGGTCCGGCGCACATGCTCCGCGTGCAGCCAGCGTTCAGTGAGCGGCAGGTCATCGCTCGTCACATCACGCAGGCGCACGTTCGTCATGATCAACCTCCCGTCTTGAGTCGATGCGTCGGATGCGATCGGGCTGCGCGCTCCGGGGTGCGATTCCGTACCGTGACGGGCTACTGTTGGAAACAGTCGCCAGGTGCTTCGGGGAGCTTGTTCTCATTCACCCCAGCGCGGAACCAGGTCGTTCGAGACGCCGAGATGGTCGAGGATGCGGGCGACCATGAAATCGACGACATCTTCGACGCGCTTGGGCTTGAAGTAGAAACCCGGATTGGCGGGCATGATGACCGCACCTGCACGCGCGAGCCTGAGCATGTTCTCGAGATGGATAGCGGTGAAGGGCGTCTCGCGGATCACCAGAATCAGCTTGCGTGACTCTTTCATGGTGACGTCGGCCGCGCGATCGATCAGGGAGGTCGAGACGCCGGCGGCAATGCTGGCGAGCGTCCCGGTCGTGCAGGGACAGATCACCATGGCATCCGGGGGATTGCTGCCGCTCGCGACGGGGGCGGTCCACTGCTGGCGACCGAAGACACGCAGCTGTCCAGGTTGAGCACCGAAATGATCGAGAAAGAATGACTCTGCCTCGGCCGGCCGCGCAGGCACCTCGAGGTTGGCCTCCATCTTCAGGACGACCTGCCCGGCCTGCGAGATCAGCAGGTAGACACGGATCCCCGCATCGAGGAGACACTCGACCAGACGCAACCCATACTGAGACCCGGATGCCCCTGTCAAGGCAACCGTGATCGTCTTGGGCCAGTGCGGATGATGCTCGGACATCCCGGGATCCACCCCGCCTAACGATCCCGCGCCAAAGTATCCAGGAGCTTTTGGTGGATCCCGCCAAACCCGCCGTTGCTCATGACCAGGACCTGATCGCCCGCCCGGCACTCGGCCGCCACGACCCCCACAAGCGCGTCCAGGTCCGAATGCACCTCCGCACGCTCGCCGAGGGCCGCGAAGACACCGACGGCATCCCAACCGAGATCCGCGGGCGCGAAGACGAAGACCCGATCCGCTCCATCGAGCGAGGCGGCCAGCTCGCGATTGTGGATGCCCAGTCGCATGGTGTTGGATCGAGGCTCCAGCACCGCCAGGATGCGCTGCTCCTCGACACGGCGGCGAAGCCCCTGAAGCGTCGTCGCGATCGCCGTCGGGTGGTGGGCGAAGTCGTCGTAGACGCTGACACCCGCAGCCTCGCCGCGGAACTCCATGCGACGCTTCACTCCCTTGAACCGACACAATCCAGCGATCCCGGTCACGACCGGGACGCCCGCATGACGTGCCGCCGCCAGGACGGCCAGCGCGTTGTTCACGTTGTGCAGGCCCGTCTGACCCCACTCGACATCACCCAAGACCTCACCATCGAGCACGACGCTGAAACGGGAGCCGTCCTGAGCCAGCAATCGGGCGGTCCAACGACCCTGGTCACCAAAGGACTCCTGTGGGGTCCAACAGCCCATCGCCAGGACCTGATGGATCGCAGCCTCGGCACCCGGATGGACGATCAGACCACGCCCGGGGACGGTGCGCACAAGATGATGAAACTGGCGCTGGATCTGCGCCAGATCGTCGAAGATATCGGCGTGATCGAACTCCAGGTTATTGAGGATCAGGGTGCTGGGGCGATAGTGGACGAACTTGGAGCGCTTATCGAAAAAGGCGGTGTCGTACTCGTCCGCCTCCACCACGAAAAAGGGTGCAGAGCCCAGTCTCGCGGAGAGTCCAAAGTCGAGCGGCACGCCGCCGATCAGAAATCCCGAGGCGAGTCCAGCGTCTTCCAGGACCCAGGCCAGCATGCTCGCGGTCGTCGTCTTGCCGTGGGTCCCGGCGACGGCCAGGACCCAGCGATCAGCCAGCAGATTCTCTCGAAGCCATTCGGGACCCGAGCAGTAGTGCAGACCACGATCGAGCATCGCCTCGACGGCAGGGATGCCGCGCGTCATGGCATTGCCGACGACGACCACATCGGGCGCCGGCTCGAGATGGCTGGGGTCATAGCCTTCCATCAACCGAATGCCGGCCGCCTCGAGCTGGGTGCTCATGGGCGGATAGACGTTGGCATCCGAGCCCGTCACTCGGTGGCCGAGCCCACGCGCCAGCAGCGCGATACCGCCCATGAATGTCCCACAGATACCGAGGATATGCAGATGCATGAGCGATCGGGTCCCTAAGCGCTACCGAAAAGTGTGCCCACCAGGAGCACGGTCATGATCTTGAAGCCTACGGCGATGGCTGCGCCCTGACCAAGGGTGATGTCGAAGGTGTGACGCAGGATATGGCCAGTGACGACGACACTCCAGACGAACAGCACCAGGAGCATGAGGGCACCGAGTGCCGCCAGGTCAGTCTCCTGCGAGCCCGTCGGATTGAAGGTCAGGGGGATCAGCGCAAGAATGCCGATAACGACCCCGACACCCAGGAGCGACGTCGCCGCCTGGATGAAACGCGACGCACGACGCATGAGAAGCAGCGCCCCATAGAGGACCCCCAACGTCAGGACGATCTCCGCAAAGGTCTGGACCAGGCTCAGTCCAATCGACAAGCCCGCAACGAGTCCGACCAGAAGACCAGTCACCAGGCTCGCAAGCACGACCAGTGCGAGGAGGATCTCGGAAGACGGCAGATCCTGGGGCGCTCGACGCAGGGCACAAAGCTCAACGAAAAAGATGATCAGGGCCTGCACGGTGACTTCCTTCGGCGAAACCTCTTCCAATCATAACCGGGGACGCCGATGAGGCGACAACTTGATGACGACCAATGCGACCAGAACCATGGCAGCCGCCAGACCGATCGCCAGTCGGTTGCCGAATCGCACAAAGGGCGTGGACCCGACACGCGGTTGTACCTCGGCCCCGAAGTCCCCGCGCACGAAGGACTGAATCGTCCCCAGGAGCCGACCTCTATCGTCGATGATTGCGGAGATCCCGGTGTTGGTCGCCCGCAGGAGAAAGCGCTCGTTCTCGAGTGCGCGCATTCGCGCCATCTCCAGGTGCTGATGCGGGGCGAGTGAATCTCCGAACCAGGCGTCGTTGCTGACGTTGATCAGAAACTCGGCATCCGGCAAGGCCTGCGACACCTCAGCCGGAAAGGCATCCTCGTAACAAATCGAGACACCCGCCACACGGTCGCCCACGGACAATAGCGGACGGTCGGCGCTGCCCCGACTGAAGTCGGACATGGGGACCTCGAAGAGGTCGACCAGGGGCCCAAGCCAAGCCTTGAAGGGCAGGAACTCACCGAAGGGGACCAGATGACGCTTGGCATAGAGGTCTTCTCGACTGCCGACGCTGAGCAAGGCGTTGAAATAGCGACCCGTGTCCTGCTCCATCACCGGGATCCCCATCACGATCTCGGTGCCTTCTTCCCGTGCTCGATGCGCCACCGGGTCGATGAAGATCTCTCTGACCTCGTGCAGGAAATCCGGGATCGCCGTCTCGGGCCAGACCACGACCGCGGCATCCAGATTGCGCTCGGTCAGGTCCCAATAGGTCTCCATCGTCGTGACAAGGAGATCAGGATCCCATTTGATCGACTGTGGGATGCTCGCCTGCACAACCGCTGCCCGGAAGGTCGGCCCAGAGGGCTCGGTCCACCGGATCTGTTGGAGGCCCACCCCGCCGCCCCAGATCAGGATCAAGACCACGGCAGCCAGCATCCGGCCGCGCTTGGACCAGCGCCACAGACCCCAGAGCAGACCGGCGGACAGCGTCACGAGCAGACCGACACCATAGACACCGGCGAGCGGTGCATAACCGCCGAGCGGTCCGTCGATCTGCGTATAGCCCAGGCTCAGCCAGGGAAATCCAGTGAACAACCACCCCCGCAACCACTCAACCAGGATGTAGAGTGCCGGGAAGAGCAGGACGGGGACGATCCATGACGGGCCGCGATCCAAACGCCGCAGCAGCCAACCCAGGAGGCCGTAGTAGAGCGCGAGCACTGTCACGAAGAGGGCTGTCAGAAGATGGGCAACCCAGGCGTCCATGTTGCCGAACTCGTTCAGGCTGATGCGAATCCAGAACACCCCGAACCCGAGCAGACCGATACCGAACAACCAACCCCTCCAAAAA
>RRYU01000217.1_pt1 | contig 12689 bp, 10 predicted proteins | sample 2162651 | NCBI WGS metagenome assembly RRYU01 (sample SAMN10267283, study PRJNA491782) | microbial mat metagenome | isolation source: biomat in the production well | place: Japan: Minami-Kanto gas field, natural gas well KTG3 | collected 2017-06 | reverse complement strand
TGGCGGTCGATCTTGATATCGTTGAAATCTGCATCCGTCGCCACTTGCAGCCGGTATGTCGCCGCCTCCGAAGATGCAGTCCAGCGCAGGGTGGGGAAGGTGCCGCGAAATACCGCATCCTGCTGCGGGGACAATGGCAGCGGCGGTTGGGGCCGGGCATCCAGCTCGATTTTCTGTACTGCGTCCAGTCCCTCAAGACCGATCTCGTCTATACCCCGGGCGCGAAAATAATATTCACCATCCGGCAGGTCCGGAAAAGGTGCCCTGGCGGCGGTTCCCAGCCTGTGCCAGAGCAGGGTATCGAAATCCGCTGTTGACGCCACCTCCGCACGATAGCCCTTGGCCCCATCCAGCGGCTGCCAGGTGATGGGCCAATTGAGGGTGCGAATCTTGTCCGGCAGCGGGTCGATGGCTGGTGGGTCCAGCAGTTTGCGGGGTGGCAGTGGCGGAGCGTCAGTCCCAACCTGGGTACCGAAGCCCGCTCGTACCAGCCGGCTCTTTTTGGCGCCCTTTACCTGTACTGCCCCCCCCAGCACCTCCACATTGGATGCGCCGGTGTCCTGGGCAACCGAGGTGCGGTACTCAGTGCCACGCACGGCGCTGATAGCGGAAGGCGTGTGGATCTCGAAGCGGGAGCCAGGCCCGACGGAGGGACGAACCCTGGTGTCCGTGCGTCCCTGCTGCAGACCCATGCGTGTGTCCACCATGCCCGTGTCACCGTAAGCGCTCAGATGGTCGAAACGGATGATGCTGTTTTCATGCACTGTCACCACAGAGCCATCCGCGAGTTTTACCGCGATACTGGCCCCGGCACCGGTCTCCAGCCGGTCTCCGAGTTGAATCTGTGCTTCGGGGTTCAATTCAGGAATTCGTGTCCCGTCGGCTTTGATAAGGACCGCCTGACCGGAAGTGGCATGGACCTCCGCAGAGGTTGGATTGACACGAATCCATTTCAATGGGACCCGCAAGCGGGTGCCCGGCTGCATTTTGCGTGGGTTTTTGACGTTGTTTATGCGTTGCAGACCTTTCCAGTGTGATACCCGATAGAGATACTTTTCACTCAGGTCCCATAGGTTGTCGCCGTTGACTACCGTATACACCCAGTCCTGGGCGGCTGCTGGAGAAATCACCGATAGCCAGGCGATAGCGGCACTGAAAACAAGTGCTGCTGTGGATGTCTTGGTGTTTGAATTCACTCTGGCCCCACTCCTTAGTTATTTGGATCCTGTGATGGCAGCCTCAATACAGCCAGCTGTTGCGCAGATAATCACCGATAATTCTTATCGGCTCAGAGTCAAAGGACTTGATGGAAAAAAAGCAAAACATACTTATAAATACTAGGATATGGATTGTAAAGGCGGGTGCGATTGGCGTCACCTGCTGCGGCTCAATTCTGTACTACCCTGCCGTAGGGGAGTGTGTGGGTTAAACATGATCTCTCAGTGCAGTCGCCCCGTGCTTGTACGTGCCTTTATGATCGGCAGGGATGCATGGTGGGAGATCATCAGCCAAACGCCACGTGAACGACGGTAGATGTTGGTGGAGACGACTCGCGTGGCCTTGCCCTTGGGGTCGGTACTGGGGCGGATGAGTTCTTCCACCAAATGGATCGCCAGATCGTCATTGCGGGTGGTCTGTATCGTTCGATGGATCATGGACGGACGGCTGCTAGAACCGAATATGTCGGACCAGCTTTGCATCACCGCCGACTTGCCTTGCAGCAGATCGCCACCCGGGTGCAGGCAGACGCAATCGGCCTCTTCACTCCATACCTGTCCCATCAACGGCAGGTCCAGTTCCTGGAAGGCGCGGTAGAAGGCGTTCTCGGTATCCTCGGGTCCGTTAAAGCGGGGAAGCATGTTCAGTTCCCGCTGTGCACAGGACCTTCGGTCCTGTTTCTGGCTTGCACGGATGCGGACAGGGCGCGTTCGAAACGTGCCTGTAACTGTCTCATTTTTACAGCTGGCACCGGGCCGTCAATATACCAGGCCAGTTCCAATCCCAGGGCATTGTCCAGGTTGTCGTCAGTGCCTTCGGCGAGATGACCGGAGAGCCGGCTGACCTGAAACGCCAGGCGTGCCTGCGCCGCCTCGGCTGGCGAATCTATTCCGGCGAGCACTTCCAGTTGCAGACACAGCCTCTCCCGGTGAGCCACGTTATCGGGCAGGCTGTCCAGCCAGGCCTGGCGCGCCGGGCCTTCTGTGGAACCGTCCAGGGCGGTCTCAAAGCGCAGCACGATATCCTCCCTCCAGTTTGCTTTTTCCGGTACCGGTAGCGCGGCGAAGCGTCTACGCCAGTCGTCCCGGTCCGTTTCATCCATGGGGGCGGTCTCCGCAGCGGCCTCGCATTCAAGACATAAGGCGGCCAGGTCACGAAGACGGTCGAGTTGTTCGCGCTCCGCCTCATGTCGCAGCTCACTGATGCGTTGCTGCAATTTGTTCACCCCATTGTCCCAGCGCTTGCTGAGCTTGGCCTGGGTCGGACGGTTCAGTTCCAGGCCGGCACTTTCCGACCAGCGGCCTTGTAGTTTGTGCAGATGATGCAATAGCTCGTCTGCGTTGTCGACGCCGGTGGACGCGGCGGACTCCAATTCCTCGCACAGTGAGGCAAGGCTTGCAGCATGGGTTTCCAGCTGCGCACGCTGGGCGTGCTGGATGGCGTTGCGGCGCTCATAGACCTGATCGCAGGCCTCACGGAAATGTCGCCACATCTGATTCTCCTGTTTGCGGCGGCAGGCGACCGTGGTCTGCCATTGCCGTTGCAATTGTTTTACCTCGCGCAGGGCGGTATCCAGGTCAGGTTCATCGATCAGGCGGGTGACGTTTTCTATGAGGGTGGTCTTGAATGCCTTGTTGCGGGCCCGTTCGCCGGACAACTGGGCGTCAAGTTGCTTCATGGCCTTGTGGTAGCGTTTGTCCAGGCCCTTGCGCTGTTTAGGGTCCACCGGACCTATGCTGCCCCAGGCGGTACGAACTTCGCGTTCGGCGCGCACCGCCCGTTTCCAGTCCATGCTGCTCCAATCAGCGTGCTCCAAAAATGTCTCCAGCTGCTGGCACAGCGCCTCGCGCTGCTGCCGGTTTGCCTCACGCTGGTGCGCAAGCTGCTCTAGGTAAGGGGAACACCGGGCGTACACCTGATCAGCGAACCGGTGGAATTGCTTCCATAGGTCTTCATTGGTCGGTGAGCCGCCATGGTCGAGCTGTTTCCACTCTGCCTGCATAGCCTGTAGCTGATCATGCAATTCTTCCAGCGGCAGTTCTGCCTGCAGCAAGGCCTGCATGCGCTCACACATTTCTTGGCGATGTTGATCAGTGCCCCATTTACGCCACTTCTGCAGTTCCCGCAGTCTGGGTGTGAGTTGTTTGAAATCGTGCTCGGCGGCGGCGTATTGCTTGTGCGGCAGACCGGTAAGAGCGATCAGGTCCAGGTCGGAGTGCAGGCTTTGATGCAGGGCTGTGGCTTTGCGCAGCACGCCTTCTTCCAACTCCTGCTGGAGCAGGGCAAGCCGCTCCGGCAGTTTTTCGAGCTTTTGCTGGGCATGCCGGCGTTGCTTATCCATGCGTGTAGCGATCTGTTCCACCAGGGCCGAGAAAGACTGGGACAACGGATCTCCTGTTTGCAGGGCGCAGAGCTTGTCACCCTGTTCCCTCCAGCGCAGCAGGTCATTGTGGTTGAGTGGAGCGGAGCGCTTTAGCAGGGATTCGCCTTTAGCCAGATGTTTTGTCAGGCGCTCGTCACGTTGGACCAGCCTGTGCTGTTGCTCGATGGTCGCATGCAGTTTGTCGAACAGGGTCTTGAAGTCTTTTTGCAGTCCACTGTCGGGGCCATGCAGGCCGTTCCAACGATCCAAGATATCAGTTAGTCGGCTCTCGGCTTGCGCATCGGCTTCGACTGTCTCCAATTCATCCAATAAGGCCTTGCACTCATGCGTGCGTTGTTGCCGTTCCTCGCTCAGTGTTTGTCGCCTTTCCAGTTCAGCTATATGTGTGGCGTAGGCCTGGTCGAAGGCTTCGATGGCGAGGGTGAAACGGGATGCAGACTCGAGTGGCACGGCACTTGTGTCCAGCTTCTGCCATTGATCCTGCAGGTGATCGGACAAGACCTTGTCCTGATTCCAGATTCCACTGCGGCCTAAGCGTTCTGCACGTTCACACAGGTCTTGCGCTTCTTTACGCATGCGTTGTGGGGCGGCTTCGAGTGTGGCGATGGCCTTGAGCTTATCTCTGACGGTGCGCAGTACCTTTTTGTCTTTTTTCCCGATCTGTTGGGCCACCCGTTCCAGTGCTGCCTTGTCTTGCAAGCGCTCAACCGCCGCCAGGCGCAGGGCGGCTATGTTCTCATTCAGGGCGCAGTTGGCCAGGGTCGCGGGATCCCGGGCTAAAGAAATGGCCATGCGGCGCAGTTCCGGTTCATGCGCGTGGGTGGCGAGATGGGCAGCCAGGATGGGATCCTCGGTATTGCTCAGGTATTCAAGGCGTTCGGCCACCGCTGGGGCCATGGGGTCTGTCCCGGCTAGCAGTTTACGTAAGCGGGCCGCGGCATAATCGCGCACTCCTGCGTCCGGGTCCTCCTGTGCGGTTTTTTGTAACACAGCCAGGTCCGCGGTCTGCTTGCAGGCTTGGCGGCGCATGCCGGGATCCGCTTGGGATGCCGGCTCGGGCCTGGTACTGGTTTTTGCTTGTTTGCGTCTTAGCGGGTTGAATAATCGTTTCAGGATCATGGGGTTTCGTTCTTACTCAATGCGTTGCACCAAACGGGCTGCCGGTAGGGGCATAGTGTTAGTCCGGACCTATGCCGGGGTGTCTGTGAGAAATATTTCAATGGTTTTCACAGCACCGGATCCCAGTATGGCCTTATGCACCTTGCCATCCTCTACCAGCAGGCTGGTGGGGGTGGCGCGGATACCCAGGCCTCGGGCAAGCGTAGGATGCTGGGTGACATCCAGTTTGAATACATTCGGGTGATCGGTTTGCAGTTGCTCGATTTTGGGTGCCATTTTCCGGCAGGGGCCGCAATGTTCGCTGTAACAATAGATGACGGCTCTTGCACTTTGTCCGTTCAAACCTGGCAGTATGTCATACAGGCCATTAACGCTGTGACCCTTGATGCTCTTCACGGACAAGGCGGTCCAGAGGAAATAGGCCGTGGACAATGCGGCCAGCATTAAAATGACATAAGCTGCCCAGGACATGGTAGATCTCCCGAAAATACTGCGTTCGGTATGCAACTCCGGCTACCCGGCTGCGGCAATCCGGGTGCGCCTATCCGCCTGGGCTAAGGCGGGGCCGCCGCCGGTAACGATAGCAGGCCTGGATATGCGCGGAATCTGTTCCGTTGGGTGTCAATCTAGGGTTTGAAAGTTTTTAGATTACCCTAATCCGCCGTGTCCAGGAAGTTGCTCAGAGCCATTCTGCCATGTTTTCAGGCGCCAGCCAGGCGAATAGGGCCGGGAGAAATCTACAGGTGCAATCAGGACTTTCACGGGGTGTGGAGACAAATGGTACAAGGTACACGTTTGAGCAGGGTCTGGGTATTTGATGAAAAGGGTCTTGAAGGGGCGTTGCAGGCCTATGTGGACGAGGCTTTGGCGGCCTATCCACACCAGGCGGAACGTATTCGCCTGGTGGTTGCCGGCATGCGCGACTTTCTCTATTCCGGACAGGCGGATGCCCTGACCCTGGATAAAGGGCAAGGCCGGACGGATGCGGACTAGCCTCGCACAAAGGGGTTTGTACGCCGTTCTTCACCAATGCTGGACATGGGGCCATGGCCTGGAATGAAACTCACGTCGTCACCCAGCGGCCAGAGGCGGGTGCGGATTGAGTCAATCAGTGTATGATGATCGCCCATGGGGAAGTCGGTGCGGCCGATGGAACCCTTGAACAGTACATCACCCACGATAGCCAGGCGCCCCGCACGGTGGAAGAAGACCAGATGACCCGGTGTGTGGCCGGGGCAGTGCAGCACCTCCAGTTCCTGTTCGCCGATCTGCACGCGGTCGCCTTGTTTCAGCCAGCGGTCCGGCTCGAAGCCTGAGACTGGCGGGAAACCGAACATCTCGCATTGCTTGTCAAAGGCGTCAATCCATACTTTATCATCGCGGTGAGGGCCTTCTATGCTCAGGTCCAGCCCCTCTGCCAGTTCGGCGGTGCCTCCGGCGTGGTCGATGTGAGTATGGGTGAGCAGAATTTTCACTGGTTTGACTCCGCGCACCTGAATCTCATTGCGAATGCGGCCCAGATCGCCACCCGGATCCACCACTGCCGCCTCCAGGGTCTGCTCGCACCACAGCAGGCTGCAGTTTTGCTCGAAGGGCGTAACCGGAATTATGCTGTATTTCATGTGTTCTCTCTATGTGATCGATTTTTCAGCCTTACAGGAAGGTTTTTTGTCAGTTCAGTCTTTGCATGAAGGGATCCGATTATGCCTGTGAACATGCAGGGTGATGACAGAGTGTGGCACACTCGGGAGACTTTGCCGTGCTGATATCCGCGGCGCCAACTAAAGTCGCCGATGAGCACGGCCCCTAAAAGGGGGGTTATCATAAGGCATATCGGAGGCAGTTCTGGAAGAGATCAAAGAGGTCAGGGACTGCAGTTCAACCGAATAGGGTTTTGCAGGGCGTGGGATCGGGTGTGACCGCGATCTGTCGATGTCCATTCATGGTCCATTCCTGTAACCAGGCCGACGCATCCTGGGCAGCCATTGGCCTTGCGACGAGATACCCCTGGATTTCGTCACAATCCTGTTGCTGCAGAAAATGAAACTGTTCATCGGTTTCCACTCCTTCGGCGATGACATTCAGTTCCAGGTTGTGGCCCAGGCAGATAATGGTCGTGACGATGGCGGCATCGTCCGGATCCTCCGCGACGTCGCGAACGAACGTGGCATCGATCTTGAGCCGGTCGACTGGAAATCGTTTCAGGTAGGACAGGGATGAATAGCCGGTGCCGAAATCATCGATACTGAGCCGTACCCCAATCTGCTTGAGCCGGTCCATGGTCCCCAGATGCACATCGATGTCCACCAGAATGGATTCTGTTATTTCCAGTTCCAGTCTGGCGGGATGCAGGCCGCTGGCGTCCAGGGCCGCGGATACGATACTGGGTAGATTCTGCTGATGGAACTGCCGTGCCGAGAGATTTACTGCGATGGAGGGCGCTTCCGCCACCCCGGGTGGATATAGTCCGGCAGCCCAGCAGCAGGCTTCGTGCAGCACCCAGTCGCCAACCTGAATGATCAGTCCGGTATCCTCCAGCAGCGGGATGAACAGGTTGGGGGGAATCTTTCCGCGCTTAGCGTTGTTCCAACGCAACAAGGCCTCGAAGCCTATGACTCGACCGCTCCCGGTATGGATCTGTGGTTGATAGTGCAGAGAGAATTCCCCACGGGTCATAGCGCCACGCAGCAGGTTGCTGATCTCCAGCCGTTCCTGGATGCGGGTGCTGATGTCGCTGTTGAAGAACTGGAAGGTGTTACGGCCGATTTCCTTGGCACGATACATCGCCGCATCCGCGCGCATGACCAGTGACTGCACATTGGCCCCATCCTGCGGGTAGACGGCAATGCCGATGCTCGGTGTGACGAAAGTTTCACCGCCCTTCAGCTCGTATGGCAGTGTCGACTGTTCCAGTAATGCCTCCGCAACGCGAGCGGCGTCCTCGGCACTCTCCAGGTTTTCCAGAATGATGGTGAACTCATCGCCTCCGAGGCGGCACACGGTATCCGCGGCACGGACTTTTTCACTGAAACGCTGGGCCACCAGACGCAGCAACCTGTCTCCGGCGCTGTGGCCCAAGGTGTCGTTGATATTCTTGAAATTGTCCAGATCGATAAACAGCAGTCCCACATTGCCCGTGCTGCGCTCCACCTGTTTCATGGCATGGGCGAGGCGCTCGTTGAACAGCGAACGGTTGGGCAGGCCTGTCACCGTATCATAGCTGGCGAGAAACGACAGGCGCTCTTCTGCGTGTTTACGTTCCGTGATATCGGCAGCCACGCCGATGGCGCCGTTGACCTTTTCGTCCGCATCGTACAGAGGCGAGTAATGGACTTCGAAGGCATTCTTGTCCAGCCAATGAGTGGATGTGAAGCTCTGTCCGTCCAGGGCGCGTTGCGCGTCTTTTATGACGGCAGGATAGTCCTGGTAGAGTTCGAATAGCGACTGCCCGACGACCTGGCCGGGTTTGAGGCCCTGTGATTCCAGTCCCTTGCCTTCAGAAAGCATGAAAACCCCATCGCGGTCGATCGTCCAAAGAACGATTGGAAACCCCTGGATCACGCTGCGCAACATCGCCTCATTGCTGCGCAGGGCTTCTTCGATCTGCTTCTGGGCGGTGATGTCCAGCAGGGCGCCGGTCATGCGCACGGGCTTGCCCCGATTGTCACGGATAATCTCCGCACTTTCATGCACGATGCGAATCTCGCCGTTGGGACGGACGATTCGGTGGGTGACCTCATAGGGCTTGCTGTTCAGTAGTGCCTGCTCCACCGCGTCGTTAACTAGCCTGCGGTCATCGGGATGCACACAGTCGATGAAGCCCTCATAGCTCGCGTCGAAATTCCCTGGATCGACCCCGAACAGGCGATAAATGCCCTCCGACCAGTAGAGTCGATCTTCGTCTATCCACCAGTCCCAGTTCCCCATTCCGGCGATGCGTTGCGCGCGGATCAGACTGTCCCGGATCTCACTGAGGTGTGCGGTTTGCTCTGACAGGGCGTTGGAGTTATGAAGGATCTGCCGGTTCTTGCGCATGAAGATCAGCAAAGAACCGATCAACAAAAATACGAACAAGACCGCGAAGGCATACAGAGCACCAACGATGAGGGTCTGGTGTCTCTCGATGAAATATGGCTGGGGATTGATGATGCGGACTGGTCCTGCAAGGGTCTCTGGAAGCGTCAGGCCAGTTTTATGCAGTTCAGCCGCATCGATCTGGTATTCATTGGGGCTGGACTCGACGGGCGGAATCCGTCCCACAGGCATGCCGTTGAGGTGTCGCACGGCGAGCCGTGCGGCGGTCTCCCCCTGGCGGATGCCACTGGTGACAAAGCCTCCCAGAACGCCCGGTAAGAGGTACACATCCTCCATGCTGAGGATGGTGAAGTCTCCTGCATGGACAATCGCCGCAATGGTTTCCGCCAGGGTCTGGATTTCGCCCTGGGCATTGACCATCTTCCCCAGTGTGGTAAGGAAGACGAAGCGCTCGGGACGGCCACGCAGATCTTCCACCATTGTTTCGATCTGACCTTGGGATATGACATGAGCGTGGATGTCGGGCTGACGGCGGAGTTCTGTCAGGAGTTCGGCATGTATTGCCCCAAAGGTCTCAGATTCATCACCGACTACCAGGATGTCCTGGATGTCGGGCGCGATATGCCGCATCAGATCGAGGTTGGGCGCGATATCCTTGCGTTCAAATACACCCGTGATCTGATCCGGGTCGAGCCGATCGCGGATTCGGTAATTGTTGACGCCGGAGAAGAACACGGGAACCTCGGGAAACATCTCCGCCAGGTGTGTCAGAGCGAAAATCAGTGCATTGTCATCGGTGACATAGATGATCCTGGGCCGATAGCCCTGGTATTTCCCGGCAAGGTAAGCTGCCGTCTTCTGGGCGTAGTCGGGACCGTAGGCGATGCGTTTGGTGTCGAGGTACTCGACACTGGTGGAGAAGGCATGATCAGGCAGGGCTTCTAGGATTTGCATGAAGCCCTGATGTTGACGCTTGGTCCAGGGATATTCCTGGCTGTAGGAATGCAGGGCGAGCACGGGTGTATGCACAGCCGCATTGGCCGTGATCATCCAGGCACTCAGGATTGCTAGAAGCACATTGTGCATTGGTAGTAATGGTTCAATATTCCATACCTCATCAGACTAGCGGCTGAGGTGGAGTTTTTTTTAACCTAGAATAGGGTTGCAGGGACAATTCTGTATACACCAGCCGAATTACATTGGCTTACACTCATTCTATAAGGACGTGGTGCCGGAAGTTGGATTCGTGCGCAGAATAAAATTCGGAAATATAGTATGACACTTATTATGGTTGCCAAAGGATTTCAGGGTTTTTCCCTGAAATCCGTTTAGACCATTAAATAGCTTTTATGGTGATGCGGAAGGACTGGATTTTACTTACATGTCTCAGGGATTATATTTATACAAATCAATATGATGGTTATTTCTTCATGGATACTGCTATAGTTCACTGGTTTTCCTGCTGGGTGAGACCTGACGTGGCTTTTTTGGTCCGGACCCTGCCTTACAACTCAACGGAGTCCGACATGAATATCAAAGTAGACGTGGATATCACCCCTGAGGAGGTGCGCAGGCTCATGGGACTGCCGGATATCCAGGGTTTTCAGGAAGAATTGATGGGGCGTATCCGCGAGCAGATGGAAAACGGGGCGGAAGGTTACGATCCCCAGACCCTCATGCGGCCGTTCTTCAACAACGCCTTCGCTTCCATGGACATGTTTCAGAAAATGATGTCGGGTGCGATGGGCATGGCGGACAAGGATTCCGGAAAGGAGTGATCATCAGCCATCCCCGTAATTCAACACGCTTTCCACCTGTTTGATACCATCGATTCCACCCTGCAGCATGGTGTCAAGCGGGGTGATGCCGCCATAGCGTGGATTGCGGGTGGTTACCCACAGGTTGGCAGACAGAGGGCTGTGGGGAAACAGTTTGTGCAAGGTGTTATCGATGCGCAGCAACAGATCTATGCGCTCATAGCTGTCACCTTCTTCCGGCAAAGGCATACCCAGCCGATAGCGGTTGAGGAACCGCTTGCGTATGCCCGGTTCCAGGCCCAGCAGTGCTGAATGCAACTCCTGGGGAATGGACCAGTCATCCAGCAGTTGAAAGGCGCGCCGGGTCAGGCGGGTATAATCTTCCTGGTACAATTCGGTATTCAATGCGGCTCCTTGATAATTCTCAATTCAGGTTTTCCCCAGGTGTCTGGCAATCGATCCAGGAAGCCTCGCCAGCGACCACAATAGGGCCGCCAGACCGGTCCAGGCATCCAATACATAATCCCACAAGTTAGTGGACTCACCCCATTCCAGTTGCCATGTCCACAAGGAGAGCAGCAGTAGCAGGGCAATGGCCTTCTGTCCCAGTCCCCAGGCCAGGATCGCAGCCAGACCCAGCAACAGGAACAGCGGGCCCTGGCTGAAACCCAGTGCATAGGGATCATAGTCACCCAGACCTAATGCCATGGGATAGAGGGTCAGGGCCATGAGGGCGCAGACGGTCCATAGCAGGGGACGCTGCAGACCAGGTAGTAATGTGACCTTGGGTGTCACACGCCGCAGGTAGGTATCCAGGAGCAGGAGCAGTCCGGGAATAGATATCAGACCTATGTGTGCGAACAGAATTGCATGCAGGTCAATTGGCAGAAAAACCGCCAGTGCGGCCAGCGGAAGGGAAATCCATACCAGTCGATAGGGTGACAGCGACACCGGCAGCATGCAGATCAGCGCCAGTACCAGCAAGGCGGTCTGGACATGGGTCCAGAGGAAGACTGTTGCGCTCATGGTGCCTGTTCCAGCCAGGCCTGATTAAAGTGCACGTGGACCATGCGCAGGCGCTGCCAGGTGTAAATCAAGTGATAGTCCCCGTTCGCGGTGCGAATCAGATAGGGGTAGGAAAATTCATCATCAAGCTCACCCCGTTCCAGGTCCTTGAGTATGCGCCAATGCAGGCCGTCGCTGGATATGGCCAGAGTCAGGCTGCCACGGCCCCGTACAAGTGGATTGTAGACCTGCAGCAAACGACCGTCGACTGTGCGTTGCACCGCCACGCTGGCATCCGGGTTGGGTAGTTCACCGGCTTGTGGGAAGGACCAATTCGCACCTGCATTTTTTGTATGGGACAGCAAAACCCGGTGTGGGGAGTTACCCGCCCGGCGCAGAAAAGCGCTGGCATTGGTCTCATCGATGACGGCGAGGCTGGGCTGGATGCCACTGCGCCCTGATCCCATGCGGGACTTGTTCACCACCCGACCCCGTGCATCCAGACGCAGCAACTCACCGAATTTACCCATCAACTCATGATAGACCGGCAGTGCGATGCCACCGTCCGCATAGGCTACCGGGCGGGTGCGCACCAGAGTGCTGATGTTGGCGAATGGACTCGTCACCAGGCGGCGGGCCGGGGTCCAGTGCAGGCCGGCGTCATTCGAAGTTTTGTAAGAGATGGAACTGGTGGACCAGCCGCCACTGGATACAGTGACGAAAAACAGCCACAGGCGCTGGGAGCGGTCCAGGTAAAGTACCGGATTGCCAAGCTTGCGCAGTGGGCGACCCAGTTCCGACTGGGCCTGTTCCCGGGTCAGCAGGACATATTGGGTAGACCAGCTTCCCCGGTGCCAACGTGCGGCGTGAATGGCCACGTCTGCGGCGCCTTCACGGCTGCCGCTGAACCAGGCGGCCATGAGGCTGCCGTCCGGCAGTTCCGTCAGTGTGCCACTGTGTACTTTCCCGTTGAGGTCCTCGGGAAAGACGAAGCCGGTTTCGAATATGGGCTGCGTGTCCTGAATCGGGGCAGTCAAGTATTCGGCTGGATCGAATCGAGTCGGCCCGGTCCGGCCCACCCACGCCAGAGCCAGGACTGCGAACAGTGCGGAGATGAACAAGACAGTGCCTAGTCTGGAGTGCATGTGGGATCACTCGCCTCCAGCATCGGC
>RRYU01000427.1_pt1 | contig 12691 bp, 6 predicted proteins | sample 2162651 | NCBI WGS metagenome assembly RRYU01 (sample SAMN10267283, study PRJNA491782) | microbial mat metagenome | isolation source: biomat in the production well | place: Japan: Minami-Kanto gas field, natural gas well KTG3 | collected 2017-06 | reverse complement strand
GGCTTCCAGCACAAAACGGTAGCCGAGCGATACCTCGAAGCCCTGAAAGAACGGTTAGGCCTCTATGGCCTGACCCTGCATCCCCGGAAAACCCGACTGATAGAATTTGGACGGTATGCCGCCGAAAGGCGGAAGAAACGGGGGGAAGGTAAACCCGAGAGCTTTGACTTCCTCGGATTCACGCACCTGTGCAGCACGAACCGTCAAGGCGGATACTTTCTGAAACGGAAGACCAAGCGCAAAAGACTGCGCCAGAAACTCTATGACATCAAAGCAGTCCTGAGAAAGCACCTGCACGCACCACTGCATCAGACAGGAACCTGGCTGAGGAGTGTCGTGAAGGGGCATGGGCTATACTTTGGAGTCCCCGGCAACAGCAAGTCCTTGAAAAGCTTCAGGGATCAGGTTGTCAAAGCGTGGTATAAAAGCCTGAGGCGCCGGAGTCAGAAAGGAACAGCCATGACGTGGGAACGGTTCAGGCCAATCGTAGATGCCTACCTCCCGCACCTCCGGATATGCCACAAATTCCCGGAGGTACGATTCGCCAAGACTCAAGGCAGGAGCCGTATGCGGTAGTGCCGCACGTACGGATCTGTGCGGGTTGCGCCTTGCAAGCGCATGAAATTCAGTTGTCTGAAATGGCAACCCTGATAAAGCCTAACCAGCAGTCAGGTACCGAGTCTTGCGTGGCGATTGGTGACAATCACTGCGAAGCGTAGACAGGGAGATTGCAGGCCGGAACGAAAGTGAACGGAGACATAGCCCCGAAATCGATCGTGGTCGAAGTAGCTGACCCAATCCCGGAATGGGGAAAGCAGAAATCCGGAAAGCGAAAAGGTGAGTTTTCAGGAATACTTCCGGGGTCCAAACCGCCAGCATGCAATCAAAGGAGGTCATGCGAACAAGGGAGATCCATTTTGCTCAAGCGAAAGCTTGTAAGGTCAGACAAGCCAAACGGCAAGGATGGCCTGACGGCGGGATGGAAGTCAGACTGCCGGATAGTACTCCGAGATTGGGAGAGCCAATTACAAGGGGAAGCGGGCAGCAGGAGATGAATTGTTCATGGGAAACATGAGCTCCATTCAAAGGGAGGAAATGGACTTCTATGCAATGAGAAGAACGACCAATCATGGAAACAGGACTTGAACAAATAGCAGAGAAAGCTCGGAGTGATGCGAAGTTAAGATTCACCTCACTGGCTCATCATATTACTCGGGAGCGTGTATGGAAGAATCTGAAACAGATTCCCGGTACCACCGCACCAGGGACAGATGGCCAGCGTGTGGCGGATGCAAAAGAAAGCTTTGAGGTATGGATTGAGGCAATGCTCCAGTCCATGCACCGCCAAGGGTATAAAGCGCCGTCGATCAGGCGAGTCTATATTCCCAAGCCCGGTAAACAGGAGAAACGGCCATTGGGCGTGCCCTGTGTTTCGGATCGGGCACTCCAGAGAACGACCTCTCAGGTACTATCTGCCATCTACGAACAGGACTTTCTGGACTGTTCGTTTGGAGGTAGACCCGGTAGAGGAGCCCACAATGCTGTGGCGACCCTGAATGAAATCATTGCAGGGCGTAAAGTAGGCTGGGTGCTGGAGGCGGACTTGAAGAACTTCTTCGGCAGTCTGGATCATGAGTGGGTCATGCGCTTCGTGGAGCACCGGGTTGGCGATCCACGTATCTTAAACCTGATAAAACGATGGCTGAAGGCGGGCGTACTGGAAGAAGGAGTCGTTCATCCAAGTGAAGAAGGCACCCCGCAAGGAGGATCAATCAGTGTCTTACTGAGTAATCTCTACCTTCATTATGTCCTTGATCTCTGGTTTGAGAAAGCTATCAAGCCACGGATGGAGGGTGAGGTTTATCTGGTAAGATATCTTGACGACTTTGTTGTGTGCTTTCAATATCGGTCGGATGCGGTACGCTTTCAAGAAGTGCTGACGAAACGTTTACAGAAATTTGCGCTGACACTGGAACCGAGTAAGACAAAGCTCGTGGAATTTGGTCGCTATGCGCAGAAGTATGCCGGAAAAAGAGGGCGAAAGCGTCCCGAAACGCTTAAGTTTCTGGGCTTTACCTTCTATTGTTCCCGTAACCTGAAAGGAAACTTCAAGGTAGGAATGCGCACCGAAAATATTCGTGTGCATCGGAGCATGCAACGGCTAAGCGACCTGATGAGACGAATGATGCATTTGCCGATACAGGAACAGGTGAAGAATCTGAATAGCGTCTTGCGCGGGCACTACGCCTACTTTGGTATAGCCGGAAATTACTTGGGTATATCAAGAGTCTATCGCAGTGTAGAAAGATACTGGAAGAAAATGCTCAGTAGTCGAAGCCAGAAAGGAAAGGTGACATGGGATACCTATCACGTCCTGAAAACACGGTTTGGCTTGCTGCGTCCAAAGCTATCCGTTTCATATGGAAAGCTGCAAGGACTTGCAATTCTGTGAGCCATCTTCTGAAGAGCGTAGTGCGGGAAATCCGCACGCTACGTTGTGTGGGAGCAGGGTTCGGGAGACCGGCCCTGCGACCCGGTGGGTGCCGGGTAACTGGTATCCCTACCGCGACTGACTTCGTTGACTTCGAATATTAAGTCAACGAAGTCAACAACGTCCGTGTGCCGCAGCAAAGCTGCGTGAGAGATGAGGGATGGCCCCTCGCAATCGGCTTGCAGGAGCAGGTTGCAAACCACCGTAAGCGGCTTGGGTCAAAAGCCCCGGTCGTGAGCGTTACGGGAAAAGGCACCATTTAAGGTGTCAGGTGTGAATCAAGGAAGACGAACACAAGTGAACCACTGTACAAGCGTCGTTAGTGACAAGATGACATCAAAACTGGAGCTGGACGTAACTCCAGGAAAAGTCTGGCGGGAACCTGTTTACTGGTCAGGCGGTGTCCGGCGTAGAGGTGGCGTGATCCTGATTCGGGCTCTTGCGTGGAACTGCGGGAACCTTCGATGGCGATGGCAAGGGAAAGGCACAAGTGTGAAAAACGAGGCCGAAAGTACCGAAGCGCCATCAAGGGGCGGAGCAATCCGTAGTAGCGAAGAAGGTTCTGTAATGGAACTGGAGCGAAGGGATTGCGTTATCCGGTCATTGGGTACGGTCAACTGTGCAAGCAGGAGGAGCCGATTGCAATGACAAAGCCATATGAGATTTCCAAACACCTCGTCCTTGAATCATATCGGGCGGTAAAAGCAAAAGGAGGAAGCGCCGGAGTAGATCAGGAATCGATCGAAGCCTTCGAGAAGAATCTGAAAGGCAATTTATATAAGCTCTGGAACCGTCTCAGCTCGGGAAGCTACTTTCCACCGCCAGTCAAAGGGGTAGCCATACCCAAGAAAACTGGAGGAAAACGGATGCTGGGCGTACCAACGGTAGCGGATCGAATTGCCCAGACGGTTGTCAAGGAGAAGCTTGAGCCCTTACTGGAACCGATCTTTCATCAAGACTCATACGGGTACCGTCCAAACCGAAGTGCGCTGGATGCCGTGGGTGTGGTGAGGGGGCGGTGCTGGAGGTATGACTGGGTGGTTGAGTTTGATATCAGCAAGTTCTTTGATACGATGAATCATGAACTGATGATGCGAGCGGTAGGAAAGCATTGCCAGATCCCATGGGTGCTGCTGTACATCGAGCGCTGGCTAAAAGCGCCGATGGTGAACCCTGAAGGAGAGTTGGTAGATCGGACGATGGGAACGCCGCAAGGCGGGGTAATCAGTGGCGGGGGGACGTTGTTGACTTCGTTGACTTTGGCTATTAAGTCAACGAAGTCAACAACGTCCCCCCCACTCAACATTTGCAAATCAGGCGCTTTTGAATTATATAGTTTCATTCGCGGTGCCAGCTGGTTTTTACCAGCAGGCTTAAAAGGGAATCCGGTGAAAATCCGGGACAGTACCCGCTGCTGTAATCCTCAAAGGGCGTTTAGCCCTGAATGTTTTCTGCTATGCAAGCCACTGAGCCAGGCTACTGGATCGGGAAGGCGGCAGAGAGAGGAGAGTCAGAAGACCTGCCGTGATGTTGTCAGCTTCGGGTTAAAGCAGTTTTTATCGTTCCATGTCCAAGGATTACTTCTTTTTTGCGAGGAGATTGTCTGTTTTTCGTGAACGCGTTCTCTTGTCGCAATTATCCGCATCTGTTCACTTCTCTCCCTCACCGGACAGGATTGTTTGTGCCTGGGTACTGCTTTCCCGGATGATGACACGCGTCTGTGTTTTTATCCATGGAAATCGTCAGATACCTCATGCATTTTCTCCTTAATATCAGCACGCATCTTCATGATATCGAACTTGCCGGTCCACTGTGGCGGCATGCGGCATCTTTGATTGAAGAAACCGGTTTTGACGGTTTTGAACTCTATCCGGTTGGTGATTATGACTTCCGCAGCATTCCATCGCGAATGATCGGCGGGGTTCATCTTCGTTTTTTTGTCATGCTGCGGCAGATATGGCAGAACGATGATCGGGCTCTGCTCAAGCTGTTTGATACCGAAGAAAATATCAGAATGTATTATGGCGGCACCAACCGGGATGCTGTCGTCAGGTGCTATCGGGATCAACTGGAGCTTGCCAGCCGCTTCGGGGTACCCTACGTTGTGTTTCATCCGGTGCACTATGAACTGGAATATGTGTTCAACTGGCAGCCCCCCTGGTCCTGGCATGAGACCGTTGATCTCTCTGCCGAGATTATCAACGAGGTCGTGCGCGACACTTCGTACGATGGATGGATTCTGTTCGAGAACCTCTGGTGGCCGGGCAATTTCCGGCTCGACAGTACAGAGGAGATCGACAGGCTGCTCTCGAAGGTCCGGTGGCCAAAGTGCGGCATCGTGCTCGATACCGGGCACCTGCTCAACAAGAACCAGGAACTGTCGAACGAGCGTGAGGGGATCGCCTGGATGCTCGGCGAGGTGGAAAAGCTCGGCGACTACCGTCGGCTCATCAAGGCGGTGCATCTGAGCAAAAGCCTTTCAGGCAAGGCAGCGAAAGCAGGATTCGCCAAATCGGCTCCGTTTGCGGCGGCCGACGGTTTCTGGGATCGCTTTGTCATCGGACTTGAACAGGTGCGCAGGATCGACCAGCACGAGCCGTTCAGCGACCCTTCGATTGCGGGGCTGTTCGATCTCATCGATCCGGAAACCGTGGTGTTCGAATTCTCTTTCAGTTCGATGAAGGAGTGGCGCGACAAGGTCGAATCTCAGAAACGGGCACTGCAACAGGTGATTGCGGAGCACCGTGAGGAGCTTCTCCATTGAACGCTGCAAGGATCACATCGCTGATGCTTGTGCTGACCACGGCCTGCAATCTGAAGTGCATGTACTGCTATGAAGGCGACAGCGGTGCCGGTGAGGTCATGGATGAGGCTACGGCCATCAAGGCCATCGAACTGGCTGCATCCTGCGGGTTGCGCTTTCATCTGCAGTTGACCGGCGGCGAGCCACTGCTTGTTCCCGGGCTGGTGCTGCGGATTCTTGATTTCATCAGGCGAGAGAATATACCGGCCTCGACCGCTATCCAGACCAATGGGGTGCTGCTCGATCGTGAGATGGTCGGGGCCCTGAAGGCATCGGGCACGGCTGTCGGCGTCAGCGTCGATGGGCTGCCGGCAATTCAGGAACAGCTTCGTGGCAAGGGACCGGCTACCTGGAGGGCGATGAAGCTGCTCGACAGCGAAGGCGTGCCGTTCAGCGTCACCACTGTGCTTACCTCGACCAACGTGCCCCATCTCTCGCGGCTGGCAATGGCGCTGCATTCGATGCCGGCGGCCTCGGCTATCGGCCTCGATCCGCTCGTTCGGAAAGGCTCGGCGATTCACGCACCCGGCGAGCTCCCGCCTGATGCCGACCGGCTCCGCGACGGCATCAACCGGCTGCTCGAAACGCTCGACCTGCTGAATGCCCGGCGGAGCCGTCCTCTCATCCTGCGCGAGCGGCAGACGGTGCTCAAAGCTCTCGGGCGCAGCGAGCCTCATCCCTACTGCCAGGCTTGCACCGGATCGAGCATCGCCGTCACGCCCCGTGGCGAGCTTTACCCCTGCACACAGACCATGAGCGACCCGGCTTTCCAGCTCGGCACGCTCGACCGGCCCGTCAGGTTCGAGTCGTCCCTTTTGTCCGGATGCGCCCATGAGCGCGATTCCTGCGAGGATTGCGAGCTTCAGGGGCGCTGCCCCGGCGATTGCCCGTCGAGGCTGCATTACAACGGCGACCGGATGTCCGGTCAGGTCTGTACCCTCTATCAAACCATTTATGCCTATTCCAGGAAAAAAGGAGAGATCGTATCATGAAACCATTCTCGCTCTGCTATTTCAGCGTCAATCCTTCGGAAGTCGCCACGCTGAGCGCAGGTGTGCGGCGCTATAATGACGAGGGAGGCAAGGCGGAGGTGAAGGCTCGGATCGCCGCCCAGCTTTCCTCGCCCGGGCAGAAGGCCTCGTTTGCACGGAGTGCGGCCTTGTCGGATGCGATCGTTATCCGTCTCATGGGCGGCAAGGCCTCTTTTCCCGCATTCGACGAGTTTCTCGACCTGTGCGCCGAACGGCGTGGCGAGGGCAAATCAACGCCGATCATCGTGATCCATGCCGGAGGCGGGGACGATGAAGCGATCGAACTCGCCCGGGAGCACAGCGCCCTGTTCGGCACCGACGAGGGTGAGCGAGTTCGAAAGTATCTCCAGAACGGCGGCGTGCTGAACTTCACGAACCTGCTCCGCTATTTCCACACCCTGATCCACGGCGAGGGCGATGAGGCCGACGAGCCGGTCGAAATGCCGCACGAGGGTATCTATCACCCCGACTGGCCGGCGTTCGACGACTTCGAGGGGTACCTTGAAAAGCATATCGATGCGGACAAACCGACCATCGGTATCTGGTTTTACCAGAACTATTTCGTCGATGCCGATCTTTCGGCCTACGACTGCCTGATCCGCGAGATCGAGGAGCGCGGAGCAAACGTGATAGCGGTGTTCCACCACCGCTATCGCGACGTGATGAGGGGAAACAAGGGAGCGGACTACGTTGCCGGGCGCTTTTTTCGCAGGCCTGACGGCACCAGCCGGATCGATGCGCTCATCAATCCCATGCTGTTCGCCCTCACGCTTGCCTCGCCTGATTATCGCACCATTCTGCCGGAGCTCGACGTGCCGTGCCTGCAGGCGTTCAACACCTTCCAGAGCCAGAAACAATGGAAGAAAAGCGTGCAGGGACTCGGCACAATGGAGGTCTCCTTCAACGCCGCGCAGCCCGAGTTCGACGGTACGCTCATGGGCGTGCCCTTCTCGACAAGGGAGAACCAGGGGATCGATCCCCTCACCGGCGGCGAAGTGCTTAAAATTATGCCGATCGAAGAGCGTGTCTCGAAGCTGGCCGACATGGCTCTCCGCTGGGCCGCGCTTCGCCGCAAGCCCAACGACGAGAAGCGCATTGCCATCATCTTCCATCACTACCCGCCGCGCAACGACCGTATCGGATGCGCGTCGGGGCTGGACAGCTTCGAGAGCATCAGGCTGCTGCTCGAACGGATGGAAGAGGAGGGCTACGTTGTCGGGCGGCAGTACGAGAATGGCGACGAACTGGCCAAGGAGCTGGTTTCGCGCATGACCTGCGACCAGCGCTGGCTGACCCCGGAGCAGATGGCCGAAAAGGCCGAGGCGACTGCAGGCCGGGAGGAGTTCATGCCGTGGCACGAGGCGCTACCGTTGGCCACGAAAAAGCGGATGAGTGCCGAGTGGGGGCAGATGCCGGGCGAGCTGTTCGTACATGACGACCGCTTGCTCTTTCCGGGCACGGTTAACGGCAACGTCTTCATCACTATCCAGCCCGCGCGCGGCAAGCTGGAGCGTCAGGACCAGATGCTGCACGATCCGGACATTCCGCCGCCGCACCACTACCTGGCCCACTATCGCTGGATGCGGGACGTCTTCAAGGCCGACGCTGTGATGCATGTCGGTACGCATGGCTCGCTCGAATGGCTGCCCGGCAAGGCGCTCGGTCTATCGGAGGAGTGTTATCCTGATCTGGCGATCATGGATCTGCCGAACATCTACCCCTATATCATCAACAATCCGAGCGAGGGGACGCAGGCCAAGCGCCGGTCGAACTGCTGCATCATCGATCACATGACGCCGGTATTCACTAATGCCGACCTGTACGAGGAGATGGCCGATCTCGACAACCATCTCCGGAACTACGCCGAGGCGCGCAACAGCGATCCCGGTAAGCTCGACGTGCTTCGTCCCATGATCTGGGATGCGGTGCTGAAGGCCGATCTTGACAAGGACACCGGTTACACTCGCGAGGAGGCGTTTGCCGACTTCGAGAAGTTCCTCGAAGTGCTGCACTCCGCGCTCGACGAGATTGCCGATACCATGATCGCTGACGGCCTGCATACGATGGGTGTTGCACCTGATGGCGACCGCCTGATCGAGCTGCTGGTTCAGCTCACGCGGCTGGAGCAGGGCGGCGTGCCCTCCCTGCGGGAGTCGATTATCAAGGCGATGGGCTTCGACTACGATGAACTGCTGGCCCGCAAGGGTTCGCCGGTTTTTGGCCCGGAGGGCAAAACCGGAGGCACGCTGATCGGCGAGGCGCACAAGAACGCGCTCTCGATGGTGAAGCTTCTCGCGTCGAAAGGCTATGGCGAAGATGCGCCGGAAGCGGTGCGCTCGGAGATGCCCGCGCTCGCGACCAGGGCGGTCATGGATGGATTGCGCTACATCTGCGCCGACCTTCTGCCTCGCCTTCTGCAGGTGACCGACGAGATCGACTCCTCCCTGAAGGGCTTTTCCGGACGCTTTGTCGAACCCGGCCCGTCGGGAGCGCCCACCCGCGGGCAGGCCGACATCCTGCCGACAGGCAGAAACTACTTCACCATCGATCCCCAGCGGATCCCCACCAGGGCGGCCTGGAAGGTCGGGTGCAGCCTTGGCGACGCCCTCATCGGGCGTTACCTCGAAGAGAAGGGGGAGTACCCCCGCAGCATCGGCATCATCCTGTTCGGCGGCGCGACCATGCGTTCCGGTGGCGACGACCTGGCCGAAATCTTCTATCTCATGGGGGTCAGGCCGGTCTGGAAGCCGGGGAGCGGTTATGTGAGCGGGGTGGAGATCATTCCACTGAACGAGCTGGGAAGGCCGAGGCTCGATGTGATGCCCCGCATCTCCGGCTTTTTCCGCGACGCATTTCCGCTGCTGGTCGATCGCATCGATGATGCCGTCAGGATGGTCGCCGCTCTCGAAGAACCGCCCGAAAGCAATCTGCTCCGGCGCAACGTTCTATCCGACGTCGAGGAGTACCGGAAGCAGGGAATGAACGACCGGGAGGCGCTCCGCGAAGCTTCGTTCCGGGTCTTCGGCTGCCCTCCCGGCACCTACGGTGCAGGCGTCGAGGAGCTGATCGAATCGAAAAACTGGAAAACCCAGGACGATCTCGCGGCCAACTACATCCGCTACTCCTCTCATGCCTACGGGCGGGGATCCTACGGCAAGCAGAAGCCCGACACCTTCAAGCGGGTTCTCTCCCGCATGGACGCCACGGTCAAGAACGAAGATACGCGGGAGTACGACATGTTCTCCTGCACCGACTACTACAACTACTACGGCGGCCTTATCACGGCGGCAAAGAGCCAGCGGGGCGCGCTGCCGGAAGCCTACGTGGGCGACAGCTCCGACCCGTCACGCACCCGTGTGCGCACCACATTCGAGGAGGCCAAACACATATTCCGCTCGCGCCTGCTCAACCCCAAATGGCTCGACGGCCTGAAGCGGCACGGCTACAAGGGGGCCGGTGATATCTCCAAAATGATGGATGTCATTCTCGGCTGGGACGCGACCGCCGAGGTGGTCGAGGACTGGATGTACGAGCGTGTCGCAGGAAAATTCGTGCTGGACGAGGAGATGAAACAGTGGATGCAGGAGGTCAATCCCTACGCCCGGCAGAACATTCTCGACAAGCTGCTCGAGGCCATCAGCCGGGGTATGTGGAACGCCACGGAGGAGATGAAACAGCGCCTGCAGGAGGAGTATCTGGAAACCGAAGGCGAGATCGAGGAGATCAACGAGTGAAGTGCAAGATGTCATCTCGATCCTTTGTCACGTTTTTTCTGATACAGGCATTGTTCTCATTCCAGCTTCTGGCTGCTGAGAAGGCTGATAGGCTTGTGATAAGCGCAGAGGAAATCCGGGCCATGAATGTTCTGAAAATTGACGATGTGCTCAATCGTATTCCCGGGGTGAAGGCCGGGGAAACATCGGTATCCATCAGGGGATCCTCCAATGTTCAGGTCGTGCTCGACGGGCGTTCGATCAATGACCCCACCTCTTTTGCAGGATCGGTCAAATGGTCGATGATCCCGCTCGACACGATAGACAAGATTGTTGTGCTCAAGGGCGGAGGAACGACTGCATACGGCGATAATAGCGGGGGAGGGGTTATCGTGATCACGACGAAAAGTGCCGATCATCTCGGCGGCGCAGCCGGAGGATATATCGGCAATCACGGCAGGAAAAATGCAGCGCTGAATCTGCAGGGTCGAAAAAACAGGGTTTCAGGAAGCCTTTCTCTTGGCTATGAGGATTCCGACGGATTTACCGTCAACGACGATGAAACTCTCCAGCGGATCGGGGCAAGAGTCGATTATCGTTTTTCCGACCATGTTTCCCTGTTTCTTTCCGGAGAGTACAATGATGAAAAAAAGGGGATGAGAGGGTATCCTGAGAGCAGGACACCCAATTCAAGAAAAGAGTATGACGATATTTCCCTGCTGTTCGGTCAGAAATTCAAGGATGTAACAGGCAGAAGCTGGTATTCCCGGTCGGAAACCGTGAGCAAGGATCCTGACAGGGATCTCTATGCTTCCCTGCAGGTTGTCAAGGCAGGACATTCGCTCGGAGTTCCTCTGGTGCTCCCGTTTCTGGGTAACGTCAATGCGGGGACCGGGTACGAATGGCAGGAGGCTTCCGGAAACAGGTTCATGAACGCCGATGAAGAGCGGGCGTGGATTTTTGTGTCAAAAACACTGAAGCGTGAATCGAACCCCTGGTCATTGATGATCGGCGGACGGGCAAACTGGTATTCCGGGTTTGCCAATGCCTTCAATCCCGAGTTGAAAGTTGCCTGTCGCCGTCAAGGGTTTTCGGTTGAAGCATCGGCAAACCTGTCGAGCAACCTGCCGACATTCAGGCAGCGCTATTATGAGTCATCATCGACTAAACCCAATCCCGATCTGCAGATGGAGCGGGCGGCGAATTATGCGATTGCTTTTTCCCTGGCACCGGATTCATCTCTTTCTGTCGATGCATCGGTTTTTTTTCGTGATATCGCCGACCGGATTACCTATGTGCGAAACCTGGAGACCAATACCGGACGATATGAGAACTTCGGGAAAGTGACTTATCAGGGCATTGAGGTTTCGGCGACATGGAATCCTGTTTCCACGATCGAAATCAGCCCTTCCTATACCTATATGCATGCGGTAAACGACCAGACCGGTTACTGGCTTCCGGCCAGGCCGTTTCATACGATCAGGACTGATCTTGTTTTCAGGCCGTTACAGGACCTGTCTTTCAGGACGGGTTTCAAGTATAACGGAAGCTCCTATGTCGACACGAAAAACACCAGAACGCTTCCTTCCTATACGGTGGTGGACCTGCGTGCCGACTACAAAATGGGCGATCTTACCGTGTACTGTGATGTCGACAATCTGCTGGATGAAAACTATCTCTACGTCGACGGCTACGACGCTCCTCCGAGAGAGTGTGTCGTCGGGATGAACTATAATTTTTAAGATCTATGCACACTCTTTTCTATCCTTTTGCGGCAGTTATCGGGCAGGAAGAACTCAAGCACGCACTGCTGCTCAATGCGGTCAATCCCCGCATCGGGGGGGTTGTCATTCGCGGGGAGAAAGGGACCGCCAAATCGACGACCGTCAGGGCGCTTGGCGAACTTCTTCCTCCTGCCGATAAAGCCGTAGCGGGAGGGACAGATCACTCCCGGGTGATGACCCTGCCGCTCAACGCTACGGAGGATATGGTGGCGGGAGGCATCGATTTTCAATGCACCATGCGTGACGGATGCAGGGTCTTTCAGCCCGGCATTCTGGCAAAGGCTGACCGGGGAATTTTATATATCGACGAGGTCAACCTGCTTGACGATCACATTGTCGATCTTGTCCTCGATGCGGCGGCTTCAGGAGAAAACCGCGTTGAACGCGAAGGGATATCCTTCTGCCACCCGGCATCGTTCGTGCTTGTCGGCACCATGAATCCCGAAGAAGGGGAGCTCCGTCCCCAGCTGCTCGACCGGTTCGGACTCTGCGTCGAGGTTTCAGCAGAGCATGACGCGGAAAAAAGGACACAGCTGATGCTGTGCCGGGAATCGTTCGACGAGAACCGCGAAGCCTTTATTGCCTCGTACAGCAGGGAAAATGAACGGATCGCCGGGAAGATCCTTGCGGCAAGCAAGATGCTGACGAACGTCCGGATGCCCTCGCATCTGCGCAGTTTCATTTCCGAACTCTGTCGCAGCAACAATGTCGCCGGACACAGGGCGGATCTTGTTATCGAGCAGGCAGCGCGGGCTAATGCCGCCTACCGCGGATCGGGCGTTGTCGAGGTCGATGATATTACTGCCGTGGCATCTCTTGCGCTTGCGCACCGCCGGAGGGATCCGGTTCCGCCGCCTCCCGAGCCCCCC
>RRYU01018910.1_pt1 | contig 12714 bp, 12 predicted proteins | sample 2162651 | NCBI WGS metagenome assembly RRYU01 (sample SAMN10267283, study PRJNA491782) | microbial mat metagenome | isolation source: biomat in the production well | place: Japan: Minami-Kanto gas field, natural gas well KTG3 | collected 2017-06 | reverse complement strand
GCGCTGGCCGCATTACCCTTGCGATCGGCAATAGCAAGACCGTTGGTATTGGTACCATTGAGGTTATTACCGCTGGCATCGTTCACATTACCATCAAGTGGGGAACGCACCAGCAAGCTGTGTTGCATCTGGAAGTTACCCGGCCTTGGATCGAGCACCAGTGAACTGGCTGAAATCTGCGCAGGTGTTGCACTTGGATTCCACTCATCCGGCAAACCATCCATATCATAGTCAACAGTAGCAGCGGGATCACCAGGGAATGCATCTATCAATCCGGTTAACATTGATGTTGATGGGCCTGCCGCCACAACCGTATTACCCCTAACAGCAAGGTTTTTTAGCGCCTGTGTGGTATGAGAATCCTCTGTAGTCCAGGTAATACCATCATTACTAACAAGAATCTTTGAGTGGGTTGAGGCGTTAACAGCGTTGTCAAAATCACCGCTGGCAATGAATGAACCATCCTCCTGCACAGCGATATCATAGATCCAGTCATTGACACTCAAACCTGTACCAACCACTCCTGCACTAATAGGACTATAGTGTGTCCAGACACTCCCATCAGGACTGGTATAAATTGCTCCCTGTCGACCTACTGCTACATATTTAGAGCTTCCGACCCCTCCCCAGGCTACGCCAGTCAAACCTTTAACCTTAATGGTGTTCGGATTATCAAAATAGACATCATTTAACTGACTACCAGCCCAGGTAACGCCGCCGTCTATACTCCGTTCATATAGAGGATGCTCTCCATCAGATCCCGTCCAGATACCAACTGCCACAATGCTTGAACCATTGCTTGTCACAGCATGCAAGCTGGATGTCCAGCCGGAGGTTTTTGTAAAACTAAGCCATGGAGTACGGGATGTCCATGTCACACCATCCGGACTAGTGATAATCATTGAAGTGTCTATCGGATTACCACTGTTGTAGGTATTGTCGTAGGCGACATAGTTGCGGGAACCCACCGCAATAAAACGGCTACCGTCCCAGGTAACATCGTTAAAGTACATAATACTAGGATCTGCTGGTGTGACTTCCGCAGGTGTTGTTTGCGCTGTCCATGTCACCCCGTCCGTGCTGGTAGCAACGCCACCATATCCCACAGCCACCAAGGTTGTGCCATTATTTGCTATTGCTGTGAAATGGATTGTAGATAGTCCCGAGGACGTTTCTGCCCACGTCACCCCGTCAGAACTAGTCGCAGCACTACCAGATGAACCAACGGCGACAAATTTATTAACATTAGCTCCAGTAAAATAAGTAACGTCATTGTATGCATGGGATACCGTACGGGAGGACCATTCATTGACTGCGTATGCATTCGAACTAACTAGAATTAAAAAGATAACAAATGAAACGATGCTTCCTAGTAAAAAGGAATCATTATCTTCAACGTCATTGCAAGACCTTTGTTTGAATACACCCATACCCATCCTCATTTACACAAAGCAAAAAATAGTAATATTTGTTACTTATTAATTACTTTCAAAAACAAATAATCACCTACTATTTAAATAGGTCTTTTAATTTTTTTGATTTATATCATAAAAAAATAAAAATTTAAATTTCTAACTTAACGTCATGGAAAGATATTTCAAACAACCAGCAATAAAAGTAAAAAAGTCTGTTCCAAGAGTAATTTTAGTCAATCAGTAATTTTGACAAACTCATCAGATTGTTACTTATATGAGTAAGAGAGTAGAGATTGTGATCTGTTTCCTGAATAAATACACACGGGTAAACCCATGATGTTCTGTCTTCGACCGCATAACCCCAGGAGACTAAATAAACGGGTTAAAAAGAGTCATTGGCATTACCTTGTCATTTAACACATAACCTACTGATTCACAAAAGAAAAAAGCCGCATAAAATGGGGCTTTTCTATTTGATTGGCGTCCCCAAGGGGATATGTCGTAAACCCCAGATCGACTAGAAAACGCCCTTTTCAGCAATGATTACAAATTCTAATGAGAAATTCGTTGATATTTCTCTAATATGGTAAAGCTATACACTAGAACCACCTTGCTAGCTTATTGTTTTATTTGTCCTATTCGTAGCAGAAATGCCGGACATCTAAGCCATTTCAGGTGCCACAACTGTAACCGTTTTCATACGAACTCTAGTCCATACACAAAGTTATAAGCCATCTTTGGGCATTAGCCGTTACTTATATTGTAAATCCATAATTCAGGGCTAACACTCTATACCATTGTTTTAATTGATATTTATGATTCTGCTCTTCAAACCACCAAACAATAATTGTGTAATTACGGAGTTGAATTCCAATTTTACATAAACTATGATAACCTCATGATTCGTCGACAAATTACACATGAATTAATGACACAATTGGGTGAATACCCAATTGTCACTGTTCTAGGTCCTCGTCAGGCAGGAAAGACAACTCTTGTCAGGATGACGTTGCCTGACTATGAATATGTCAATCTGGAAACACCAGATGTCAGGCAGTTTGCACAGGACGATCCCAGAGCCTTCCTGAAAAGATATTCAAACAAAGTCATTCTGGATGAGATACAGCGCACACCTGACTTATTGAGTTATCTTCAGGAGTTAGTTGATAACGACAAAACTAATGGGCAGTTCGTCTTAACTGGTTCACATCAGCTTCAATTAAGAGAAGCGATTACACAGTCATTAGCTGGTCGTACAGGCATCCTGCACCTCTTACCCTTCTCTATATCCGAGTTAGCAAATGCCGATATCTCTTTTGATACTTATTATGACTATCTCTACCAGGGATTTATGCCAAGGATCTATGATCAACAACAACGACCCACAACAGCATACGCCAACTATTACCAGACCTATATTGAACGAGATGTCCGGCAACTGATCCAGTTAAAAGATGCGACACACTTTGAAAAGTTTATCAAAATTCTTGCAGGGCGAGTTGGGCAGTTAATCAATTATCAATCATTAGCAAATGATGTCGGTGTCGACGGAAAAACGATCAAGCAATGGCTATCGATTCTAGAGGCATCATTTGTTGTATTTAAACTTCCACCCTACTTTGAGAACTTTGGGAAGCGAGTCATCAAATCACCGAAATATTATTTTACTGATACTGGGCTCCTTTGTTATTTACTTGATATTGAAAATTCAAAACAACTTGAGCGCGATCCATTAATCGGCAACCTGTTTGAAAACCTCGTGATTCTGGAAGCATACAAAACCAGGGCAAATAAAGGCATCAAACCAAACCTCTACTTCTTCCGAGACAGCCAGGGTAAAGAGATCGATCTACTTTTCAAATCTGGCAATACACTGATTGGTATCGAGATAAAATCTGCTAGTACCTGGAATAATGATTTCAAAAGACAGTTACTACTATTTTCAAAAAACAATCAACAGATAGAACAGGGTTACGTTATCTATTCTGGTGAAGAGATTGTATTCAGTGATGGTATTGAGGCATTAAACTTCAAACAGGCTTCAGAAATCATGTAAGCACGCCTTTACCCCCGCTTTTGAACCAGTTTCGAAAAACTTCTTTAGACCTTTATGACAAAAACTCTTACAAATAAAACTGAGAACCCATAGACAATTTGAATCGCACCGGGTTTGTCGGAGGGTCAAATTCTTGAGAGGATAGACCTTATGAAACGAGGAACCAGATATTCACCAGAGTACCGTGAGCGCACCGTGAGAATGTTGCAGGAGCAACAGGACCAATACAGCTCACAGTGGGCAGCCATTCAATCCATTGCATCAAAAGCAGGTTGTACAGCAGAGACCTTACGCAAGTGGGTCAAACAGACCGAAATAGATCAGGGTCTGAGAGATGGTATGAACAGTACGGAGCGAGAGCGCCTTAAAGAGCTGGAAAGGGAAAACAGGGAACTGCGACAGGCCAACGAGATCTTAAGAAAGGCCTCGGCTTTTTTCGCCCAGGCGGAGCTCGACCGCCGACCCAGGAAATGATCGCCTTTATTGATGCCCATAAGGACCAGCATGGGATCGAGCCAAATGTGCAAACAGCTACCAATAGCATTACAGATGGCACTGTGGCGAAGACGTCCCGATGAAGGGCTTGTTCATCATTCTGACCGGGGAAGCCAGTATGCCAGTAAGGCACTGAGACAATTATTCAAGGACCATGGCATTCAGGGGAGTGTGAGTCGCAAAGGTGACTGCTGGGACAATGCTGTCGTTGAAAGCTTCTTTGGAAGTTTGAAACAGGAGCGTGTTCAATGGTGCAGTTACCAGACTCGCTATGAAGCACAACAGGACATTTTGAACTATGTTTCGATGTTCTATAACCAGACTCGGCTGCATTCATATCTGGGCTATATGAGTCCTAATGATTTTGAAGCGCAGTATGAACTACAAGAGGACGCAGCATAGCTTAACTGGGTTGTAACAAATTAGTTGACCACGTCAATGCGAGTATCCAATCGTTTAGCAAGTGACAACCTCTTTAGATATTTCATTTGATCTAAATGTGTATATGATATTAGTTTATAATTAATTACTACTACTGACAAACAATTAAGAGCTCTAGATGAAAAATGATTTACACATATTAGTTGCTGACGATCACCCTATTGTTTTAAGGGGCTTAATAGATAGCCTTCATGATATTTCTGGCAAGACAACTGTGGAAGGAGTATCTCACCTTGAAGATGTTCTAGATCTTATAAACAAAACTCAATTCGATCTCATCCTACTGGATCTTTTGATGCCCGGTATGAATGGACTGGATGGTTTTCTACAAGCACAAGAGAGATCTCCTGTAACTCCTATTGCCATCATATCTGGTATAGATGATAAAGATACGATTAAAAATGCAATAGATATGGGGGCAGCTGGTTACATTGTTAAGACTTCTAATGTTGACTTATTAATCAATGCTGTAAACTTGATTCTTTCAGGTGGTGTTTATATCCCTCATGAAGCTTTTCAGGAAAATCTTAGAAACTCATATATCTATCCCACTGAACAACCTTCTGTTGAGTTATCTCCTCGACAAAAAGAAATATTAGATCTAATTCATGATGGACTCTCAAACAAAGAAGTGGCAAAAAAGCTTAATTTAAACCTATCGACTGTGAAGGGTCATATTACTGCCTTATTGAAAAGCCTGAATGTTACCTCTCGAACTAAAGCTATTAGAAAGACAATAAATTGGAACTTAAAGTAGTACCTGAAATCCTTTAGATATTTTGTCACTGCTGTCCCGTTAACTTTCACAACAACGACATCTGATTTATATCAGGCATCCCATCTCGGATTGGATCACCTCTGAGCAATGCCATCAGATCTCTCTTTTCAAAAATATTGATCTGCAACAGCCTTAACATTTGTTGCATGCTTTTTGTCAGGCTGGATTGTAGATTGATAAAAGCCAGCATCAAATAGACACACATCGCGATCCATATCTGAGTTAGTACAGCATTCTTACTGGTGCCAATAAATGATTTTTTTTTGAGATTCTGTTTGATCCTTTTAAATAACAGTTCTTTTGCTACAAGGGTTTGTGGTGAATTCACTGTAACAAATTTAATGAATTTTCAGGCCAGTTTTTCCCCTGTTAACGGGAAGCAGTGATATTTTCTCTATTTTTTCTGAAAAAATATCTTAAAATCGAACCTAGAGATCTAGGTTGAATTGGTTTATGTAAAACATCAAATCCACTTTTTTCAAGCTCACGTAGTCTCTCTGGTGAAGTATCACCAGTTACAATTATTGCGGGTATGTAAAAACCGGAATTTTTTCTGATTTCATCTATGATAACAGGACCTTTTTCATCACCTGTTAGACGATAGTCAGCAACAATCGCATCTGGCCATATATCTTCTTGTTTAAGCTTACTTAAAGCTTCATTTCCTGTTGAAGCTGTCACACAATTCCATCCCCAGTCATCAACTAATATCGCCATCCCTAGTAATGTACTTGTATCATCATCTACTATCAAAACAGTTCTTTCATGATTTGCTGTACCTATAGATACAACCTGATTTCTCTCTAAATTATTTTTCTCAAAGCTGTGTAAAGGTAGTTCGATAGTAAACTTCGTCCCTTTTCTAACCTTAGACGTCATAGTAACTCTATGCCCAAGTTGTTTAGCTAAATGTTTAACAATCGATAATCCCAATCCAAGTCCCATCGTTTTATCTCTAGAAGGGTTATTTAATTGCACGAATTCATCAAACACTTCACTTTGATTTTCATAGGGTATTCCCCGGCCTGTATCCCAGACCTCAACTCGGACTGTCCCTTTATTTATCCTACAGCCAACTACTATTTTTCCCTGCTCTGTATATCTAACAGCATTTGACACAAGGTTGCCCAACATTCTCTCTAATGATTTTTCATCACTAATGACGATTGCACTGCTTTTAACTATATGTAATTCAATACCTTTTTCTAAAGCTAATGGTTTCCAATATCTTATAAGAGACTCAAAAATTGGCGAAATCGCTACTGGTTCTATATGAAACTTAAGAATGCCTGCATCTAGTTTTGACATGTCCAGAAGTGCATCAAGCAACTCTGTTAACGCATGGAATGATTTTGTCAGGTTCTTTAGAATTTCTACTTCTTCTGGTGACGATACACGTTTTGTAAGCGCATTTAAAAATAGTCCCATAGAGTTAAGTGGTTGCCGAAGATCATGGCTTGCAGCAGCTAAGAAACGTGACTTAGACTGATTTGCTTTCTCCAATTCACCAGTGCGTTCCTTAATCCTTAAGTCAAGATATTCCATATCATCACCTAGCCGTTTTACCATTAAATTAAATGACTTTGCTAAATCACCAATTTCATCATCTCTATGATCAACCTCTTTTTGAGTGAGGTCTCCATTAGCAACACCTTTTGCATACCGTGAAAGGCGTAATATTGGAGTTGTGAGATATCGTGTAAACAAAAACCCAAGTACTGTAGCTAATAGTAAGAAGCTTAATGTAATTACAAGTATCCTTTGTCCTACTTGTTGATTGCCCTTATTTAGCTCTTCTGTATATATTGATGATGCAATGTACCAATCAAAAGGAGGAAACGATTTGACCCACGAAATTTTTTCATACACATAGTTTCCTGGGTCACTAGGTTTGTCCCACTTATAAGTCAAACCCAGCTCCTCATCTGAAACCTCTCTTAGAAGCTTAACCATAGGCTGTTTACTAATAGGATCTAATAGTGCCTGAAAATTACGATTTTCAATATTCGAATTTGGATGAATGATCATTCGATGTGAACCATTATATATATACACATAGCCTGTATTAGCAATTTTAACTTCTCTTAACTGCTTTCTTAGCGTCTCTATTGCTTGCTCTTTACGCCTTTTTACCTCCTGCTCAACATCATCTACATAGAGACCTGTTCCAATCACCATCTGTAGCTCAGGGATATTTATAAAATATGAGATTTTCTCACTTGGCTCCTGCTTTCCTAAACGTTGCCACCAATATGTATAGAACCCTTCCCCGTTCTCAATTGCTTGCTCTACCATCGGTTTTACAATTAACACACCATGTACATCTCTTAATTTAGACGCATCGAAACCATGTAAATCAGGAGAGGGATGTGAAATTAAAACACTATTATAGTCTGCCACCCATATATAATCGTCGTTTCCATACCTTAGATCACGTAAATCATTAATCAACTTTCGACGTATTTGATCATTAGTAGAATTATTCTTTTTTCCTTCTGTGCGTATTCTGGCCCATCATGAACACGCATTCTGATTGATCGTGAACACCTATTCTGGCTGAACGTGAACACCCATTCTGATCCATCGTGAACACTTTTTACGGTTTTCCAGAATCAGCGTTCACGATACCAGAATCCCTTTCTACACATTGATAAACCCTTGCTAACCTAGCCCGTTTTTCGACGGGGAAAGGTGATGCCAACAAAGAGAGTATCAATGCGTAAACTAAGAGAAGTATTAAGACTCCGGCTGTCCGCCACACTCAGTCTGAGACAGATCAGGGATAGCCTGCGGCTCAGTCTGGGCGTGATTCAGAAAATCACCCACAAAGCCGATGAACTATGTCTTTATTGGCCAGCGATTGAGAAACTGGATGACCAGCAACTAGCTCAGCTCTTTTATCCTGAATCCGATACAAGAACATCAGGCTCACTTCAGCTCCCCGACTGGCAGGATGTATACAAAGAGCTTCATCATAAACACGTCACCAAACACCTGCTCTGGGAAGAGTATAGCCAGCAGTACCCTAATCGCAGTTACAGCTATCCACAGTATTGCTACTTGTATGGTGAGTGGTTAAAGAAGCAGAAGCGCTCCATGCGTCAGCTTCACAAATCAGGTGACAAACTGTTTGTCGATTATGCCGGGCAGACGGTACTCATTGTTCAAGGTGATACAGGGGAAGTACGCACGGCTCAGATCTTTGTCGCGGTGTTAGGTGCATCGAATTATACCTACGCTGAAGCGACCTGGTCACAAACCCTGCCGGACTGGTTAAACAGTCATGTCAGAGCCTTCAAGTTTTTCGGTGGTGTCCCAAAGCTTATAGTGCCGGATAACCTCAAAAGTGGCGTTACCAAACCCTGTCGTTACGATCCTGACCTTAATCCCAGTTACCAGCAACTAGGCGCACATTATGGTATTGCCATCATGCCGGCTCGTCCCCGAAAACCACAAGATAAAGCCAAGGCAGAAGTCGGGGTGCAGATCATCGAGCGCTGGATCCTGGCACGCCTGCGCCATCACACCTTCTTCTCCTTAGCAGAGCTCAATCAGTGCATAGCAGCACTACTGGTGGATGTGAATAGCAGAGCGTTTAAGCAGCTTAACGGTACGCGTCAGCAATGGTTTGAATCGCTGGATAAACCGGCACTGCTGCCACTACCCAAACATCCTTATGAATATACACACATCAAGACCGTCAAAGTGAATGTGGATTATCACATTCAATACGACAATCACCTGTACTCAGTCCCTCACCAGTTGGTTGGGGAGAAGCTTCACATCCATGCTAAAGATAAACTGATAGAGCTCATTTTTCACAATAAACGGGTTGCCAGTCATGTCAGGAAATATCGTCAGGGTATGACGACAGAGCCCTCTCACATGCCGACAAAACATGAGAAACACCATCAGTGGTCTGCGGGTCGTCTGATGAACTGGGCCAGGGATTTGGGGGATGATGTCCTGCTCTGGGTAAAGGCCATACTGATGCAAAAACAGCATGAGCAGCAGGATTATCGCGTATGCCTTGGACTATTAAACCTATCACGGCAATACGAGCCGCAACGACTGAATAAAGCCTGTGCGATTGCTAACAGACACCAGCTTTACCGACTGAAGCAGGTAAAGTCCATCCTGCAAAGTAACCAGGACAAATTACTCCCTGAATCCAAAGAGCAACTCACGTTACTACCACAGGTACATGAAAATATTCGTGGCCCTAAAAGCTTCCATTAACCCCAAAGGAAACCCCGATGTTAGATCAAACAATTACCCAGTTACGACAACTTAAACTCAGCGGCATGGCTAATGCGCTGGTCACACAACAGGAGCATCCCGGCACCTATGAAGGACTCTCTTTTGAAGAGCGACTGCAAATACTCGCGGACAATGAAACCCATGAGCGCGAACACCGGAAACAACAACGCTTACTCAAAGCGGCAAAACTTAAAATCGCGGCCAACCCGCAGGAGATTGATTACGAGCATCCACGTGGATTGAAGAGATCACAGATAGCCAGTCTGCTGCAATGTGACTGGATCAATAGATTCCCCCGGCTAAAGCCGGGGTTCTTACCGTTACAGCTCCATCCGGAGCTGACCTGAATCCTTTTGCCCCTGATGCTCAACATATCGCTGGATGATTTCCTCATCTATACCGACGCTACTTACGAAGTAGCCAGTCGACCATACGACATTCTCTTTCCAATACACTTTCGATAACCATTTAAATGTCTTTCTCATATGAGAAGCCGATTGGCCTTTCATATACCCCATGACATCTGCTATCGCATACTTTGGTGGTATTACTATAACCATATGCATATGGTCTCTATCACAGCCAATCGTCTTTATCATCACGCCTGGCATACTTCGTAGCAGCTTCGGTAACACTACTTTCAAGTAATCGACGACAAAAGGCTTCAGGATCTGCCGTCTGTATTTGGTCACCCATATCACGTGGTACTGTAATTTGTAGACACTATGTGATGTAAAGAATACGTCCATCTACACAGCATACAGACGGCAGGCTCATTCATCCACGGGTAAACCCGTGGTGTTCTGCCGCTTCGCGGCCGCGTGCATAAACAACAAAACCTGTTACTGACCGGTCCCTGTGGTAGCGGTAAAACCTATATCGCCTGTGCAATGGCGCATGCGGCCTGCATGAAAGGTTACCGGGTTAAATACTATCGACTGTCGCGCCTGTTACTGGAACTGACGCAAACCAAAGCCGATGGTAGCTACTCTAAAGCATTACAGAGTCTTGCCAGACTTGATCTGCTGATTCTGGATGACTGGGGACTGGAGCCACTTAAAGCAGTACAACGTAATGATCTGATGGAGATCATGGATGATAGAAATGCCAGTTCTTCTACGGCTATTCTCAGTCAGCTACCGACCGATCAATGGTATGAATCGATTGGTGATAATACGCTGGCGGATGCCATTTTAGACAGGCTTATGCACAACGCTCATCGGATTAAATTAAAAGGTGAATCACTGCGTAAGAAACAGGCGATTATTGACTGAACGTGAACACCTGAGGTAAAAAGCGAACTAGCTCAATGTGTCGTCAGGTGAGGTGTTCACGATCACCAGAATGAGTGTTCATGGTCATCAGAATATGCATTCTGTAAGCACCATCTCTATGACACCTTTTGACATAGCAATAATGTTACGCAATTCTCTTTGACGACTCTCTATGGCCGTTTGCCGATACCCTCTTATTTCACGTTCAATCTGTGAGACCAATTGATGTACATTATTTAATACCGTCTTACTCGAATCCTCTTCTATATTAGATACAACATCATCAACAGCTGATGTAATTAATAAATAGCTTGCAATAGCAAAAGCTAGTGTTAAAAAGAATATGATTAAGAATGTTTTTACAAAGAGTTTTGAGTGAAACATGGGGATTAGATTAATCCTTAGTAGTTTTCCATAAAATTAACAACAAGACTTCAATTACACCACCAGGCAGTACCTTGGTACCGGTACCTGTACCCTATTGCGGATTTTTCTAATAAAGATACAGTTCAATCAGTACCAGTTATATTTGTTTTAACGTGTAAAGACAAGGATCCTACAGTGAAAAGCACTACCTCTCCTCAGGCTTTTTTCAAAACACTACTCATATTGGTATCACTACTTATTTTACCAGTAACGAGTTTTGCAATAACAAAAGAAAATCTACAAGAAGCAATCAACAAAATTACATTAATAAAAGACAAAGTTACCATTGATAATATCAGTGAATCTGGTGATGGATGGATAATAGCTAAAGCACAAATAACGGGGCTTACCAAAGAACCTAGAACATTGGAAGTTGCAGCAGGAAGTCTTAAAAACGGTGGCAAGCTCCTGATGTGGCAATTCGATCAACTAAAAATCAAAAACATCCATAAAAGTTTTGATTTTTTTCCACTCAATGAAATAGAAACCCCAAACACTTTAATGTCTGTCTACTTAGGAGAAGTGTTACCGGTTGATTTCACCGTAAAGAAGCTACCAAAGGAACTTAAGGCATTCGCTAATAAAGTCCTTGCCGACGATGACCTGTTTCAGCCTAAACCAAATTCTCTGAGTATATCTGGGGAAGTAGACTTGCCCGGAGGTAGTCACCTTAGCAAAGCCTTAAAGACCATGGGCGTTACTGGTAACTTTGTTCTGGGTGGTTCTTTTAGCCTAAGTAGTGCTGAGCTTTATGCGGCACTCCCTCAGTTTTCACCACCCGATGCATTAAAAAATGTAGTTAGCGGTGCCTCTAAATCTCGTCTATTTATTTCAGCTACTACAGCAAAAAGAGACAAAAAAACAAAACAAGTAACTGAGGATGCAACATTCTCCATGGGTTCAACAACACTATTAAAACTCAAGTTGGGTAATAGAAAAAAAGCTGTAGACATAGAATTCGACAGTTCAGTTGCACTAGTAAAACAAGGACATAATTTTGGCCTGGAGATAGCAATGCATGCCGATGATTGGAGTAATGCTTTAGGACTAAGACACCTTAATCTTGAAGAGGTCATGGTTAAAACCATATTAAGTCCAACAGGCACTGTGACGTTTGGTATGCATGGAAATCTGCTTATTGACGGGACATACGATTCACTGGCGGTTAATGTTGGCATAAGGCCAGATACTGGTCTTGATCCAACAACGTCATTATTTGTCCTTAAAGCAAGAGAGTTAAGTCTTGAAAGATTTAGCAAAATTGCTGACATTATTATCGGTAACTTTGACAAAAAAGGTGACATTGGAAAGATGGCACGTAAAGGTGGTATTTATCATGGACTAGAACTGGATAAATTACCTGAAACAAAACTGGCAGGGCTGACAGAAAACCAGAACCTTGAAGTTGTAATGGCTGGGCCTAACGCCAATGACGTTAAAATGGGAGTTAAGGGTTTAACCATTAAGGCAAAAGGAAAGCTACTAATTTGGGGTTCTGAATTAGCTGAATCTAACGTCAATATGACGTGGTCAACTAATTTGTTACAACCCAGTTAAGCTATGCTGCTA
>RRYU01000189.1_pt1 | contig 12730 bp, 7 predicted proteins | sample 2162651 | NCBI WGS metagenome assembly RRYU01 (sample SAMN10267283, study PRJNA491782) | microbial mat metagenome | isolation source: biomat in the production well | place: Japan: Minami-Kanto gas field, natural gas well KTG3 | collected 2017-06 | reverse complement strand
GGGGGGTGCGCTGATGAGACGTGTGCTCACCCTGATCGGGCTTGTGGCCTTGGCTTACGTGGCCTCAAAAGCATATCTGCCCGGCTTTTCAAACATCACCGGTCACGCCACCTGGTCCTTGGGATTCCTACTGCTGGCAGCCTTCACGGTGGGTGAACTGCTGGCCCTCATACGCCTTCCGCGCATCACCGGCTACCTGCTCACAGGCTTGGCCTTTGGTCCCTACATGCTGGGTTTCGTGAGCGAAGCCTCGGTGCAAAGCCTCTCGGTGATCGACTCGCTGGCCCTCACCTTCATTGCCCTTAGCGCGGGTGGGGAACTTCCCTGGAAGGATATTCGGGACAACAAGAAAATCATTGGATGGGCCATCGTCGGGCTCATGAGTGTTGTCTTCCTGGGAAGCACACTGCTTTTCTTGAGCTTCAGCAAGGTCTTCGCATTCACCCGCGATCTGGATCTGCGCTCGCTGATCGTCATGGCCACGGTTCTGGGGGCTATTGCCACGGCGCGAAGCCCAGCCAGTGCCATCGCTATTATCAAGGAAACCCGGGCCCATGGAATCTTCACAGAGATCGTGTTGGGCGTGACCGTGGCCATGGATATTCTCGCCATCGTGCTGTTTGCATTGGTGGTGAGTGTGGGACAGGCGGTGCTCACCAACACAGGTTTGGATCCGGGTTTCATCATAGGGCTGAGCCTTGAGATCTTCAGCTCACTAGCCCTCGGCACGGCCCTCGGCTTCCTGCTGGCGGCCTGGCTGAAGCGCGTGGATGGCTATCATCTCATCACCATCTTCGTTTTCGCCGTGTTGGTGACCGAGGCTTCGCACTTCCTCAGCGATCAGCTGGAGTCATGGTACCAGGTGAAATTTCATCTGGAGCCCATGCTCATCTGCATCGCTACAGGATTTGTGGTGCGCAACTTCAGCTCACAAGGCGCGCGCTTCATGCGCGTGATCGAAGACGGTGGCCTTATGGTTTACACCCTCTTCTTCGCCCTGGCCGGCGCGGCCTTGGATTTGGATATCCTGCGCAGCACCTGGGCTCTCGCTCTGGTGCTCGTGCTCATTCGAGGAGTGGCCATTCAAGTGGGTTCATGGGCGGGTATGACTCTGGCCAAAGCTCCCGACAAGTATCGCAAGATCTTTGGTATGACCTTCATCACCCAGGCGGGTGTGAGTTTGGGTCTGGCGAAGGCCGTGGAGATTCGCTTCCCCGATTGGGGACCTGCGGTGGCCACCCTGGCCGTGGCCACCATCAGCATCAATCAGATTATCGGGCCCATCCTGTTCAAGCATGCCCTTTGGCTGGCCGGTGAAACCGGCGACCGGCGCGAGTCTGAAGACTAGGGCAGATCCCCTGCCTCGCCTCCTGCGCGAATCCAGTCGCTGGCAAAGACTTCCAGCAGATAGTCATGCAGGCCGTTGGACCTGACGGACAATCCCATTTCGCGATTGTAGAGTGAAGCCGTTGCGCTTCCATTGGCGCTACCAACATGGCTCCAACCTTTGCCGCCGATTTGGGCCAGCAGCATCTTGTTGTGAATGGGATCTCGACGCGATGGCGTGCGCGGCATCCATCCCATGCGCACTTCGATGTCGACTCCCTCGACAGCGGCGAGGTCGTTCACCATGTCACGGGTCTTCTCGCTCTTTGGCGCAGCACGATTTCCACTGAGCAGGATACGCACGGACGCGCCTCTACGCGCTGCTTCGATATAGGCATTCAGGCGCGGATTGCTGCGCTGACGATCCCCGTATCCCCAATGGGGACGCTCATATTGCTGCTCCACGAAAATCCAATCACCCTTGCCTGCGGCGTTCACAAGGCCCAGGTAACCCTGGTCGGGACGCAGAGAATTCTCGGGCGACTGACTCAGTTCGAAGACCGCTTTTTCCCGGGCTGAATAAGGCGCATCGTGAAGCGTCTGGTAGTTTTTTCGATCACCCGATACGCGGGGAATACTCTCTTTGACGCTGTCGTGGGGAACGAACTGCCTGATGTCCCGCTGCCGCCAGGGATCGCAATCCGCCTCGAAAATTTCCACGGCTCGCTCAACCGCACAACTGGCATCGGTGACCAGAATCACTCCTCGGCTACCACCCGTTCCGTTCTCTTTGGGATCAGCAGGCAGACTGCTCTGGGTGAAATTGTCGCTGCTCACCAGCAAGCGCTGGCGATCGGCCAGCACGAATTTCTGATGCACATGATTGTAGCGATCGGGAATGTCGGTATCGGGTCCCAGATGTCGAGGGTCATCACCGTTGCGCCAAAAATACACCTGGGCATTGCCCGAAGGATGATCCAGCAACTGATGCATGAGGCCCAGAACGGAATCGTAAGTTCCTCCGCGAGCGCCGAAGACCTCGCCGTCCAGAAGTACCGTCACATGAACGCCACGATCTAGCGCGGCGAGAAGCTCATCCACCACAAGCGGATGAGTGATCAGGTAGATTTCAATTTCCAGGCTCCGCTCGGCCGAACGCAGAAAATCGCGGACACCTTCAAAGGAATACTCCGGCGAAACGAAAACTTGGATCTCGGCTTCCTCTTCGCAGGCCACTGCCGAGTGGAAAAGTTCGCGATCCCATCCCGGGAAATTCATCTGCATGCCCCAATTGGGATCGTCGGGGTCACTGATCCAATCGCTGGCGCGATCGCTGTCGATCAGTGCGCGGTTTTTCAGATTGCGCTTGCGGAGGAGAACTTGCCCCTCCTCGGGCACAAAGTTGGAGAATCGATAGGGCCGAATCGTAGGGCCTTTCCAGCCCAATGCCTCGAAGCCTCGGGCATCTTCGAAACAGACCAGGTCGGCGACGATACCCTCCTCATTCATGAGCAGGAGTTCATCGCCGGCATTGGAAAGCACCAGGCAGGAATCGCCCGGACTTGGGTTGCGATCGAAACTGAAATCACAATCCTGACCAAATTCGAAAAAGTATCGTTCCTTTTTGCGTGCCACGCGAAAACGTTCACCGGCGGCGAGAAGACTTCCATCGGGGAATACCCACTCACCTTCGCCGTCACTCACTCGCCAGCCACTGAGATTGAATTCATCAGAACCCGTGTTCACCACGGCGAATGATTCCGCACCCTCACCTTCGCCCGACTGGGCCGGGTCGTAGCAAATCTCGTCCAGACGCACAGGTGCGTCCATTTGGCCGTAGGGCTCGGAGGCACTTTTGCAGGTTCTGGCCTGGGGAAGTATTTGAATGTCCTCGCCGGTGCGTGGAGCTACTCGCCAGTACTCCCGAGATCTGCGGAAAACACCTCGCAGGCGGTCGATGTGCATGCCCTCCACAAGAACCGGATGCGCTCCATCGCGCAGTTCAACATCGACGGATATGTCCCCCAGCTTGCAAACAGCCAACCAGGGCGATCCGTTTGCGTCGCGCATGAATCGCTTCACTTCCAGATCATGCAATTCCACCAGGCGATCCTTGAAGAGCATGGCGTTTTCGTTCAGCTCCTGAGCGGTAACTCTGCGATAGGCAATCTCTTCGGGCGCGCGCCCCGTAACTGTGATGGACTTGCTCCGGAAAATGATTTCGCCATGGTCCCTTTCCAAGCTTCCCAGAACGAGAACTTGATCCCCCACCTCGGCCAGATGCTCGCCGCTGCGAAGGGAGAGGCCCTTTCCCTCATCGGGCCAAATCGTGGCGCGAGGCGCTTGCAGGTAGGCCTCGCGAAACAGATCAGCCGCAAGCAGGCCTGCCACTTGGACTTCGGCACCTAGAAGCAAGGTGTCGGCCTCGAGAGCGGTCAGCAGATCCTCGGGAGAGTCATAAGTGGGGATGGCCAGCGAGACCGTAGCGAAAACCAGGATGAATACGAGGGTGGATCGATTTAGCATGATACCTCCTGATCGCCAGACTAGCAGGACAGGGGCAGGGATCAAGAGGCTAATGAAGCCGCCTTGACAGAAGCCGCCCGGGGCGATAGCCTGAATTCAAGATTCCGTTAGGGGTGGCCGCCAGGCCTGAGATCAAACCCTCGAACCTGAACCGGATAATGCCGGCGTAGGGAAACGAAGGAAACCAAATGGCGGCGCCTTCGGTGCCGTCTTTGTGTTTCAGGGACATTCCCACGGAGTCTCAACCCATACTCGGGAGGCTTCCGTGCGCCAACTCCTTTTGTTCATGTTCCTTCTGCTTCCAACTCTTGCCTTGGCCTCGGAAATCAAAGGCCAGGTTTTCGATTCGAACAGCGGCGCACCCTTGGCCTTCGCCAACATCGTGGTGGCAGACAGCGAGCGGGGTGCCATCAGCAATCGCGATGGCAAATTCACTGTGGAGGCTCGCAAGGGAGCCGCCACGGTTCTTCTGGTCAGCTATCTGGGTTACGAGCCTCGAGAAATCACCGTGGCACCCGGTGAGCATCGGGTCTCCATCGCCATGGTGGCGACGATTCTGGCCGAAGATGCCATCATCGTTACCACCACTCGCAAGCAGCCGCATATCGATCCCATAGCCCTGAAGAACCTGGACCGTGAAACCATCGAAGAGCGCTATTGGGCACAGGACCCTCCCATGCTGCTCGCGGAAACTCCCGGCGTTTACGCTTACAATGAAGCGGGCAATGGTATTGGCAACAGCTATCTAATGCTACGCGGATTCGGCCAGAATCGCGTGGCGGTAATGATCAACGGCATACCCCTCAATGGAGGTGACAGCCATGATGTCTGGTGGGTGGACCTACCCGATTTCGCGGCAAGCCTCAAGGACATCCAGGTTCAGCGCGGTGTCATGAGCGGCCTTTACGGCGGGTCAGCATTGGGCGGGAGCATCAACTTGGTGACCGACAGCTTCTCTCGCGAGAGGAAACTGAGCCTGTCCCAGGGCATGGGAAGCTGGGGTACGCAGAAGAGCAACATCGAGTACAGCAGCGGGATCATGGACGAAACGCTCAGCGTGAATCTGCGCCTCAGCAGCATCCGCAGTGACGGTTATCGCGATCAGAGCTGGACCAAGTCCTGGGCCTACTACGCCAACCTCTCCCACTTCGGCGAGCACAGCACCACACGTATCAATTTCTATGGTGGGCCGGAGAATACCCATCTGGCTTACAAGGGGATCACCGCCGCGCAGCTCGAAAATAACCGGCAGGACAATCCATTGAACTGGGAAGATGAGGAAGATCACTTTCACCAACCTCACTTCGAGCTTCACAACAGTTGGCAGATCAATTCAGACCGCAGCTTAAGCAACACGCTTTTCTTCACCAAAGGTGACGGCTACTACGAGCAGTTCCGCGAAGAGCGCGACGCCTATGAATATGGCTTGAGCAATGATCCCGCGGATAGCTTCGATACCGACCTCGTGCGCCGCCGCACGGTGGATGAATGGGACGCAGGCTGGATCCCTCAACTCGACTGGCTCAAGGGACGCCACAAGCTTCAGTTTGGCGGGGAAGTACGTTTGCATCGTTCAGAGCATTTTGGAGACGTGCAATGGGCCGAGGTCTACCCCGCAGACCTTCCCCAGTACCAGCGCTTCTATGACTATAAGGTTAAGAAGACAGCCCTGAGCGTTTACCTGAAAGACCGCATTCAGATCAGTGGGGCTTTTGCCTTGGAAGCCACATTGCAGATGCAGCATCAGGGCATCGAACTGTACGAAGACAAACGTTTCGACGTGGCCTACACCCGCGATTTCAACCTGGTCAGTCCGCGCTTGGGATTGACCTGGCAAGCTGCGGAAGGACGCTCCTTCTTTATGAGCGCTTCCCACGGCGGACGTAGTCCCGCCCATCGCGACGTTTACAATGCCAGCGATTTCTGGTCGGGACCCGGCGGCGAAGTCTACCAGCCCGATTCCTACGTGAGCCACTTTCGCGAGTCCGGTGGACAGCTATCCTACATCGGCCCTGAAGCCAAATCGGAAAAGGTCCTCGACCTCGAACTGGGAGGCCGCCTGAGCAGCACACACTACTCCCTGGACTGGACCCTCTACTGGATGGACTTCCGCGACGAAATCGTGCCCTACGCTGGAGCCCTGGACGACAATCAGTATCCCAACAATGGAAACGCTGAGCAGAGCCGTCACAGCGGATTGGAAATTGGGGCCAAGGTTATTTTGCTGGAGGGCTGGTCTATCAGCGGAGCCGCGAATTTCACGCAGGACCGGTTCGTCAAATACACCGAGTACGGCTATGATTGGGGCGCAGACCCACCAGCCCCCATCATCACGGTCTATGACGATCAGACCATTCCGGGCTACCCAATCTATTCCTGGAATCTCAGGCTCGATGGTGAAATTGGAATGTTCAGTCCCTGGCTGGCGGCGAAAGGTAACGGACGCCAGTGGCTCGACGGTCGCAACGAAGATGCCCGCAGCGTGGAGCCCTTCACCCTGCTCGACGCCGGCCTCAGCATTCAGTTGCCGGGTTTCAGTTCTTTGAAGGGCCTGAATCTGAACCTGCGCGTGAACAACCTTTTTGACAGCGAATACGAAAGCTCTGGCTACATCGAGTACGACGATGGCGAACCAAGATGGTTCGTTGGAGCACCTAGAAACTGGTACGCCGGATTAAGCGTGGATCTCTGATGCTACTGAACAAGGGGAAAAAGACGGGTCTGGTCATGCTGGATGGAGACGCCCCTTCGGACAGTCTTCAGCAAGCATGGCTGGATGAATGCGACATCTTCATCTGTGCGGACGGCGCGGCCAACCGTGAGTATCCTCGACTGCCCGACGCGGTTATCGGCGACATGGATTCTCTGGCCCAGATTCCCGAAGGCATACCGGTTCACCGAATGGACGATTCCGACCGCACCGACGGCGAAAAATGCGTGCTCTATCTTAGCCGTGAGAAGTGCGATCGCATTGTGTTGCTGGGCGGAACAGGCGGCAGGCAGGATCATCACCTGGTGAATCTTGCACTTCCACTGTCTCGACCCGAGGAAGTCATGCTGGCCGGTGAGGATTTTTGCGCTGTGGCGGTGTGGGGACAGCAGAGTTTCAAAATTCCACCGGGCCGCGGGCTCTCCATTTTCCCACTCTACGGAAGCGCACAAGGTGTGAGCCTTCGAGGTGTGGAGTTTCCCCTGGAATCTGCGGATCTCGCTTTCACCCGCGGGCTCACCGCATCGAACCGTAGTGTGGAATCCATCGTAGAAATTGAAGTGCTCAGGGGCCGCTTGCTGTTAATCGTTGAGCGCAAAGAAACCGATCCCCTCTGGCAGGACGCCACGTGACCCCCGCCGCCTTAGCCGTCTACGCGGCTTTTCTTGTTTATGCGGTGCTTCGTCTTTTTCGAAAAGGCCGAAAAGGGGAAAGTGACTATCTCATCGCGGGTCGAAGCCTGACTCTGCCCGCCTTCGTGGCCACCACAGTTTCGAGTTGGTACGGCGGCATTCTGGGTGTGGGCGAATACAGCTACACCTATGGTCTATCCAACTGGCTTGTCTTCGGCGTGCCCTACTATCTCTATGCCTTGATCTTCGCACTCTTCCTTGCAAAACGTGCCCGGCGCAGCCGCATGCTCACGGTTCCCGATCAGTTGCGTGAACGCTATGGCGCAGGCGTGGCCATTTTAGGCGCATCGGTGCTCTTCCTCATGACCGCTCCCGCCGCCTATGTTCTGGCTCTGGGAACACTGCTGGTGCACCTGACGGGTTTTCCTCTTCTACCCGTCCTGCTTATCGGCACTGCCTTTTCTCTGGCCTATGTGTTTCGCGGTGGTCTGGGCAGCGTGGTCTTCACCGACAAGATTCAGTTCATCCTCATGTTCCTTGGATTCGCCATTTTGCTTCCCACGGCGGCCTTCAAGCTCGGAGGATTCGGCTGGCTTCGCTCCAACTTGCCCGCCGAACATCTGAGCTGGAACGGTGGTCTTCCCTGGCAAGCCGTGGCTGTCTGGTACGTGATTGCCGCCGCCACTTTGGTGGAGCCTGCCTTCTACCAACGCTGTTATGCGTCAAAGAGTGAAGGAACCGCCCGGCGCGGATTGCTCGTTTCCATACTCTTTTGGATCTTCTTCGACTTCATGACAACATTCTCCGGACTCTATGCTCGCGCGGCCCTGCCGGGCCTCACCGAGGCAGGCGGTCTTGGCGCACAGGCCAGCTATCCCGCCTTGGCGCAAAGCGTTCTTCCTCCGGTGGCCGCCAGCCTTTTCATGGTGGGGCTATTGGCCACCATCATGAGCACCATCGACAGCTATGGATTCCTGGCAGCCGTGACCTTCGGTCGCGATATTGTTTGGCGCCTGAAGGGCAGCCATGGCGACTCAACACGCTACAGTCGTTATGGACTTGTGGTCACAGGACTGGCCAGCGCGGGCCTTGCCATTTGGCGGGAATCCATCGTGGGGCTTTGGCATGACCTGGGCAGCGTGGGCACGCCCGTTTTGCTTTTGCCGCTGGCCTTGAGTTTCGGGCAACGAAGAATCGCAGCGCCTTGGATATACGCCGCCATGATCGGCGGAGGCGGAATCGCCGCGCTCTGGATCTTGCTCCATCAAATTGGGCTAGGGTATCCCTGGGGAATCGAACCCATTTTCCCCGGCCTGCTATTAAGCGGAATATTCTGTCTGATCGGATGGCTCAAGGCGTCGCGTTACTAAAACTGATACTTGCTTCCCATTTAGCGGGATCACGCCAAAACGCCAAGCTTTCGGCCAGAAAATCCAGCGCCGCCACGCGAGTGGCTTCTAGAACTGGATGCGGTTGATCCTTTTCCGGCAGCCATCGCGGACCACTGCGATACATGTGCGTCCAAGATCCGCTGAAGCGGCTTTGACCCTGTGTGACAAAACGCGTGATCTCCAGGCCACTGGGTGCTTCGCGCACGATGAACTCCAATTCCAGTTCACAGGATCGGTAGCCCTCCCCCACACCCAGGCTGCGAAGTCGCATGGAATTCACCTTCACGCCAACATAGAGATGCGGGTCTCCCGGCCATCCTCGCAAAGCGAAACCGAAAGTTTCGAAGGTGCTACTGAGTGACTGATGCATGCGATCCTGCATCTCGTATGAATCGGGAATGGGCAGATACCAATCTTCGCCCAACTCCTTCTCCTGGAAATGCCAGACCACCGAACTGCCGCGCCCGAGCCGGCTGCTTTCTTGAAGCTGAACACCATCCAGTCTGAGATGGGGAAGAGTCGGCGCGTGTTCGCGATACTCCAAACGCAAGAGCGCGCCATCCCTGACGGGATTGCGCGCATGCTGCGGGGCGCAGGCCGCAAGAAGCGGCAGCACGATCAAAAGAATGATTCGCCGAAGCTGTTTCATTTCATCAATGGTCTCACCAAGCAGCCTTCAAGGGACTCACTCCGGCCGCCCAATTGCCCTTCACACAATTCTTGCCATTGTCGAAGGCCAGGTAACTGTACTTACCGTAGTGGGGTACCTTTCGCGCGATAATGCCCACCTGCTTGGCCTCGGAAGCCAAAACGGCCATGAGGCCTCGGTCGGCACCGCGCTTCTGCGAGTATACCACGCTTCCTGTGGCCGGCTCCAGTCGCTGTCCGTGAAAGACTGTGAAGAAGGGCGTTACCTGAAGAGCGTCTGGGGTTTCCATGAAAGATGGAGGTGTTTTGCCGAGCCATATCAGTGTGCGTGCCTCTTCGCGCGCCGCGGCCGCATCCGCTTGAATAAACTCTGGTTCTCCTTCCACCCAATTGGATGCGAAGGCGCGGAAGGATTCCTCCAACTCGGCGTCCATGCCGGCTTGCAAAATGAAGAGCGGAGTCTCGTCGCTGAGAATAAGGCTCAGTGTCGCCTCCATCTCTTCCTCGTGCAGCCGGCGAAAGAGGTGGAAGTCAGGATCCACTTCCACATGACCCGGGAATGCCTGCTTGGGCAGCTCGAAGCGCTTCTCGGCCACATCCAGTTTCAACATTTGAATGTCGCAGCGCATGCAGGAATCGTGTGCATGCTGAATGTTCACCGGCACATCCAAATTCCAGAGGCCGCCTTCCTGGCGGAGAGTGAAGGCAAGCTTGTCGCCAAGATCCTCGACATTTTCCAGGTAGAGCATGGGTGCGCCCGCGCGATTCACCCACTCGACGCGCATGGGCTCCAAATCGCCAGGGGCCAAACCCGCTTCGATTTCCGCGGCACGGAAGAAGTCGGCCCAAACGGCTTCGCTCCACTGCTTCTCCTCGATGACGCGGCGTAGCGAGGCCCGGAAAGCATCCCGCCCGATTTTCTCCTCGAGCATGTGGAAGACGAACATGGACTTTCCATAACCCACCGCGCGGGTGGCCGCGTTATGGCGCGAAACGAATTCGGTGAGCGGAAAATCCTTGCCCTCTTCGGAGGTGTAGCGGGTGTAATCCTTCAGTGTGTTTTTGCGGTACTGCGTCGCCTCATGCGGATGCTCCCGCTCCTTGTAGAGATAATCGGCAGTGTAGACCGTCAGGCCTTCGCACCAATTGCCGCCTTCTCCGATGAAGACCGAGTTCCCCCACCAGTTGTGCGCGATCTCATGGCCCAAGCTCGTCTTCACGATGAAGGGCAGCCGCACAACCTGCTGACCCAGCAGGGTCCAGCCAGGCATGCCGTATCCCGTAGGGAAGAAATTCTCGACGATGGCGAACTTGGCAAAAGGATAGGGCGACAGGAAAGATTCGTAGAGTTCGATGTAGGCGGCCGTTTCGTCCAGATAGGTATCTACAAGGGTAGAGTCTTCCGGAAAGAAGTAGGTCTCGATAAGAGTTTCACCCTGCATACGGCTGTCCACGCGCCAGCGATTGGCGGCAAGATTCAGACCGTCAGTAAGGTAGGGAGCATCCCATACCATGCGCGTCCAGCCATTCTCGGTACTTTCATCGATTCGCTTGCCCTGGGTCAAACTGGTCCACCCTTCAGGCAGACGTGTGGTCACGCGATGAGAATAGAGTCCGCCATCCACATAGGGATACCAACCCTGCCCGCCCGACAGGAAGATGCCTTCTTCCCCCACGGTGGCGTTGATTTCCGCACCCACTTTTTCGCGACCGAAGACGGTACCGCTAACATCCTGATATGCTTCGCCGCTCCACTTCAGCACGACGATTTCCGCGGGTCCTGACAATTCAAGATGCCAAAGCTGCGTACTCCCCGGCTCTTCTTCTTCCAGGCGAGTCAAGGCGCCCTCCGCCTCCGGAATGAAATCCCTATAGAGGTAAAAATCGAATTTACCGACTTCGGCCGAAAATGTAAGCGTGTCTACTCCGCTTACCTTGTGAGTGGCCGGATCCAGTTTCAGATCCATGGCGTGGCTGATCAGGTTTCCCGCATCAGCCGAAGCCAAGGCCGGCAGCACGAGAAGGAATGCGCTAAGGGCGAGTGCGAACTTCATGGAAGCCTCCGGATTCAGGTCATCCCCTATGCTAACCAAGCTGGAGAGTGGTTCCAAGCGGGATTCCATTTTAAGCCATAGAACTCTCAGGAATTTGCCGGCTGGCCAGTGAAGATAATACACACTACCTATTTCAGACAAATCGGTTATAGTTTCTCTGGCCCAACCAAAAATAGTTCACATAATCCGGCCGTCGCCCCTGCTTCGTTTCGCGCCGCGCTGGATGCAAGCTAGTGAGGTCGAAGTGAGAATTCCCATACTAACATCAGTTCTCCTAATGCTCATGGCTCTCAGCGCGAGCGCAAACTACCTGGGTGACATCGAATCCAATCGAGCTAACTACGCCCGAATGGCTCACGACGAGCTCGTAACTGTCTCCTTCAGCTACAAGGTCGACGATCCTGCGGGTGCCCGCATGCGGATCGTTCCGATGACCAACGGGGCTCTAACTCCCCACGCGGCCTGGCAGGGATCCATTCTTTATCCAGAGGGAGAATCCACGAGCAGCCTCTATTTCACGGTCACCGAGGGTGATGTGATAGTGGATCAGATCGGCATCTACATGTTCAGCGAAGATTGGAGTGAGACTCTGCTGGAATTCTTCGTTCCCGTTGACTACCGCTTCAGCGCGAAGGGCATTAACAACTTAGTCTTCAGCCATACCCAACCCTCCTGGCTGCCCTACGGCGACCAACTTTACATTGACCACGATTTCGCGAGTGATGAGGCTGGCTTGCTTTTCGTGCGTCCCTTCTATCAGGGCTCAATCGTATCTGATTATGGCGCTTCAGGTGGCGAAACGATAACGCCACCCTACGATACCGGCACACATGCCTTCACAATCCATAGTGGCCCATCTCCTGTTGATGCACTTCGCTTTCAGTTAAAGAGCATGGACCAGTCGGAAATTCTCTGGGAAGATTTCATTCCAGTGAACTACAACTGGGACGCCCATGGCCTCTACAACCTTGGCCTCGACTGGGATTCGAATCAGTATCTGAGCTACGACCAGTACATAACGGGCACATTCGACTACAGCACCGACGACGCCAACGGTGTGCGAATCTTTTGCCTGGGCGCACGGGATAACGAAGTCGTTTTCACCCATATCAATCCTCAGGGAAGCGTCTTGATGCCGGCCCCCTCAGGCCATGACTCGCGATGGTTCCGATATACCGATGATCAGGACATCAATCAGGTCTGCTTCAAGATGACGAACGAGGATCAGTCGGAAACCTATCTGGAAGCCTACGTTCCATTGGATATTCACTATCGCGCCCACGCCGCGAATCAGGTCACGCTCTCACCCGGAGCACCGGCGATTCTCGATATTGGGGAACGCATCTATACGGACTTCGCCTACAACACAACCGGCGTGAACGACTTGCGTATCTGGAACACAGGACATTATCAAGGCTCCTCAATCGGAATCGGCATCGGGGG
>RRYU01010736.1_pt2 | contig 12745 bp, 12 predicted proteins | sample 2162651 | NCBI WGS metagenome assembly RRYU01 (sample SAMN10267283, study PRJNA491782) | microbial mat metagenome | isolation source: biomat in the production well | place: Japan: Minami-Kanto gas field, natural gas well KTG3 | collected 2017-06 | reverse complement strand
CATATAATGAACCACATCCTTCACCTGATGCCTTAAAACCTTCCTTCCCGAAAGGGGAGAGATGGTCTGGCCGATCCGGGCATATAGCAGCTTGAGGTACTCGTATATCTCGGTGGAAGTACCGACTGTTGATCTTGGATTTCTTGTGTTGACTTTCTGTTCGATGGCTATTGCAGGGGATAGCCCGGTAATGGCATCCACATCAGGTTTGTTCATGCGGCCAAGGAATTGCCTGGCATAGGAACTTAAGCTCTCAACGTACCTCCGCTGGCCCTCGGCATAGAGGGTGTCGAATGCAAGTGATGATTTACCCGAACCGGACAAACCGGTAATGACCACCAGTTTATTACGTGGGATGGAAACACTTAAATTCTTAAGATTATTTACCCTGGCACCTTTTATGATGATTTCCTGAAGCGGATTTATTGTGGACATATGGCAAGAAAAGAAAAAAATATGCGCGAAATTACCAATAAAATTTGCCTTTTTAAATTTAGTGTATATATTTGCGCAACAAAACAAGAGTAATTTCGTACAAAACGACATTATTAGTAACCTAAAACACATTGCTATCGAGATAACTTTACCCTTTTAAGCTGAATATTAACTAAAAAAGGGAGGCTCTATGAGCGCTATCGAAATGAGCGACAAGGAGCTGGTTGTAAGTTATCTGAATGGTAATCACACCAGTGTTGAGAAATTAATCTATCGTCATCAGGGAAGGGTTTACGCCTACATTTTAATGCTTGTCAAGGACAGGCAGCTTGCTGATGATATATTCCAGGATACCTTTATAAAAGTAATACGCACGCTGCGAAGCGGATCGTATAAGGAGGAGGGTAAGTTCATTCAGTGGACCATGCGTATTGCACATAATTTGATCATTGATCACTTCCGAAAATCAAAAAGACTGCCCGTTGTTGATAACAACAACGACAATTATGATGTAATGGATAATCTGACACTGACAGATGCTTCCATCGAAGAGCGCCTGATCACGGATCAGATCCATGAAGATTTGCGCAAACTTATCGAGTATTTGCCGGAGGAGCAGCGAGAAGTGCTTTACCTCAGGCTTTATGCTGAAATGAGTTTCAAAGATATAGCTGAACTTACAAATGTTAGCATCAATACCGCTTTGGGACGTATGCGTTATGCCTTGATCAATATGCGTAAAATGATCAAGGAAAAGAATCTAACATTAAGTATTTAAACAACTGAAAATAACAGTAGTGTATTTTTTCTTTGATGCATAAATAATAAAGGAGGTTTGTATATCGTTTGCAATCTGACAACACATAATTCAAATCAGGCTGCTTATGAATAAAAGCTTTACCTCTAACCATTACATCAACCTCACAGATCAGTTTCAAAAGGACCTGCAATGTGATATCGCACTTACCCTCAAGAAAGTTTATAAGGGTGCAAAACCCGGAAAAATGGCTTTAAAGAATGTGCTGGGTTTTGCCTCTTCACTTGACGTGGTCGAAACTTTTAGCAGTGGGAATCAGTTGGTAATTGTCAACTGATCGTCATTCAGGTTTGATGTGTAACGCCCTGTTGCGTAGTGATCTGACCATAGGTCAAATCATGGATCATTGCAGGTATTGCAGCATTGGTTCATGTGGATCTGTTTAGAATTGCTTTTGCAGCAAAACTTCAGTACTATTTTTATAGCTTTGCCTGCCATTATCCCTGTTCCTGATCGGTTGCAGGAATGATTACATAGTGATGAAACGAGCAGACAAATTCCGTTACATGATAGACTATTTCAGCAATAATATGCCTGTTGCTGAAACTGAACTGCATTATGCGGATCCCTATCAACTGCTTGTAGCCGTGATACTGTCGGCACAATGTACTGATAAGAGGGTCAACATCATCACCCCGGAGTTTTTCAGGCATTTTCCCACTGCCGGTGTATTGGCCGAATCCAATGTAGAAGCGATATTTGAATTGATCAAAACATGCTCGTACCCAAACAATAAGGCAAAGAACCTGCTCAATATGGCCAAAGTGTTGGTGAAGGATTTTAATGAAACCGTTCCTTCTTCAATAGAAGAACTGCAGAGGCTGCCGGGGGTAGGACGAAAAACAGCAAATGTGATTGCTTCAGTAGTTTACAACGTACCTGCTATGGCAGTTGACACTCATGTGTTCAGGGTGTCAGCACGAATTGGGCTCACTTCCGGTGCAAAAAACCCATTACAGGCCGAAAAACAACTGGTCGAGTTTATTCCAGGGGATATTATTCCGAAAGCACATCACTGGCTGATACTTCATGGACGCTATGTTTGTAAAGCCCGAACGCCATTGTGTGACCAGTGTGGGCTAATTTCAATATGCAGCTGGTATCAAATGAACCGGAAAATTCATTGATTTTAACCAATTTTAAGAAACGCTTGCTGTTTGTGCCCATCATAGGCTTTCAAAATAAATTACTTTTGTGCTGAATGATAAATAAAAGATATTATGCTTGCTAAAGGGGATAAAGCACCTGATTTTGCTGCCATGGATCAAGAGGGGAACATGGTATCACTGGCTGATTTTAAGGGGAAAAAGCTTGTGCTCTACTTTTATCCAAAAGACGATACAGCTGGTTGCACCAAAGAAGCTTGTAACCTTCGTGATAACTATACACTGATGCTTAATAAAGGATTTGCCGTATTGGGCGTTAGTCCGGATTCGGTTGAGTCGCACAAGAAATTTGCATCAAAATACGAATTGCCATTTCCCTTATTGGCAGATCCGGATCTGAAGATTGTAAAGGCCTATGGTGCATGGGGTGAGAAAAAAATGTATGGCAAGACTTACGAAGGTCTGTTAAGGTCAACTTTCATTATAAATGAAGGTGGAATGATTGATGAGGTCATCAGCAAAGTGAAAACAGATGATCATGCAGATCAGATTTTTTCGCTGTTTGAATAAGTTATTTGCTTGAACAGTATTTACATTAATCGATCATGCTAATACATAGTTTGTTATATTTGCAATTCAATATCCCTTATGAGAGCAGGTATTGAATCATCCCAAACTACTAATAACGTAAACATATCCTTATGACCAGCGAAAAAGCAAAGGAAACGGCCGATAAATTAAGGCAAGATAAATTGAAAGCCCTCGAAGCCACCCTTGGTAATATTGAAAAGACCTATGGGAAGGGAAGCATTATGAAATTGGGCGACAATGCCATTGAAAAAGTTGAGTCCATCTCAACAGGAAGCATTTCGCTTGACCACGCTCTTGGAATTGGCGGATTACCTAAAGGCAGGGTAGTTGAAATATATGGACCTGAAAGCTCAGGTAAAACCACGCTTGCACTTCATGTGGTGGCTGAAGCACAAAAAAAGGGAGGAATAGCAGCATTTATTGATGCTGAGCATGCATTTGACCGTTTTTATGCCCAAAAACTGGGTGTTGATGTGCAGAATCTACTTGTTTCGCAACCGGATAACGGCGAGCAGGCCCTCGAGATTGCTGAAAGCCTGATTCGTTCAGCTGCTATTGATGTGATTGTAATTGACTCAGTGGCCGCCTTGACTCCAAGAAGTGAAATTGAAGGTGAAATGGGCGATTCTAAAATGGGATTGCAAGCCAGGCTTATGTCACAAGCTTTGCGAAAACTAACTGCTACGATCAGTAAAACAGGAAGTATCTGCATTTTTATAAATCAGCTGCGCGAAAAGATTGGTGTCATGTTTGGTAATCCTGAAACCACTACCGGAGGTAATGCGCTGAAATTCTATAGTTCTGTGCGACTTGATATCCGGAAAGTAAGCCAGATTAAAGATGGTGAAAATGTGACAGGAAACCGTGCCAAGGTTAAAGTAGTTAAGAATAAAGTGGCGCCGCCTTTTAAGAAGGCTGAGTTTGACATCGTATATGGTGAAGGCATATCCAGGGTGGGAGAGATCATTGACCTTGGAGTGGACTTTAATATTGTTAAGAAAAGTGGATCTTGGTTTAGTTATGGCGAAACCAGGCTTGGCCAGGGTAGAGATGCCGTCAAGACTGTTTTGGCTGAAAACCCTGATTTGATGGATGAACTGGAACAGAAAATCAGAGAAGCACTGGCAGGCCAGAATGTCTGATCAGTGATCGGAAATGGGGAAACATAAATATTCTAAGAATACCGCCAAACATTGACTGTGAGGCGGTTATTTTATGAAGGATAATAAAATATGAGAGTTGTTAACTTATTTGTTATTGCCAGTGTATTCTTTGGCATCATCGCCTGTGATAACTCTACGGGAAGTCAGGATTCTCAAGGAACGAATGATCAGATTAATGATGTGGCCGGTATCGATAAAATGATTGAGCTTGATAGCCTCAACCATGAACTCCTGGTAAAACGAGCCAAACTAAACCTCGAAAAAGGCAATCTGAACGCAGCCATCCACGACATAAATAAATCACTGGCTATATACAATCAATATGTGGATGCCTACCTGGTATTGGCTGATATTTATTTTGCCATGGGTTTGCCCGATAATTGTAATACAGCATTGCTGCGGGCACTCGAAGTGGATGGGGATGATACCAGATCACATATCAAATTGGCGGAACTTAACCTCCTGATACAGAACCATACCCTGGCCATGGGCTATATTGACCAGGCTATTTCATTATCTCCATACAATCCTGAGGCCTATTACGTTAGAGCTATGCTGTATATGAGTCGCCAAGATACTGTGCAAGCCATGAGAAACTTTCAACTGGCTTTGAATCAGAAAGAAGACTTTTATGAGCCACTGATGCAGCTCGGAAGCATTTATTCCTCGCAGAATAATTCATTGGCTGAACAATATCTGATGAGGGCTATCGCCTATTATCCCCACTCACTGCAGGCTAGATATCAACTGGCATTATATTACCAGGACAATAACAGGCTCGATGATGCACTTGCGCATTATGACACCTTGCTCATGCGTCAGCCGGGCAATAAGCATGTACTTTTTAACCTGGGTTATGTTAATATGGTTTATAAGTTCCAGTATGAGAAGGCAATAGACTATTTTGAGGAAGCATTGCAGGTAGATCCAAATTATATTGATGCTTTGTTCAATAAGGGCAGGGCACTCGAAGAGCTGGGCCGCATCATGGCTGCCAGGGATATTTACCGGGAAGTTCTGGAAATAAGGACAAATTATCAACTTGCTATCGAGGGACTTAACCGAATAGAGGGCAAACGCAACTAGAACCCGAGTGCACTTCCCAGTTGATAAACGACCAATGAGGACAGGTAAGCAATTGCTGTCGTGTAGAAAGCAGTAAAAGCTGCCCAACGCCATTGGCCGGATTCTTTTTTAATAGCTGCAAAAACCGCGATACAGGGGAAGTAGATCAGCACAAAAATCATAAATGAAAATGCTGCCAATGAGCTCATTACAGGTTTGCCTGCCTTGGCACCCGATTCATATTTTTGTTCACGCAATTTCGATACCAGGCTTTCGCTTACATCATCACCGGGACCGGTAAGGTAAAGCACTCCCATTGTTGAGATTACAACCTCCTTGGCTGCTGCACCGGCCAGCAGGCTAACGCCCATTTTCCAGTCAAATCCCAAAGGCCTGATGGCAGGTTCAATAAAATGTCCTATTCGACCAATGATTGAGTTTTCCTGCTTTTGGCTCATGCGCATGTATTCAAGTTCGAGCTTTATATCGCTGTATTGCTCATTGAGCACAGCCAGCTCCTCGGTGTCGCTTGATGGAATTGCTTTAAGCCGTGCCATATAATCAGCATCAAGTTGTTTGATCTGATGATCTATCCTTTCATCAATGGCATGGCCGGTTGGGAAATAACCAAGCGCCCATATCATGACGGAAGCCACAAGAATAATGGTGCCCATCTTTTTAAGGTATTGAAGGCCTTTAAACCAGGTATGTTTGAATATTGCTTTCGCCGTGGGCATGCGATAAGGCGGCAGTTCCATCACAAAAGGCATTTCTTCTCTTTTAAAAAAAACCTTTTTAAGCATTATTGCTGCCAAGGCCGCAAATATAATACCTATGAGGTAGATGAAGAATAACATGGTGCCACGGTAGGCGGTAAAAAAAGCACTGATAATCAAGATATAAACCGGATAGCGTGCGCTGCACGACATAAAGGGCAAAATCATCATGGTAACCAGCCGGTCACTTTTATTTTTTGCGGTACGAGTTGCCATAATGGCGGGAACATTACATCCGCACGGTCTCAGGAGCGGTATAAACGAACGACCGTGCAAGCCGACACGATGCATCAGCTTATCAATAATGAACGCAACACGTGCCATATAACCGGTGGTTTCCATTAGGGTGATGAAAAAGAATAGAATGAGTATGTTAGGTAAAAAAACGATCACCCCGCCAACACCACCTATGATGCCATCAACAAGCAGGTCCCGAATGATCGTATCCGGCAATCCATGCTGTATATTGGTGCCTAGCCAACCAATAAACTGTTCGATCCATTGCATGGGATAATCACCAAGTATGAAAGTGGCCTGGAATACAAACCAAATCATCAGGATAAAGATCGGATAGCTGAATAAGCGGTTGGTAAGCACCTTGTCAATCAGTCGGCTCCTGGTTGTTCTAGTCTGTTCTGCAGGGATATATGTTTCTTTTAGTGCGCCTTCAATAAAACCATATTTGGCATCCGTAATGATCGTTTCAAGAACTTCGTTATTTGTTGATTCGATGGTGGTTATTTCCTCCTCAACAATGGCTTTTATCTCTGCGACGTTTCTGCACTCCTGGATGCGGTTCCACTCTTCAACATCACGTTCAAGAAGTTTTATTGATAAATAACGAGGAGAGATCACATTTGTAATATGCTTGTTTTCATCAATACTGAGAACACGCTGTATTTTTTTTATTGCAGATTCAATTTCACTACCATAATTAATATGAATATGTCGCACATCCGGATCATTGTCCTCATGAACGTGTTTAACACGTTCGAAAAGCTCTTTAACGCCAATTCCTTTGGAACTAACGGTAGGGACGATGGGCACCCCAATCATTTTACCAAGGCTCTCATAGTCAAACTGGTCGCCTTTTGTAAGCAATTCATCATGCATATTAAGGGATACAACAACCTTAATATCCATATCGATCAGTTGTGTTGTCAAATACAGGTTACGCTCCAGATTGGATGCATCCACCACATTTACAACCACATCCGGTATTTCATCAAAGATGAAGTTGCGTACGTATAGTTCCTCGGGTGTATAACTTGTAATGGAATAAGTTCCCGGCAAGTCAACCAGTTTGAAATCGGTATCTTTTTGTTTAAAAACAGCTGACTTGGCTTCAACTGTAACCCCGCTGTAGTTTGCTGTTCGCTCTCTTGATCTGGAGGCATGATTAAATAAAGTGGTTTTGCCGGAATTTGGATTTCCAACCAGGGCCACAATGATTTCCTTTGATTTTAAACCATTTGTAAGCCTAAGCGATTGTTCAATCTGCTGAACACCATTAAATTTCTTTTTTTCAGGCAGTTTATAATCTAAACCTGCGTAAACTTCAATTAATTTGGCTTCACTTCGACGAAGTGAAACCTCGTAACCCATGATGTTGTACTCAATGGGATCGCGCAGTGGCGCATTTTTTATGACAATCACTTGTTTGCCAACAACAAAACCCATTTCTATAATGCGCTTGCGAAAAGCACCCCTGCCTTTTACCTTAGTGATTACAGCTTTTTCACCTTCCTGTAATGAAGCTAGTGTAGTTGTGATCATCCTATTATACTTAAATACAAAAGAAGTCCAAAATCAGCAACATTACAATACCTAAATCTAGGTATTGGCCATGAAAGCATTTGGATCAGATGAAAGGAAGGTTATCTTCCAGGTTATCATAGGTTTGGTTACCTCGTTCGGATTGTAATGCATGTAATACAGGTAGTAATAATGCAAGCCTTTGGCCCCACCGCTCATGAAAAAGCATATGGCAGCTAAAGATGGCATTTTCGCGGGCAGCGAGGCTGTTCTGCTTAAAGAGCATCACAAAGTCATTCAAGTCCTGGTACACATCAGCCAGGCATTCGGCCATGCTTGCTTTTATCGGGTCATGGTGATTGGCTTCCATATAGTCGATATACCAAAACTCATCTGATTCACCAAACAGATTGCGCAGATTATTGAACATATTCTCCCATTGTTCCTCAGTGATATATCGTTCATTTGCCTCAGGGTATTCCGGCTCAGTTGCCTTTAGCAATGAGCCTCGCAAATAGAGCAATGGCACAAAGCCACGCAGCGCTTTAATAAGTTGATCTGATGATTGAGAACCTGCATCCTCCAGGTACTTGCAAAACTCATCAGCGATGGCCACCACTTCCAGTACAGCTCGGGTCAGGGTTTGATCATTTTGGTTCATTGCATGCAATGGTTTCAATTATGTGCAAAAGTAAGCCATAAGTTGTATATTTGTAAACCTAATCAAAATACAAAAGATAAGTACCTCATATGAAGGATGTTTCATACAAAGAGCGTTTAGTTAAGCATTGCCTGGAGCAGCAGCAGTTTGCATTAAAAAATGCCCGTAATGCCATGGATGAAGCACAGGAAGAGGCTAATGCTTACGGGCAGCCAAAAGACAGATACGATGGTTTTAGAAATCAACAATTGCGTAAGCGTGATTTATTTGGTAAACAGTTGGAGCAGGCACTGCATAATATAGATATGATCAATAAAATCACACTTGATAAACCTCTTGATCATGTTGATTTTGGCAGTGTGGTAATAACAGATTCAACAACTTTCTTGATAGCCATAGGATTGGGTTTTATTTCATTTGAAGGTGAAGAGGTTGCAGTGATCTCTATGCTGGTGCCACTGTTCCATGAAATGAAAAATAAACGGGTTGGAGATACCTTTTCGTTTAAGGACCAAACCTACACGATACTAGGCATTATATAAACACCTGACTTAAAAAGATATAGAAACTCGAAAATCTTGAGTTTCAAATGAATTGTTATGAGATACCAAGTGATTTGATGATCAGTTCTATCTTGCTGTCCAGTCGTTTATCCACCTCTTCGTAAGCTACAATATTATTTAGTTTGTCTTTAATACCGAAGTAAAACTTAATTTTAGGTTCGGTGCCTGATGGTCTGATGCTGATTTTACTGCCATCTTCAGTGATAAATTGAAGGACATCTGATTTTGGTAAATTAAGCTCCTCTCTGCTGTCAGATTCATAGTCTTTCATTATACCCAATTTGTAATCTTTTACGATACATAGCTTTGAATTTCCAATTACAAGTGGCGGATTATTTCTGTATCGATCCATTAAAGCTTTGATCTCTTCTGCACCTGCTTTTCCCTTTTTTGTTACGGAGATCAGTTTCTCCTTATAGAATCCATATTTAAGGTAGATTTCCTTAAGCAGTTCAAACATGCTTTTTCCCTGATCGGAAGCCCATACGGCTGTTTCAGCAAGCATGGCACATGCAATAACTGCATCTTTTTCGCGAACAAAATCCCCTACGAGATAACCATAGCTTTCTTCGCCACCGCCTATAAATTTCTTCTTGCCCTCAAATCGTTTAATGATATCCGCAATATATTTAAAACCGGTAAGCACATCAAATCTCTCCACACCAAATGAGTCTGCGATATCGAAAAGTAGTTCAGTTGTGACAATGGTTTTTACGATATATTCCTTACCGGTTAACTTACCGTTTTCTTTCCATTTGGTCAACAGATAATAAATCAGAAGGCTTGCTGCCTGATTTCCATTAAGCAAGATAAACTGATTTCTTTGATCACGAACAGCAATGCCCACACGGTCGCAATCGGGGTCGGTGGCCATGACAATCTGTGCATCGACCTCCATGGCTTTCTTTATAGCCATATCCAGAGCTGCGGGTTCTTCCGGATTGGGTGAGATCACAGTGGGGAAGTTGCCATCAACAATATCTTGTTCAGGTACATTGTAAACGGCTTCAAAACCAAATGCCTTGAGTGTTTTTGGCACGATATCAACGGCCGTTCCATGGATGGGTGTGAAGACTATTTTATATCCACCATGAATTTTAATAAGGTCAGGGGAGAGGCTAAGCTTTTTAATTTGTGAAATGTATAATTGGTCGAAGTCAGTCCCCAAAAAATGCACTAATTTGGGTTTGCCATCGAAATTCACATCTGCCGGTCCTTTTATCTGTTCAACCTCATGGATTACATTTTTGTCGTGGGGATGTACAAGCTGGCCGCCGTCATTCCAATAAGCTTTGTAGCCATTGTATTCTTTAGGATTATGAGAAGCGGTAATGACCACACCGCTTTGGCACCCGAAATGCCGGATCGCAAATGATAATTCAGGTGTGGGACGGAGCTGATCAAACATATACACTTTAATACCGTTTGCCGACATTACCTGTGCCGTGATCTCTGCAAAATAGGGGCTGTTGTTGCGACAATCATAGGCGATGGCCATGCTCAAATTTTCATTTCCAAAAACCTGCTTCATGTAATTGGCAAGACCTTGGGTTGCCATGCCTACAGTGTATTTGTTCATTCTGTTGGTGCCCACTCCCATGATACCCCTTAGGCCACCGGTTCCGAACTCCAGGTTTTTGTAAAAGGCATCAACCAGCCCGGTCGGATCATTTTCGATTAAGTTTTTGACAGCTTCCTGGGTTTCTTTATCATAAGGTTCCTGCAGCCACTTATTGGCCTTCTCTATAATAGCGGAGTCTATTTTTGTACTCATATTGATAATTTGCTTTCGATTTTATCAGTTAATTTCGTTTTGGTTTAAATCTACAAGGCATTTTTCCAGGCTTTCTTTCCAATCGGGGATCATGATCCCCAAATGCTGCCTAATTTTTGAGGTATCCATTACACTGTAGGATGGGCGTTTCGCTTTTGCCGGGAATTCAAAAGTTGAAATTGGCAAAATTTTACAATCCAGTTCCATCATTTTTACAATCTCTTTTGCAAACTCATACCAGCTTACCGCTCCCACATTGCTGTAGTGATATGTTTCCTTAATCGGGCTGGGTGCTTTTTCGACGAATCGTAACATAACTTCTGCAAGGTCTCCGGCCCAGGTTGGAGAACCAATTTGGTCATTTACAATCTTAAGCTGAGTTCTTTCAGATGCCAACCTGATTATGGTTTTAACAAAATTATGACCGTATTGTGAATAGAGCCACGATGAGCGCAGGATGATGCTGCTGACATTATGCAAGCCTAATACCCTTTCGCCTAAGGCTTTGCTTCTTGCATAGTTTGAAATGGGATTCACGGCATCATTTTCAATATAGGGGCTTGCCTTTTTACCATCAAAAACATAATCGGTCGAAAGATGGATCAACAGGGCATGATTTGCGAAACAGGCATCAGCAAGATATTTGACCGCTTCAGCATTGATCAGCCTGGCGATGCCTGGCTCATCCTCAGCTTTGTCCACAGCGGTATACGCTGCACAATTTAAACAGACATCCACGGCATGATCTCCAAAATAGTCATTTACCTGATCTCTTTTACTTATATCCAGTTCACTCATATCAGTAAATAACCATTTGTACTGAGTGCTGTTGGAAATCAGACTCTTAAGTTGCGAGCCCAGCTGTCCTTGGCTGCCTGTTACCAAAACCACTTTAGCCATTTACGATAGTTTTAAAATATTCAATGGTTTTGGAAAGTCCCTCTTCCAGCTCTATTTTTGGCTCCCATTTCAATTCTTTTTTTGCAAGTGAGATATCGGGCTGACGTTGCATGGGGTCGTCCTCAGGCAGTGGTTTATATACAATTTTGGATTTAGAGTCGGTAAGCCTGATCACCTTTTCAGCCAGTTCATTAATGGTAAACTCACCTTGATTTCCAAGGTTGACAGGCCCTGTGAAATGTTCTTTGGAGCCCATCATTCTGATCATGCCTTCTATCAGATCATCAACATATTGAAAACTTCGGGTTTGGCTTCCATCACCATAAATGGTTATCTCTGTTCCTTTGAGAGCTTGCATAATGAAATTTGAGACGACACGTCCGTCATTTGGATGCATTCGTGGACCGTAGGTATTAAAAATACGTACAATCTTAATTCGCACATTATTCTGTTTGTGGTAGTTCACAAAGAGGGTTTCAGCGCAACGCTTACCCTCATCGTAGCATGCTCTTTGTCCGATTGGATTTACATGACCCCAGTAGGATTCCTTTTGTGGGTGCTGTTCGGGGTCACCATATACTTCACTGGTGGATGCTTGCAATATCTTGGCTTTGATACGTTTTGCCAGTCCAAGCATATTGATGGCACCCATCACGGATGTTTTCACTGTTTTAATAGGGTTGTACTGATAATGTATGGGTGATGCCGGGCAGGCGAGGTTGTATATCTCATCAACTTCAACAAAGTAAGGAGCTGTTACATCGTGTCTGACCAGTTCGAAAAATGGGTTTTCAAGTAAATGGATCACATTACGTTTTTCACCTGTAAAATAATTATCAAGACAGATCACTTCGTTCCCTTCCTGCAAAAGCCTTTCACATAGGTGTGAACCGAGAAATCCCGCGCCGCCGGTTACCAAAATACGTTTCATAGAAATCTGATTTATACGTATGTTTTTATACCGATGCAGAAATAATCAAAGCCTTCTTCTTTCATTTCGTGTGCATCGTAAATATTTCTACCGTCAAAAATTGCCGGTTTCTTCATAAGTTTTTTCATCACCCTGAAATTCGGGAATTTGAACTCAGCCCATTCTGTCACAATAAGCAGCGCATCAGCATCGAGCAAGGCATCGTATT
>RRYU01021530.1_pt1 | contig 12753 bp, 13 predicted proteins | sample 2162651 | NCBI WGS metagenome assembly RRYU01 (sample SAMN10267283, study PRJNA491782) | microbial mat metagenome | isolation source: biomat in the production well | place: Japan: Minami-Kanto gas field, natural gas well KTG3 | collected 2017-06 | reverse complement strand
CTTCTGGCTTCTGGCTTCTGGCTTCTGGCTTCTGGCTTCTGGCTTCTAAAAGATATTCGCAATGACTGAAAACACCGATAAAAAAGCGTTCGATGTTGCAATTCGTTACCTCGGCAACCGCGAGCATTCGCGCAAGGAAATCATTGCAAAACTTGAACGTCGCCAGTTTAGCCCGGAAGCTGTGCAAAAAACCCTGGAAAGACTTGACGAACTGGGATTGCTTGATGACAGATCGTTTGCGTTGAACTATGTGGGAAACAGATCGAGGAAAAAACCTTCAGGGCGATACAAGCTCAGATACGAGCTGCTTCAAAAAGGCATACAGGAAGAGATTATCGAAGAGGTTCTCGGCGAATATGACAGTTCGGGCCATTGCCTCGATGCCGCCCTGAAAAAACTCCCTTTCCTCAAAGGAGATGGCCGCTATAAACGGAAAAAACTGCACGCCTTTTTGATGAACCGGGGATTTGAAAGCCAGACAATCCGTGAAACCCTGGACCAGATCTTTAGATCCTGACCCCCCTGCCCGTCGGGCTTGACCCGGGGATCCATTTTTTGACCTTTGCCTTTTGACTTTACCTGTTGATGGATGCAGGAAAGGGGGGAAGTCTACAGTCATCAATGACCCGTCACTTCCCACTCCCGATCACCTTTTTTTCCTGGCACAGCGAACGTAACACTGGCTTCATGGGAACTGCCAACTGACGACTGTAGACTGCCAACTGGTTAATTGGGGCATGACTTTCTTTGTCTTCTGGGTTCGGAACTTTTCAGCAGGTTCAATTCAACGATTCAACAGTTCAACAAATCACCAGCATTCCGGCTTCTGGATTCCGGATTCTTGCTCCTCTCTTACCCCTCGTCACCCCGATTCACAAGCGTCCCTACATTTTCTCCGTTCAGCAATCGCACAAGGTTCCCTTCCACATTCATATTCATGACGACAATGGGAAGAAGATTTTCCCGGCACAGGGTAATTGCGGTAAGATCCATAACCCTCAGATTCTTCTTCAGAACATCGATATATGATATGCTGCGGTACATCTCGGCCGCCGGATTTTTCTCGGGATCCGAGCTATAGACACCGTCAACACGGGTGCCTTTGACAATGACATCAGCCTCGATCTCAACAGCACGAAGTGACGCAGCGGTATCGGTTGTAAAATACGGGTTGCCCGTACCGGCACCGAAGATAACCACCCTTCCCTTCTCGAGGTGCCGAATCGCACGCCTGCGGATATATGGCTCCGCAACCTGCTCCATCTTGATCGCACTCATGAGACGGGTAAATACCCCTTTTCTCTCGAGCGCGTCCTGAAAAGCAAGAGAGTTGATGACTGTTGCAAGCATACCCATGTGGTCTGCCTGAACACGGTCCATGTTTGCCGCCGCAGAAGACAAGCCGCGGAAAATGTTGCCGCCTCCAATAACCAGGGCAACTTCTGCACCAAGTGCAAGAGCATGTTTTACTTCCTCCGCATAGCGGTCTATCATGCGCGCATCGATACCGTAGCCTTCTTCACCGGCCAGAGACTCACCGCTTAATTTGAGCAGGATACGCTTGTATTGTAACATAAGTGCATCTCCGTAATATTTTCTGGCAAAAAAAAGCCTCGTAAAACGAGGCTTTTCTATTTACTCTCCTAACTGATACCGTATAAAACCGTTCACCGTTATTTGCATATCGTGCTGCTTTGCGAAGTCTTTCAACACATCCTGAATCCTGGCGTTGCTGTCCTTGATGAAGGACTGCTCAAGCAGCACTACCTCCTGGTAGTACTTTTCCAAACGTCCGGTTACAATCTTGTCAACGAACTGTTCAGGTTTTCCCTGGCTCAGCGCCTGCTGACGATAGATTTCTTTTTCTTTTTCAATAGAATCAGCCGGCACATCTGAACGCCCGACGACTATCGGTGAAGCGGCAGCAACCTGCATAGCGACATCTTTGGCAAAAACAACGGCCTCGGCAGTGTTTCCACCGCTTATCTCGACCATGGACCCGAGTTTCGATCCGGGATGTACATAACCTGCAACAAGCCCGGCCTCTGTTTTGATGCGGCCAAGCCGCTTGAGTTCGATTTTCTCACCCAGCTTGCCTGTCATGGTCTTGATGGCATCTTCCACTGATTCGCCGCCATATGCGCCCCCCAGCGAAACCTTCATCATGTCTTCGGCTACATCGATACCACCTTCAAGTGCAGTCTGGGCGATAGCCTCTGCGAAACCTGTAAAATCATCGCCACGTGCCACGAAATCGGTTTCACAATTCAGTTCGAGAATAACCCCTGTATCGGATACGTCGTTGATCCTGACAACGATCACCCCTTCCCTCGCTTCACGCTCAGCACGTTTTGCAGCAAGCGCTGCACCTTTTTTACGAAGGTACTCCATGGCTTTCTGCATATCGCCTCCGGTTTCATCCAGGGCTTTTTTACAGTCCATCATACCAACACCGGTCTTATCCCGTAACTCTTTAACCGTTTTTGCAGATATCTGGCTCATTACAACTTCTTATTGGTTTACGTGGTAAAATATTATTTAATCCTGAGCACTCTCTTCCTGATCCGCTTCGCCGCCACCCTCTTCTGCGGCTTCTTCAGCTTCAGCCATAGCTTCTTCCTCGGCAGACTGCTGACGGGCGCTCGCAATGGCCTCGGCAACGCCTTTCACCATAAGCTCGATGGAGCGGATCGCATCATCGTTCGCGGGAATAACAAAATCAACTTCGTCCGGATCACAATTGGTATCCACAAGAGCGAAAATCGGAATACCGAGTGAACGGGCTTCTCTTATCGCAATGTGTTCTTTCTTGATATCAACGACAAAAAGTGCTGCCGGCAATCTGGTCATCTCGGCAATACCGCCGAGTATTCTCACAAGCTTTTCCTTCTCACGCTTCAGCATCAGACGCTCTTTCTTGGTAATCATGTCGAAGGTGCCGTCCGTCTCCATCCTGTCGATAGCGTTCATCCTGCGAATGCTCTGACGGATTGTTGAAAAGTTGGTCAGCATACCGCCGAGCCAGCGCTCCGATACATAAGGCATGCCTGCACGTTCGGCTTCTTCTGATATGATGGATTTAGCCTGCTTTTTGGTTCCCACAAACATGATCTCCCTGCCTGTCATGGCGATTGCCTCGATAGCCTTCATCGCTTCTTCAGCCATTACCAGGGTTTTCTTGAGATCGATGATGTGTACGCCGTTTTTCTCCATAAAAATGTACGGCTTCATCTTGGGGCACCAGCGACGGGCAAGGTGACCGAAATGCACGCCGGAGCGCAGCATGTCTTCCAGCTGGAATCGTGATGTAGTCTGTGTCTGCATAACTGTAACAGTTTTCCCTCTATCCTGCATATATCGCACGGAATCCGGTACTGAAGCACCGGACACCACCGTACAACGTCACCCGCAGATGCGGGTTAGCAGAATATGCGTTGTTTATAAAAATAAATAATAAAGAACCTTAACGTTTCGAGAACTGGAATCTCTTACGGGCTTTCTTCTGTCCGTATTTCTTTCTCTCAACCATACGAGGATCCCTTGTCATAAGCCTGTCCTTACGGAACAACAGGCGGTTATCTGCATCGATTTCCACGAGAGCTCTCGCCACCGCAAGGCTTACTGCTCCTGCCTGGCCGCTCATACCGCCGCCTCGCACATTGATCTTCACATCATATTCGTCCTGTTTTCCGGCAAGCAACAAAGGCTTGAGTGCCTCGTTCCTTTTGTATTCATCTCTGAAATACTCATCGACAGGCCGCTTGTTGACCGTAACAGTTCCCTTACCCGGAACAAGAAAGACCCTTGCCACCGAGGTTTTTCTGCGGCCCACTGCGTTAGTAACCTCTTTCATCGCCATTTGTTTTATTGTTAGTTAACCTTCATTTCAACAGGACTCTGGGCAGCATGCGGATGCTCCGGACCAGCATATACCTTGAGCTTCTTGAAAAGCGCTCTTCCGAGATTGTTGTGCGGGAGCATTCCCCATACAGCTTTCTCGATAACCTTTTCAGGGTTTTTCCGGAGAAGCACCTTGACGTTCTCAACCTTGACGCCACCGGGATAGTTGGAATGGGAGAAGTAGGTCTTCTGCTCTATCTTCTTTCCGCTCAGCCCGATTTTGCCGGCGTTCGTTACGATAACGAAATCACCCGTGTCGACATGCGGGGTAAACTGCGGTTTGTGCTTTCCACGCAGAATCTTTGCAATTTCACTGGCAAGACGGCCCAGCACCTTACCTTCTGCATCAACGACATACCATTTACGCTCCACTTCACCGGGCTTGGCTGAATATGTCTTGAAACTAATCGTCTTACTCATCCTCGTACTTTGTTTAAAGAGAACATTTCCAAAAAAAATTATGTCTGGCAATGTAATTTATTTCAAATAATTCTACAAACATTATACCTTGCTAAATTGACTGGCCACAACCAGAAACATTTTATCACAATACATCTACCGCGCGATCAATCTGTTTTTGGCTTTTTACTTTTGAATTTTGACTTTTCTACCATAACAATGAAACCTCTCGTAGCTCTTGTTGGCCGTCCGAATGTCGGAAAATCAACCCTGTTCAACCGTATTTCACGAAGCAAAAGCGCAATTACGGACAGTACACCCGGAGTAACCAGGGACCGCCATATCGCTTCGGCGGATTGGCAGGGCAGGCAGTTCATGGTGATGGATACCGGCGGATATTGTCATGACAAGGACAGCATAAGCAGTGCCATGCTCGAACAGACGCTTGCCGCCATACATGAAGCGGACGTCATCCTGTTCATGGTTGATGTGCGTTCCGGCCTTACCTATCTCGATCTCGACATGAGCACAATGCTTAAAAAGAACTTCCAGGATAAACCCGTTTACCTGGTAGTCAACAAGGTTGAGACCCGCCAGCTTGCTTTTGAAGGAGAGGAGTTCCGTCGAACCGGCCTCACTGAACCATGGTTCATTTCGGCACGGGAAGGAGCAGGCGTCGCAGACCTTCTTGATGAGGTGGTCGCATCTTTCCCGGAAGCACACGAAAATGAGGAGAAAGACACCGCAACCAAACTCGCGATCATTGGACGCCCCAATGTCGGAAAATCCAGTTTCGTCAACGCCCTTCTGGGAACAAACCGTCATATCGTTTCAAACACACCCGGCACGACACGGGACGCCATAGACAGCCGATTCAAACGCAACGGGCACGATTTTCTGCTGATCGATACTGCAGGACTTCGCAAACGAACCAGAATCGACAGAGGAATCGAGTTCTACAGCTCTCTGCGAACGGAAAAATCCATAGAGCGTTGTGATGTCGCATTGTTGATGATCGATGCAGGGCAGGGTCTTGAAAAGCAGGATATAAAAATCATACAAATGGCTGTCGAGAAAAAGAAGGGGGTTCTTATTCTCGTCAACAAATGGGACCTTATCGAAAAAGACTCGAAAACAAGCAAAAAATACAGTGACGGCATCCATGACCAGATCGGCAATCTTTCCTGGATCCCGATACACTTCATTTCCGCTCTGACCAAAAAAAACCTTTACAAGGCAATTGATACCGCTCTTGAAATCTCTCTTAACCGCCAAAAGAAGATCAGCACAAGCGAACTCAACAGGTTCCTCCAGAATGTACTTTCTGAAGTTCCTCCCTCCTCAAAGTCGGGCCGTGAGCTGAAAATAAAATACATGACCCAGATCGGGGCGCCTTATCCGGTTTTTGCGTTTTTCTGCAATAACCCCGAGCTCGTCCTCAGCAACTATAAACGTTTTCTTGAAAAACGCCTCCGGAAGACTTTTGATTTTACCGGCGTTCCGATATCATTGCGCCACAAAAAGAAGTAACTCCATTTCAACGCTAACTGTATTTCCTGAACCTCACAAATTATTTACGCTATGCCAGCAATCAACGAGACACAAATTCTTGAAGCACTTGAGAACGTCATGGATCCTGACCTGAAAAAGGATCTGGTTTCTCTGAATATGATCAAGGACATACGGATCGATGACAACAACAACATCTCTTTCAGCATCGAGCTTACTACACCTGCCTGCCCAATGAAGGATCACTTCAGAAACGCCTGTACCGCCGCAATCCGCGAGCGGTTACCCGAAGCAGGCGAAGTAACCGTAAACCTCCCTGCAAAAGTAACCTCGGGCACGGGCTGTGGAAGTCATGGAGAAAAAAGCAACCCGTTGCCGAACGTCAGAAACATCATCGCTGTTGGGTCGGGCAAAGGGGGAGTCGGAAAATCAACCGTGGCTGTAAACCTTGCCGTCAGTCTCGCGCAGACAGGAGCAAAAGTCGGCCTGATCGATGCCGATCTCTACGGCCCGAGCATACCGACAATGTTCGGCCTTGAAAACAAGCGCCCGGAAGTTGTTGACAAAACCCTTATGCCCATTGAAAAATACGGCGTAAAACTCATGTCTATAGGCTTCCTCATAGAAAGCGACAACCCCGTGATCTGGAGAGGGCCCATGGCATCCTCTGCCATAAAACAGTTTATCACCGACGTTGACTGGGGAGAGCTGGATTATCTTGTTTTTGATCTCCCGCCGGGCACAGGGGATATTCAGCTGACACTGGTACAGATGCTTCCAGTCAGCGGCGCGGTTATTGTCACTACGCCCCAGGATGTTGCTCTCAGCGATGTCGCAAAAGCCGTCACCATGTTCAGAAAGGTCGATGTCCCGTTGCTGGGCCTCATAGAAAACATGAGCTACTACCTTCTGCCGGATGGCACTAAAGATTACATCTTCGGCAAGGGTGGGGGCGAAAAGTTCGCCAAGGCACAAGGGATAACACTCCTCGGCTCCATACCGATCGGCGGCAGTGTCAGGGAAGGCGGAGACACCGGAAAACCTGTAGTTATAGAATCACCCGAAAACGAAGCGGCCAAGGCAATTGAATCGGCAGCCGGTGAAGTTGCCAGACAGATTTCCATACGTAATGCAGCTGCATGCGCACACAACAACAACTGACCCTGAACAGCAATATTACACGGGGATACGGTATCCAATCCCTATCCCCCCACAGTCATGCCTCCCCGTGATGCGGCATCCATCAACAGGTAAAATCAAAAGGCAAAGGTCAAAAGTCAAAGGATGGATCCCCGGGTAAGACCTGTGAAATAGATGTCCGGATTTCACGGGTCAGGCCCGAGGATGACAAGCAGGAAAGACAGTTGCCTGCTCAAAACACACGAGGCCGCCCTATTGAGACAGCCTCTTTTTTTATAACTCCCTGCACGCGCTGTGCTTCACCGTCAAACCGACTCGACTCGTGCTACTTCCGGAATAGCTTTCTTGACAGCCTGTTCCACTCCTGCACGAAGTGTCAGAGTGCTCATCGGGCAGGAACCACACGCCCCGAGCAGCTTGACATCGACAACCATATCTTTGGTGATGCCGACAAGCTGGCAATCCCCACCGTCAGCCTGAAGGTAAGGACGGACATCTTCGAGCGCCGTTATAACCCTGTCATAAAGCGGGTCGGTATCAGGCAGATAATCTTTAGTGGTATTCATAATGTTTGTTTTTGTGTACGAAAATAATAACGGGTATAGCACCGCATGACCTAATATGAAATGTCACGAGCAAAAAACAAAATGGTTTTCCAAGGGTTTTGTTTTTTCAGTCGAGGTTCCTCAAAAGCAAATCAAGCGCATCATGGCTTTCAATCAGCACCTCACGAGCCTTGCTGCCATCGGCAGGCCCGACAATGCCGGAGGCTTCCAGCTGGTCCATAATCCTTGCCGCTCTGCTGAAGCCCAGTTTAAGGCGCCGCTGAAGCAGGGAAACACTCCCCTGCTGGTGCATGACCACAAGATGCGCTGCTTCCTCGAACATAGTGTCCCTTCCCTCTTTATCCTGTAAACCACCGTTCTGCACGCTGTTTCCTTTTTCCCTGATGTCGGGCTGGGGCAGGAAATAGAAATTTTTCAACCCGTCCTGTTTGCCGATAAACGAGGTAATTGCCTCTACTTCCGTCGAAGAGATATACGGACACTGTATGCGTTCGGGCTTGGGCTGTGAGGTAGGCTGATAAAGCATGTCGCCGTTACCAAGAAGCTGCTCGGCACCAGACCCATCAAGTATGGTGCGGGAATCCACCTTGCTTGCAACCTGAAAAGCGATCCTGGCTGGAAAGTTCGCCTTGATGACTCCTGTTATAATATCAACCGAAGGCCGTTGCGTCGCAACGATAAGGTGGATACCGACAGCCCTTGAAAGCTGTGCAAGACGGGTGATCGGTTCCTCGACATCTCTTCCCGCAGTAATCATGAGGTCTGCCAGTTCATCAACGACCACAACGAGATAGGGCAGGGCTTCATCGGATTGTTTGCGGTTGAAATCGGCAATGTTGCGAACTCCTGCTTTCTCGAGCAGCTCATAACGCATCTCCATCTCTTTCTCGACTGACCGCAACGCGTAAATAGCTTTTGCGGGATCGGTGATAATCTGCTCGTCAAGACCGTGAAACTTTACGAGAAAATGGTTTTTCAGGTTCTGGTAGTGCAGCAGTTCGACACGCTTGGGATCAATCAGCACAAATTTGACCCTGTCAGGACTGCACGCATAAAGAAGACTGGTCAACATGACGTTGATCCCGACAGACTTTCCGGCACCGGTCGCCCCTGCAATCAGCAGATGGGGCATGGTAGCAAGATCATCGAGATATACCTCGTTGGCAATGGTTTTTCCCAAAACAACCGGCAGAGCCATCCGGTTATTCTTGAATTTTTCAACCTGAAGCACTGAACGCATCCATACAGTTCGGGGCTTTCCATGTGGAATCTCTACACCGACCGCATTTTTTCCAGGAATGGGCGCAATGATACGGATTCCTCGTGCAGCCATTGCCATGGCAAGATCATTTTCCAGCGATGTCACCCTGCTCACCTTGACATCAGGCGCCAGTTCAAGTTCAAAAAGAGTCACCCTCGGACCTACGGTAGCAGATATCCTCACGACCTCGACCTTGTATATTCGAAGCTTTTCGAGCAACCTGTTCTTGCTGTCTTCCAGGAGCGTCTCATCAATATAGTCATCCTCCTCACGGATGCGCCGGAGCAGATCGACCGAAGGAAAGCGATAGGCTACCCTGTCTTTTGTCTTTACTTTGAGTTTGCGTTTATCCAGATCAGCCTCTTTCTCATGAACACCTTCCCGAATGGTTATTTCCGGCTCTTCTTCTGCCGGAGATGACGAAACCGGAACATCCTCCCTGTCTTCCGGTGTGAGCTTTTCAGCAAATGCTTCTTCAGGTTTTTCAGGAGGGAACGGCAGACCCAACAAAGGCTCTTCCGGTTCAGCAGGCTTCGGCTCCCGGTTTCTCTTGCGTGCCAGAGAAGAAGCAACCCGTTCCTTGAGCTTTCCGATACCGGCGATTGCAGAACGCAGTTTTTCAGCCGGGTTTTCAACAAGGACTCTCACCGCAAAAAAAGTTGCCGCCATGCTCAGCAAAACAAGCAGAATCCACGCTCCGGTATAGCCGATGACGGTAGAAAGAAACGCGGCAAGCATACGTCCCACCGCACCGGACATGACGTCACCGAACGGAGCGGTTGAAAGGCCGAACATGGAAGCCGTTGCAAGAGAAATAAAAACGGCGTAAAGCGTAAAAAGCAGCGGAGGCTTGAGACTTTTCCCCCGCAACAGGAACCAGCCCCAGCATATAACCGCAACACCCGGAATAACCGATACATAACCAAGAAACGACCGGATCATAAGCTCTGCGAGACGCGCCCCGAAAATGCCGAACGGATTGTGCAGGGCAGAAACCGCCTCCATTGCGTTACGACCGAAAAACTCATACCACGTAAGGCCTGCAAGGATCGCTTTGTCGTCCTGATGATAAAACAGCAGAGCCCCGATATAAAAAAAGGCAATGATGCCAAGTGCTATACCCGAAAGCTCTCTTTTCAACTTGTCCTTGTTCATGTAAATAAATATTCTGCCTGAAATCGTTGTTCGTTTAAAAAAGAGTCATGCCCTGACTCTTGACTCTTCTTGTTCCGGCTGCTGAATTCTGGCTCCTTGCTTCCGGGTTCCTTCTTCACGAAGGCTTGACAAACGGCAATCCGACAACCTTGCCACGGTAACGTTTGCTCCTGACTTCCATGAGAACGATGCTTCCCGATTCCATACCACTCCGGAGAACATCTGCGGTACCAATGGGTTTCTGCAGTGTTGGCGACATGGTGCCGCTGCATACTTTTCCGATTTCCCTGCCGGCGCTGTCATAAAGCGTATATCCCTGACGGGGAATTGCCCGCTCTTCCATAACAAACCCCACAACGGTCCGTTCAGGATGGCGATCCACCTCGATACAGGCTTCCCTGCCGATAAAGTCGGCCTTGCCCAACTTCGTCACCCATTTCAGGCGTGCTTCAAGAGGGTTGGTCTCACTACCTATTTCATGGCCATAGAGAGGATACCCCATTTCCAGCCGCAGGGTGTCCCGCGCCCCAAGGCCTATCGGCTGAATACCGAACTCCCCGCCTTCTTCCATGATGGCTTTCCATAAATCCCCGGCACGCTCGTTCGGCACCGAAATTTCAACCCCTTTTTCACCGGTGTATCCGGTGCAGGCAACCATGACTTCCACTCCCTGAAAGTCCGTTCTGAGAAACTGAAAAGAGGTAAGCTGCTCGCATACCGATGAAGAAAAAACCCGCTGAAGAATATGCATCGACCTTGGCCCCTGCAGAGCAATCAATGAAAGTCTTTCCGTATGATCTTCAATTGAAACGTCGTCAAACTTCTGACTGTGTTTTCCGAGCCACTCGAAATCTTTTTCCATATTGCTTGCATTGACCACGAGAAACCATGTTTCATGATCTATCCTGTAAATGATAAGGTCATCGACAACCCCACCCTCAGGATAAAGCATCAGTGTGTATTGCGCCTGGCCGTTTTTCAGAGAAGCTGCGTTATTGGTCATCATGAACTGAAGAAACTCGAGGGAACCCGAGCCTTTTACGTAGAACTTGCCCATATGGGATACGTCGAAAATGCCCGCAGCAGCACGAACACATTTGTGCTCGGCAATAATTCCGGAATACTGAACCGGCATCCGGTAACCGCAGAAATCGATCATTTTCGCTCCTGCCTCCTCGTGCCATGAATACAACGCTGTTTTTTTCATGAATCGGTAGACGTACCTCTTTGTCGTTACGGGGCACCTTCGCCTTGCTCATCCTGGCCCGCAGTCTTTTTACAATACATAGTAACAATATAGAATTCCGGAGAATAAACCCGAGAGATCACTTACTGCATGTCCGCTCCCAGACATACCGATGATACAGTAAACGAAAAATGAGACCTGCCGGGCATATGCCCTGATCAACAAATCGCCGGAGCCGATCCATCTGATGAAAACACAGGAATTGAGTGCCGACCGCTTCCGTTATTCTCTATACGGTTGATAGCCGGGACCGGGAAAAACAGGGGATGATCTATGAGGAATCCTTACACCTATTACTCTTTGGCGTTTTTTATCGCTTTTATCAATTTTCTTGCCTGTGGCCAGAGGCTTTTTGACCGCAGATCGTTACAACACGTCTATAACCCTTGATCCCCTGTTATTCTCAGAGTTACTGTCCTCAAAACCATCAGGGTTCACAAGCACCGCTATCGTATACCTGCCTGATGCTTTTTCCAGTGTGATCGAAGTCGAGAATGCCGCACCGATCTGTCCGGGATCGAGGGCGTCATTGCGGAAAGAGTGACCTGAAAACACCTTGTTTCCATATCTGTCCGTAACAGTCACTTCAACGACATAGCGACCGGTAGCGACGATACCGATGTTCTGGCAGAAAACATTCACAACAAACGGCTCCCCTCCATGGGGCACAAAAGGCTGCACTTCAATACCGGAAACCATGATATCAGGCATGACTCCCGAACGTGCCCAGCTCTTCTCTCTCCGGATTTTTTCAGAAGTCGACCCGGACAGCCGATAATCATTCATCAGGAACGCAAGCGAGGCAAAAAACATAAGCAAGACAAGAATAGCGCCTATTCTGCGTTTTTTCGAGCCTGGGCTTTCAACGAAAAGTATCACGCTACAACCTGTCCAGACCTTTATTCACCTTTCTGTTCATCAGCCTTTTCACTCGTATCAGGTTTCACTCCATCATCCTCCCATATGATCCCGTTGTCATCAAGCCAGCTCCTTGTAGTAGCGTCACCTAATCTGGCAGCCATTTTAAGATCGGCAAGCTCCCTATCCCCGTCCCCAAGCCTCGCATGAATCAACGCGCGATTAATATAGGCTTCGATATCTTCCGGGTTCAATGCTATAACCTTGTCAAAATCAGCGATAGATTTTTCATACTCCTCAAAGTAAGCATAGATAACACCACGGTTGAAATACACTTCACTGAATCCCGAGTCGAGAGCAATGGCCTTGTCAAAATTGTCGAGCACTTTCTGTAGTTCTCCTGTACTTATATACACGTACCCGCGGTTGAGATATGCCTTCGCATCCTCAGGATTTTTTTCTATCGCCTTGTTGAAATCCTCAAGCGCACCGTCAAGGTCTTCATTTTTAAGCTTTTCTATACCGCTGGTATTAAGTTCTTCAACGTTCGGGCCACATGCGGTAATACCAACACAGACCATCAACAGAAATAATGGAAGAAGCTTCTTGTAATACATCATAGTCAACTCTCTGAATTATTGTGGCAAGAATACGGAAACTCTTCTGCACTGGATGAAAAGATAAGCAACTTGACCTCAAAAACAATCTCATTCAGCCTT
>RRYU01009389.1_pt1 | contig 12761 bp, 8 predicted proteins | sample 2162651 | NCBI WGS metagenome assembly RRYU01 (sample SAMN10267283, study PRJNA491782) | microbial mat metagenome | isolation source: biomat in the production well | place: Japan: Minami-Kanto gas field, natural gas well KTG3 | collected 2017-06 | reverse complement strand
AATAAAGAACAAAAAAAGGCTGTTGAGCATACCGACGGGCCTCTTTTGATTGTCGCTGGGGCAGGGACAGGAAAAACCAGTGTGCTTGTTGAGAGGCTTGATTATTTGATTAATAAAAAAAATATCAAGATTGACGATATTCTTTTGATTACTTTTACAGAAAAGGCGGCCGCTGAAATGGAGGAGAGGGCTGATAGAATTCTCCCTTACGGTTTTGTTGATTTGTGGATTAATACTTTTCATGGTTTTTGTCAGAGGATTTTACGAGAACATTCTCTTGACATCGGCTTGCCTGGTAATTTTAGACTCATAACTCAAACCGAGCAGTGGATACTTCTTAAAAAGAATTTAGAAAAGCTAGAGCTAGACTACTACAAGCCTCTTGGCAATCCGACAAAGTTTGTTCATGAATTAATAAAACATTTTTCTAGGTTGAAGGACGAGCATATTTCTAGTCGTGATTATTTGGAATATGTTGAGAAATTGGAGTCCGCCCAGTCCTCCGTAGGGTCGGATGAATCGCTCACACGCGATTCAGATGACAGCATGGATGAAAAAATTGAGTTAATTAGAATAAAAGAACTAGCTCGGGCTTATGAGATTTATAATAAAATTCTCCTGGATGAAGGTCTTTTGGATTTTGGTGATTTAATAGTTTATACCATAGATTTGTTTAAAAAAAGACCAAATATTTTGAAATATTATAGACAGAAATTCAAATACATTATGGTTGATGAATTCCAAGATACCAACTGGGCTCAGTATGAATTGATAAAAATATTAGCCAGTCCAAAAAATAATTTAATGGTCGTGGGCGACGATGATCAATGTTTACCAGGCAATAGTTTGGTTAGTACAAAAAATGGCAAAAAAAGAATAGATAAAATAATTAAAGGAGATGAGGTTTTAACAGCAGTTGGACGAGGACATCTTGGTTTTTCTAAAGTAAGTCAGACAAGTAAAAATTTGAAAAAAACAAGACTGATAAGCTTTGAAACAAAAAGTGGTAAAAAAATAACAGTTACCGATAATCACAAAATGTTTTGTTTTGTTCCAAGGAGTAATTATTTTCTTAACTCAAAAGAATATAAATTAGATAGCTATTTTTATGTTTACCTAATGCATAAGCAAGAAATAGGATGGAGAATAGGAACAAGCAAGGATCTGGCAGTTCGTTTAAGATTAGAAAGATCAGCTGATAAAATATTAGCCATAGCTGTTTTTAAAACAGAAGAAGAGGCCCGCTATCACGAGATAATGTTGTCTTTGAAATATGGAATTCCAACTGCTGTTTTTCAGGAGAGAGAAGGAATAATGACTAAAAGAAAATGGAGTGAAAAACTATATAAAGATTTGGATGTGGAAACTGGTGTTAAAACAATGGCTAACGACATAGGAATTGATTTAAATTCCCATCAACTTTCTCTTGATGCTGTTTGTAGAGGAAATAAAATAAGGGTGAAAATAAATATAGAAATGTGTTATCGCAATTACAGAAGCAAACATTCCCTTGGCAGATATTTAGTAAATCCTCAAATTTCTCATCTGCTTTCTATAGAAACAAAAGATAAAAAAACTATAGATACAATAGAAAAACTAGGTTTTAAATTAACTAAGTCTAAAGGAGGAAAAAGATTGAGAATAAGTAGTGTTGATATAAGAGAGCTCGGTGAAATTGCAAAAAATATTCAAAAAGAAACAGGAGGAATAATAGAGTTAAAAATGAAAGTGGGCAAAACAATTGTCCAGCATAAAAAATCTTTGGTTGTTCCAGCTTCTAATATTTTTCCAGGTATGTTTATCCCTGTTGTTCGTGGGAGCGAAGTTTTTTACGAGCAAATAGTAAAAAGAACTGAGAAAGAAAAAAATATTTTTGTTTATGACCTAGAAGTTGAAAAAACTCATAACTTTGTTGTTGATAATATAGTTGTCCATAATTCGGTCTATAAATTTCGCGGTGCGTCTATCTCAAATATAATGCAATTTAAAGATGATTACCCTAGCTCAAAAGAAATAGTTTTGGTGGAGAACTATAGATCAGGACAAAATATTTTAGACAAGTCTTATGAATTTATAAAACACAATGATCCAAATAGATTGGAGGCGAAACTAAAAATTAATAAAAAATTAAATTCTAACACCAAAGGAGATGGTCTAGTAGAGCACTTACATTTTGCAACTGATATAGACGAGGTGCGGGGAGTGGGGAGAGAAATAAAAAAAATCTATCAAGAAGAATCTGATGTTAGGTGGTCAGATTTTGCTATTTTGGTTCGTGCCAACGATACTGCTCTCAAATTTATCGCCGAGCTTACAAGGGAAGGAATACCTAATCAGTTTGTTTCTCTAAAAGGATTATATTTTAAACCGGTTGTTATTGATGTACTTGCTTATTTTAAACTGCTTGATAATTATCATGAATCTTCAGCTCTTTTTCGGGTACTTAACATGGAATTGTTTAAAATAAATTATCATGACTTAGTGGCTATCAATAAATTTGCAAGAAGAAAAGTTTTCTCTACTTATGAGGCTCTAAAAAATATAGATAAAATAAAAGACTTAAAGCCAGAATCAGTTGTTAGCGCTAAAAAATTATTAGCTTTAATAGAAAAACATTCAAAAGATGCTCGTTATGACAAGGCTTCAAAAATATTTCTAGACTTTGCTCGTGATTCTGGTCTTATTACGCATTATGATTTTAATCGCGACCAGGAAATATATGATTACCTAAACCAGCTTTATAGGAAAATGAAAGACTATGAATCTGCTGATCCGGATTTTAAAATCGCAAATTTTGTAGAAGCGGTAGAACTAGAAATGGAAGCGGGGGAAACAGGGTCCCTGTCTCAAAGTTTTGAAGATAGTGAAAAAGTTAGTGTGATGACTGCTCACTCGTCCAAAGGGCTTGAGTTTAGATTTGTTTTCTTGGTTAATTTGGTTGATAAAAAATTTCCTACCATAGGTAAAAAAGAAAAAATCCCGCTACCTGATGCCTTGGTTAAAGAAAAAATTCCTGAAGGAGATTTGCATATAGAAGAAGAGAGAAGACTTTTTTATGTTTCCTTGACTCGCGCCCGAGAAAAATTATTTTTAACCAGTGCCTCAGACTACGGTGGTGCGCAGAACAAAAAAATATCAAAGTTTTTAGAAGAACTTGGTTTTGAAATTACTTTTGAAAAAAAGATCCCTTCCCAAAATAAAGCCCAGGTAAAAAGAAATGATCTTTGGGAGGACTTGTTCGCGAAAAAAATCACTCAAGAAGAAAGAGATTCAAAGTATGAATTACCAAAGAAATTTTCATTTTCACAAATAGCGGCCTACACCAATTGCCCCTATCAGTATCGTTTTAATTTTATCTTGAAAATTCCAGTTGATGATAAACAAAGTTTTATTTTTGGACGTATCATGCACGACACCCTTCGTGATTTATTCTTGCCAATGACTGATCCCATAGTTTTTCAAAAAGGCTTGTTTAAAAAAGAAAAACCTAAATTAAAAAAACCATCCCGAGCAGATCTCCATAAAATTTACAAAAATAACTGGAAAGATGACGGCTATAGAAGTAAAAAAGACAGAGAAAAGTATCTCAAAAAAGGTCTGGACATATTAAATACCCTCTATGACGATATGGAGAGGGATGGATGGCCCAGGCCAGCTTATATTGAAAAACCTTTTAATATAAAAATGGATGGTTATATTGTAAAAGGGGCCATAGACAGGATTGATTATCTTGATGATGGGACTGTGGAAATTGTGGATTACAAAACAGGTTCTCCAAAAGATAAATTAGTTTTTGAAGATAAGAGACAATTGTTACTTTACAAAATTGCCGCCGAAGAAGCACTAGGTTTAAAGGTGTCTTTGTTGAGCTTTTATTATTTGGAAAATAATAGTAAAATAAGTTTTAAGGCTCGGGATAAGGATCTGGAAAAACTAGAAGAGCTTATCAAAAACACTATAAAAGAAATAAAACAAAGCACTTTTCCTCCAAAACCAGGAATACTCTGTTCTTGGTGTGACTTTAATAATATTTGTGAATTTAGACAAAAATAACCTGGAGAGATAATCGGAGGTATCCGATTCCTCCGATTTTCATCTATGTTTAGTGATTTTAAAACTCTTTTAAGTAAGTCGGTTAAAAGATCCGGTGCCTCTTCATATGTTGATGAGAAAAGCATTTTTTCGGTTTTGACAGACAGCTTGGCTGAAATTTTTGACAAAAAAATAGAAGAAAACTTTAAGATTCTTGAGTTTGAGTCCGGGGTTGTTAGTATTGCCTGCTTGTCTGAGGAGGATGCTCAAAACATAGAGAATATAAAGAGATTACTAATTGACAAAACTAACGAAAAATTGGATAAAGCATTAGTTAGGGAAATTGATGTTTTAACTTGAAAAATACCAATCTTAGTGTTAATATATAAAACATACAATATTCTTATTGTATGTTTTTATTTTGATTGAGGAATCCAAATATTCCCAATCATACAAAAAGCCATAAGCTTTTTTTATAACCTAGTTATATGACTTTAAAAAAGTATTTAAGCATCATGACTCTCGTGGTATTGATATCATGGGGGGTTTGGTATTCTGTTATAAATATGATAGATCCAGACTCTACTAATTGGATAGGAATTTCTCTTTTTTATGGGTCATTATTTTTGGCTCTCTTGGGGACCAGTTCGCTTCTTGGTTTTCTGGTTAGATTTGTGGGCCTAAACCAACAGCTTGTTTTTCGCTCGGTTAACGATGCTTTTAGGCAGTCTTTTTTCTTGTCGTTTTTTATAATAGCCATTCTTTTTCTATTATCTCGTGAAATGTTTAGTTGGCTAAATTTAATATTTTTAATAAGCGCTTTATCGGTTTTGGAATTTCTCTTGATAAGCATAAGAAAATAAATATGCAGGAAAAAATTAATAATCTTAAAAAGGAGATTTTGGACAAGTTAAGTCAAGCAAAAGACTCTCGGTTCTTAAAAGAACTTGAGGTTTTTTATCTTGGTAGAAAAGGAGAGTTTACAAAAATATTGCGGGATATCGCCAATGTCGCCCCAGAAGAAAGGTCAGCTGCAGGAAAGTTCGCTAATGAGGTGAAAAATGAAATTCAAAAAAAGTTCAACGAATTAAAAGAAAAATTTGAAGAAAGTTCAGAGGATGTCAAAGACATTGATGTTAGCTTGCCGGGTGAAAAGATAAACATCGGACATCTTCATCCTATTACTCAGATTCAATACGAAATAGAAGATATTTTTAATTCCATGGGCTTTGCGGTTCTAGACGGACCGGAACTGGAGAGTGATTATTATAATTTTGAAGCTATAAATATTCCTCCTCATCATCCAGCGAGGGATATGCAAGATACTTTTTATATTGATTTGCCAAATAAAGACGGAGAAAATGATTTGGTCATGAGAACTCATACATCTTCTGTGCAAGTAAGAGCGATGCTAAAACACGGAGCGCCTTTAAAGGCCATCGTTACTGGGAGAGTTTTTAGGTCAGAGGCGCTAGACGTTCGTCATGAACACACTTTCTATCAAGTAGAGGGGTTTTTGATAGATAAAGATATTAATTTTTCTCACTTGAAAGGAATATTAGAATTAGTTGGCAAGAAACTTTTTGGCCCAGAAACTGAGATAAGAATGAGGCCAAAGTTTTATCCTTTTGTTGAGCCTGGAACAAATGGTGAATATACTTGCAATATTTGTCATGGCAAGGGATGTAACTTGTGCAAGAAAACCGGTTGGCTAGAAATAGTTGGTGCCGGGATGATACACCCTAATGTACTAAAGGCCGGGGGCATAGATCCAAACGAATACCAAGGCTATGCTTTTGGCTTTGGCCTGAATCGTCTAGCCCAATTAAAATACAACACAGATGATGTTAGATTGTTTAATGGCGGTGATTTGAGGTTTATAAATCAGTTCTAAGAATTGAAAGATTAAAATATTGAAAAATTAAAAGATTCAAGGAGAATTTAATCTTTGAATTATTGAATCTTTAAAATAATTGAATTTAGAAATTTATGAATTTAAGTTTAAATTGGTTAAAAGAGTTTGTAGAAATACCCAAAAAAATTAAAGCAGAGGATATAGGGAGGTCTTTAACTCTTCATACAGTAGAAGTTGAAGAAATCAGAGCTGAAGCCGATATATTTAAAAATGTTGTTGTTGGCAAAATTTTGGAAGTAAAAAAACATCCCAATGCCGACAGATTACAAGTGGCTACGGTTGACACTGGTAGTGAAAAGTTGAATATCGTCTGTGGCGCACCAAATATTGCTCCTGGGCAAAGGGTGCCAGTTGCCCTTGTGGGAGCAATTCTCCCCAACGGTCTTGAAATAAAAGAGGCTGATGTTCGTGGCGAGATTTCTCGGGGAATGCTCTGCGCTCCAGATGAGTTGGGACTGGGGGATGATCATTCTGGGATTTTGATTTTGGAAAAAAATGCCAAGGTTTCAATGCCTCTAGCTGATCATTTCAAAATGGAAGATACTATTTTGGAGGTTGATAACAAATCTCTTTCAAATCGGGCCGATCTCTGGGGACATATTGGAATGGCAAGAGAAATATCAGCTATTTATGATTTGAAGTTTAAAGATTATGAATACAAGACAGAAACCCTAGAGTGCAAAAAAGATTGTGACAAAATAAGTGTGAAGGTTGAAGATTTTAATGATTGTCCTCGCTATATGGCGATAGCTATGCGAGGGATAAAGGTAGCTGAGTCACCAAAGTGGATGCAAGAAAGATTATTGGCTGTTGGGATGAGGCCTATAAATAATATAGTTGATATTACTAATTATGTAATGCTTGAAATAGGCCAGCCAATGCATGCTTTTGATAGAGAAAAAATAGATAAAATAATAATTAGAAGAGCAAAGAAAGATGAAAGTATTATTACCCTAGATGGGGATGAGAGAATATTGGATGAAAATAATTTGGTGATAGCTGATTCTCAAAAACCACTTGCTATTGCGGGTGTTATGGGCGGAGAAAACAGTGAAATAAATAATGAAACCACCGAAATAGTTTTTGAGTCTGCTAATTTTAATTTTACCTCTATTAGAAAAACTTCTAATAAATTAGCTCTCCGCACAGATTCTTCTGCTCGTTTTGAGAAAGGGCTGGACCCCAATATGTGTGAAAAGGCCCTGGCAAGAGCCGTGGAGTTGGTTTTAGAGATTATACCAGGGGCAGAAATATCTAGTAGCTTAGTTGATGAGAAAAAGTTTTATTTAAATACAGGCCCGATTGAGATAGACCTTGTCTGGCTGAAGCGAATCTTAGGTTTTGAGATTGAAAAAAAGAAAATTGTTGCTATCTTAGACAAACTAGGATTTACAATAGAGAGTGATAATAAAGATAAATTGAGTGTAAGCATCCCTACTTGGAGAGCGGTCAAGGATGTTAGCTTGAGAGAAGATATTGCTGAAGAGATTTTGAGAATCTATGGTTATAACAATGCTCCAAGCGTTATGCCCAGCTTGGAAATGACTCCTCCAGAAGAAAATAAAGAATTGCGACTGATAAGAGAAATTAAGCAAACCTTAAGGGGCCTGGCTTTTTCAGAGGTTTATAATTATTCTTTTGTAGATGAGGCTCAGTTGAAAAAAATGGGAGTAGATATAGCTTATTTTTTGAAACTAGCAAACCCCTTGAGTAACAATCAGACTCTTCTTAGACAAAAGTTAGTAACCAATTTGATACTGAATGCTAGAACAAACCAAGCTCGTTTTGATGATTTTGAATTGTTTGAAATTGGCTCTGTCTTTTTGACTCATGCTGGTCTTTTTAATAAAGACAAGGTTTCAGATGAAAAACTACCCTATCAAGAAAAAAGACTAGGTCTCCTTTTTGCCTCAGACAAGCTAGAAGGATTATATGAAAGAGCCAAGGGAAAGGCCGAGGCCTTATTCTCTTATTTTGATTTATCTCTGGCTTTTAGTGAAACAAATTCAAGTTCAAACTGGTCACATGACGCATATTCTGCCTATATCTATTTATCTGAAAAAAGAGGACAAAAAACAGATATTCTTCTGGGTAATATTTCCAGGTTAGAGCCCAAGATAGCAAAAAGCTTGGGAGTAAAAAAAGAATTAATATTGATAGAGTTTTATTTGCCAGAGATTGTAAAAAATATTCTGGAAACTCCTCCAAAAACTTATAAGCCTATCCCGAAATTCCCAGCATTACTTAGAGATCTCGCTTTTGTTGTAAACAAAAAAGTATCCTATAGAGATATCCTAAAGACTATTTATGAACATAGTCTTTACATTGAAATGGTTGAGTTGTTTGATGTGTACACTGGAGAGAGCATAGGAGCTGATAACAAGAATTTAGCTTTTAGAGTTAGGTATCAGGCTGACAAAACACTGACAGCTGAAGAGGTTGATGAGATTCAAAAGCAACTTCTTAAAAACTTAAAAGAAAAGTACGACGCGGTCATCAGGGATTACTAATTATTAATATAAATATATGTTTGAAACAAGCGCTGACATCTTAAATATCGTTAAAGCAGTATCAATCCTGTCTCTAGCTGTTTTTGGCTCCTGGGCAATTTATTATTTTGTTCGGATATTAAAAGAATTGTTCAAAATTATTAATGAAACCAGATTACGCTTGGAGAAAATAGATGAACTTATTAAATCAATAAAAGAAAAAGTTGAACATTCTACATCTTATCTTTTCTTAATGAGCGAAGGGGTAAAAAAAATACTAGATGTGGTTAGTAAATATACAGGCAAAAAAGAAAACAAAAAAGAAGAAAAAGAATAAATAATGATAAAAAAGTTTACCCGATTATATATCTCTTTGAGAATGGCGGGAATAAATTTATACGAAAGTTATGAAAAAGAAATTACCTAAAGTTGTTATTTTTGGAAGAACAAATGTTGGAAAATCAACATTATTTAACAAAATAACAGAAAGAAGCATAGCTCTGATAGCAGATCTTGATGGAACAACCAGGGATAGCAATATAGCAGACACAGAGTGGAACGGCATCCCTTTTACTTTGGTTGATACTGGAGGCATTATGGATCTTGATTTTTTGCTTGGCAAAAAAGCAGAAACTGGCGACATAGAAGCAAGGGTTCAAAGTCAAGCCGGAGAATATCTGAAAAAAGCGGATTTGATTTTGTTTGTAGTTGATGCCAAGTCTGGTATTCTCCCTCAAGATAGAGAAATGTCAGGATTACTTAAAAAAGTATTACCAAAAAACAAAAAAATATTATTAGTGGTTAATAAGTCAGATACTCAGGCGTTGCGAAAAAACGCAGCTCCTTTTTATCAGCTTGCCATGGGAGAGCCTTTGACTATCTCAGCAGGGACCGGGTCAGGAATAGGTGATTTACTTGACGAAGTCTGTAATTATCTTGAAGTAAAATTTCCTTTATTAAAAAAAGCGAGTAAAAAAATTAAAGAAGAAATATTAGCCGAAGAGCAGGAAAGGAAAGATGAGCTTGATAAAGCTGTAAAGGTTTGTCTTATAGGAAAGCCAAATGTCGGCAAGTCTAGTCTTATAAACAAAATCCTAGGCTACGAAAGGTCTATAGTGAGCCCCATTCCTCACACCACGAGGGAGCCGCAAGATATAGAATTCACCTATAAAGATAAATTAATTAAATTAGTGGACACTGCTGGATTGAGTAAGCAAGGTCAACGTGATCACAAAAAAAGCCGTGTTCCCGCTAAGATAAAAGACCCAAAGGCGCTTGAAAAAATAAGCATTGAAAAGTCCCTGTATTCCCTAAACAAAGCAAATATTGCTGTTTTGGTTCTGGATGTTGGAGAGCCTTTAACAAAGCAAGATGCTAGAATCATAGAAGAGGTTGTTATTAGAAAAAAAAGTTTATTGATTGTCGCTAATAAGTGGGATACAGTAGAGGAAAAAGATACTAAAAAATATACAGAGTCTATTTACGATTCTCTTCCTTTTGCGACTTGGGCGCCTATTGTTTTTGTCTCAGCATTAACCGGAAGCAAGGTAGCTAAAATTCTTGATTTGCTTGTAGAAATAGACAAGGAAAGAAGGGTAGAGATTAGTGAAAGTCAGCTAGATAGATTCCTGTTAAAAGTAGTTAAAATGCACAGACCTGCCAAAGGAACAGGAACAAAACACCCCCATATCTACAAAATTCACCAAACTAGTGTCAACCCACCGATAATTGAAGTAAGAATTGGCTCAAAGGACAATCTCCATTTTTCTTATGTTAGATTTCTTTCAAATCGCCTGAGAGAAAAGTTTGGTTTCAAGGGAACCCCTATCTCTGTTAAGGTTTTGAGAAACAAAAAAATTCACGGCATGCATGACGGGAATAACGGACCAAAAAAAAGGGAAACTAGATCAAGAAGACAATAATTATGAAAACTATTGTAGGCCTTGGTAACCCCGGGGATAAATATAAAAATACCAGACATAACATTGGTTTTGAACTGCTTGATGCTCTTGCCCGAGAGCTTGGTTTGACTTGGACGGAGGATAAAAAAAGAAATTGCCAAATTGCTAAAAATTTAAATTATCTTTTAGTAAAACCTCTCTCATATATGAACTTGTCAGGAGAACCTCTTAGAGCAATTCTTTCTTATTATAATTTGATCCCTAAAAACTATAAAATATTTCAAACAAAAAATGCTGACTTATCAAAATCACTAGTCGTGGTTCATGATGATCTTGATATTGATTTTGGTAAATATAAGATTTCAGTTGACTCAAGAAGTGCTGGACACAATGGAGTTCAGTCTATTATAAACAACCTCAAAACAAAGAATTTTCAAAGAGTACGGATGGGTATAAAGAATGAAACAATGAATTTTATTCCTAGAGAAAAGTTTGTTTTACAAAAATTTAGTCAAGAAGAATTAAAATCATTGGTCCCCATTTATAGAGAGGTGATTGAATTTTTGCAAAAATAAAAAAGGCTAGGAGCCTTTTTTGATTATAGATTTATGATTATAGATTATTGGAAAATGTAAATAATCAATACTGTTTTAATAAATTTATCACTATATGATAAATGCCAGCATCTCTACCTGCCAACCGATATTAATCTAGGTGCCCAAGGAGGATAAGCATCTAAAAAAATACAGTGACAAGTAGATAAACTGGCACTACTCAAATTGATTTTTAAACTTAGCACACTAAATCAAAATTGTCAAGAAGTCGCCAAAAACACTAAAAAAACATAAAATGAATTTAAATAAACATAAATATCTAATAGGTCTTTCTCATTTTTCAAAATTTGGCCCTATTAGATTGAGAAGATTGAGAAAATATTTTTCTAGTTCTGAAAAAGCCTTTGGGTCAAGCTTGGGAGAGCTAATTAAGGCCAAAATAGAAGAATCAGTTGCTCAAGAATTTATTTCTTTCCGTTCTCAGATTGATTTAGAGTCTATATTAAAGAAACTGGAAGCTGAAAATATAGATGTTATATCTCCGGATGATAATGATTATCCCGAGACCTTAAAAGAAATATATAATCCGCCTCAGTTACTTTATTTTAAGGGCGAATTATATCAAAAAGAAAAGTGCTTGGCGGTGGTTGGTTCAAGAAATTATACAAATTATGGAAAACAGATAATTGATGATATAGTTAGAAAAGTAGCTAGAACAAGAATAAGTATAGTGAGTGGCCTGGCTCTCGGGGTAGATGCTCATGCTCATAATGTTTCTCTAGAAGAAGGAGCAAGGGCTATAGCTGTTTTAGGGACAGGTCTTGATAAAGCCAGTATTTATCCTTCGTATAACCGATATTTAGCAGAGAAGATAGTAGATTCTGGTGGGGCTTTGATTTCAGAGTTTCCAATAGGAACAGCTCCCCTAAAGCATCATTTCCCTCAGAGAAACAGGATTATATCAGGATTGTCTATTGCAACTTTAGTGATTGAGGCAAGAGCGCGTTCCGGCGCTCTGATAACTGCTAAAGATGCGTTAGAACAAAACAGAGAGGTTCTAGCTGTGCCCGGAAGTATATATTCAGACCTTTCCAAAGGGCCAAATATGTTAATAAAAGAGGGTGCCAGAGCTATTTTATCATATGAGGATTTGGCAGAGTCACTTGACTTAGAAAATATTAGGAACTATATTGGGAAAGAGATACCTGTTGCTGAAAATAAAGAAGAGGAGGAAATTTTAAAACATTTGAAAAACGAACCCATCCATATTGATGTGCTGGTTCGCTTAACCGGTCTTAATATAAAAATTGTTAACGCCACCCTAAGCATGATGGAAATAAAGGGAATGGTTAGAAATCTCGGTGGAATGAATTATATATTACAAAAATAATAAAAATTTAAAAATAAAATATTAAAAATATTTTTTTATCTTTCTAATTATGAAATTAGTAATAGTAGAGTCTCCAACAAAAGCAAAAACAATAAGTAAGTTCCTAGGATCAGAATACAAAATTGATTCTTCTTTTGGCCATATTCGTGATCTCCCAAAAAAAGAACTCGGCATAGATGTAGAAAATAATTTTGAGCCTACATATGAAATTCCTGATAATTCTCAAAAAACAATTGCTCGTCTAAAAAGTCTTTCAAAAAAAGCAGAAAAAGTTATCTTAGCAACAGACGAAGACAGAGAAGGAGAGGCTATCGCTTGGCACTTGTCCAAAGCTCTGGGGTTAGACAGTGAAAAGGCAGAGAGAATTGTTTTTCATGAAATAACAAAGGATGCTATCTTGGAAGCGATTGCTAGTCCGAGAAAAATAGATCATAATCTGGTTGATGCTCAGCAGGCCAGAAGGGTTTTGGATAGAATAGT
>RRYU01013790.1_pt1 | contig 12763 bp, 12 predicted proteins | sample 2162651 | NCBI WGS metagenome assembly RRYU01 (sample SAMN10267283, study PRJNA491782) | microbial mat metagenome | isolation source: biomat in the production well | place: Japan: Minami-Kanto gas field, natural gas well KTG3 | collected 2017-06 | reverse complement strand
GAAAGCCGTAGCTCGCCCTCCAGATCTATCGGCGGAGGGAGGAATCTCTCATGCGCGATCTTGGAGATTCACTGGAGATTCCTCGCACCGCCTATGGGGGTGGATCACACGATAGGCGAACCGGTGGGCGGTGCTCGGAATGACATGGTTGGGCGTGGTCGGGCGTTGTTTTTGCGCGAGATTCCTCGCACCGCCTACAGGGGTGGATCACACGATAGGCGAACCGGTGGGCGGTGCTCCTCAGACACATAGGTGGGTGACAGATGGACGGCTGAGATTCTTCACTCCGCCTGCGGCTCCGTTCAGAATGACATGGGTCCGTTTCTGCCCACGCCAGTAGCCCGTGGGTCATCAATCACTCGGAATGACATGGTTGGGGCGTGGTCGGGCGTTGTTTTTTGCAGGAGATTCCTCGCACCGCCTATGGGGATGGATCACACGATAGGCGAACCATCGAACCATGTCTAACCCGGAAAAGTGCTACAATATGCATGCTATACTCCCCATGCCAATAGTCCATCTGAGGGTCTGACTAAAATGAGCGCTGCGTTCCGCAAGCAGAGCTATGAAGAAGGAAGATAGATAACTACGAACGACACGAAAATACCACCTCTACACGCCTTCTTTCTGCCTGCGAGGTGAACAATATGCTACTGGCGTTTTAGAAAGTAGGATACCCATGACTACGCCAATGCCTATCTCCGATGATGATCCCGCAATTGATCGCCTGCTCCATGCATGGCAGGCCAACTATACCTCTGGTCTGTCACCCGCCGCACTGACCCTGGCTTATCTCGACTGGCTGGTGCATCTGAGTAATGCACCAGGCAAGCAGTTTGAACTGTGGCGCAATGCGCTCCAGAAAAGCATGCAATTCTGGGAATATGCGCAACACGCAACCATCAATCCCGATACGCCGCCGTTGATTGAGCCTTCTGCGCAAGATCGACGCTTTAGCAGCGATGAGTGGCAGCACTGGCCGTTTAACCTGTTTTACCAGTCGTTTCTGCTAACACAGCAGTGGTGGCAGGATGCAACCACTGGCATCTCCGGGGTTTCTGCGCATCATAAAGATGTTGTCTCGTTTGCTGCCCGCCAGATCCTTGATGCCCTGGCCCCATCGAACTTCGCTTTTCTGAACCCGGAGGTGCTACGGGTTAGCCAGGAACAGGGCGGGGCCAATTTTATGCGTGGTATGCTGGAGTTGTATGCAGACTGGCAGCGTACCCTCGCTGGCGAGAAGTCAGCGGGTAGCGAAGCATTTATGGTTGGCAAGACGGTTGGTATTACCCCTGGCAAAGTAATCTATCGCAACCGGCTGATTGAACTTATTCAGTATACCCCAACGACCGAGACAGTCTATGCCGAGCCGATCCTGATTGTGCCAGCCTGGATTATGAAATACTATATTCTTGACCTTTCGCCGCATAACTCGCTGGTGAAATATCTGGTTGACCATGGCTATAGCGTATTTATGATCTCGTGGAAGAATCCCGGGCCAGAGGATCGCGATCTGGGCATGAACGACTACCTGACGCTGGGAGCCATGACTGCGCTGGATGTTGTCTCGACGATCATACCGGGGCGCAACATCCACACAGTGGGCTATTGTATCGGCGGCTCGCTGTTGAGTATGGCCGCTGCGGCGATGGGGCGTGACCACGACAACCGGCTGCAGAGTGTCACGCTCTTTGCTACGCAGACCGACTTTACCGATGTCGGTGAGCTTTCGCTGTTTATCGACGAAAGTCAGCTTGCCTATCTGCAGGATAAGATGTGGGAGCAGGGCTATCTGCGAGCTGATCAGATGTCCGGTGCGTTCCAGATGCTGCGTTCCAATGATCTGATCTGGTCGCGGATGATCCATCATTATATGCTCGGCGAACGGGATCAGCTGAATGATCTGATGGCCTGGAATACCGATACCACCCGTATGCCCTACCGCATGCACTCCGAGTATTTGTCACGTTTGTTCCTCAAAAACGACCTGTTCGAGGGACGTTATCAGGTGACAGGGCGACCAATTTCGCTCAGTGATATCCATGTGCCGCTGTTTGTCGTGGGCACCCAACGTGACCATGTTGCGCCCTGGCGCTCGGTCTATAAACTGGTGCTGGTAGCCGATGCCGAGTTTACTTTTCTGCTGACCAGTGGTGGCCACAATGCAGGCATTGTCAGCGAACCGGGGCATGCCCGACGCAGCTACCAGATTACCACCCGCCCGGCTGACGCCAACTATATTGACCCAGACACGTGGCAGGCCCAGACACCGGTTCAGGCGGGATCATGGTGGCCCGCCTGGCACGCCTGGCTATCCGAACGGTCAGGCCCACATGTTGCCCCGCCACCTATCGGTGCGCCAGAGCAGGGCTATAGCGTGCTGGCCGATGCACCGGGGACGTATGTGCTGGAGGGGTGACAACTCCTCACAGGTGCAATTTTTTTGGGCGAATGGCGTTACAACGCCATCTGTAGGGACAGCTTTCTGCCTGTCCGTGCGAATATTTTCTGCATCAGCACGCCTTGCGGACGCGCAAAAGCGCGTCCCTACGGAAAAACCCTACCCGTGAGAGGGGGTGACAACTGCTGCTATGTACATCGACCTGACTGATGATTTGATACACGTAAAGAGTCTTGATTAGAGCGCGATTTCGTTCCCCTGGCTTGACATGGATCGTATAATATTTTTACCGGGATGTGCTGTATCCACTTCTTCTGCTTCACATCGTTTCCTCATCTCTCCATATTGTCAGCCAAGTTATATTTTCTACACAAGGAGGTGCAAATATGCCGCTCTATATGGATATCCACAAGCATGTACCAGGGCTAACTGCGGAAGCTGTCGCTGATGCACATAAGAAGGATCTAGAGACTCAGAACAGGTATGGTGTAACCTACCTCAAGTATTGGTATAACGATGCCGATGGTGCTGTGTTCTGTCTGTGTGAGGCACCCAACAAAGAAGCTGCTGAGGCCGTGCATCGTGAAGCCCATGGTCTGGTTGCCGACGAGATTATCGAGGTCAAAGAAGGTGATTAAGTTATCGTGCTGACAGAGCAGCAAGATCCTGGATACAGAAACACATCCTGATCGCTATATGCCTGGTGACTGAAGAGTCCATAGCCACAGACGGGAATTCGCCTCCCATTCAATGCTGCCCCAGACGAAACATGTCTTTCAGTCGGTCAAACGCCCGGTTTGACCAACCACTACGTAACGTGTGTTATTGATTGCTACCAGCAACATCACCACATGATACTGCCGCCGACGCAGTTGATAGAAAAGCCCACAGTGAGCGATGGGTTTTTGAACTGCGCATCTGCTGCTGCTCCCAGGCTACGAGCCATGCCCACTTGCAGGTATAACGCAGATACCAGAGCAACATCAGGGCATTGATCACAGTATAGAACCCGTGTAAGAACCAGATAGGCCCGAAGGGCAGATTGGCGATATACAGCCAGTGGACGCTGTTGCCCAGATTGCCTAACAGAAGGTTAGCCATGCTGTATGAATGCAGATCTTTGGTTTTGAGTGCGCGCACTACCATCGGAATGTAGCTTGTGGTAAAGATGATGGTCGAGACCATGCCTGCAACGATTGAAATATGCTGCATTTCCATTGGTATCACCTCGTCTATGGTAGTAAAGAGGGGCTTTTATTTCTAATTTCTACCCTCTAATCTACACCCCAACCAGGTAATTATGCACCTGATAAAAGTAGGGCTTACTGACCAGGTATACCCTTACCGGGTGTCAGCCAATGGTCGTATCGGTATATATGCACCATGTCACGTCGATATCTGGTCTGCTTCATCAAAATGACGTAGTCTTCTACTGATATGACAGCCCTCAACGGGTATGGGCGGGGCTGCGTCCCCATACGCATCACCTGTAGGGCGGTAGCCCTAAAAACTCACTTTGTCGTGCGCGATGGTGACAGCTTTGCTGTCACCATCGCGCACGACAAAGACATTCTTTGGGGGCCGGAGACCCTCAAACCCCCGCCGGGAGGCGTACCGTGATGCATATGGGCTGCGCCCCGCCGGGATTCTAGTGTTTTCGGTTTATTTTGGCGGCAAAGACGCCAAAATAAACCGAAAACACTTTTTTTCACGTATGGGTAATGCATAGCCCTGAGGGAGAGGGGGGAAGCGGAGTATACTACTGTGAATGGTACAGGAACGTTGACTATTTTGAAACTTTTTCATGCGAACGTTGTGCGGCGCAGCCGCATGGATAACTGGTTCACGTGCTTTCCGGATGATTCTATTGGCATAGAATATGCAACCCGATAGACGAAAGAGTAAGACTACATGTAATGGTATGCCCACAGCGGTGAACCGCAAAATGTTGTTGCCGGGAATCAGGTACAGGCGGCGCGTTAAGCCTGCCAGAAGAGAGAAAGTGAGTCAATGACCGAAACACTGAATCGTAGCGAAGCCGGTAGCCAGGCGATCCAGCAGACCGTTGACGATCTGCACGTCGATCTAGAGCAGGGACTCACTTCGGCAGAAGTGCGTCAGCGACGCGAGCGCTATGGTCCTAATCAGCTACATAAAGCTAAGCAGCGCAGTGCCTGGAAGATCTTTATTGAGCAGTTCAAGAGCATGATCATCGGGTTGCTGGCTGTTGCAGCCGTGGCCGCATTTGCCTTTGGGCAGATTGTCGAGGGCGTGGCGGTGCTTCTGGCGATCCTGGTCAATACCGCGATTGGCTTCTTCACCGAGCTACGGGCTGTTCGGGCTATGGAATCGCTACAAGAATTAGGCAATGTTGAAGCCACCGTCCGGCGCGACGGTACGCTGCAGAATCTGCCTGCCGAAGATCTGGTACCCGGCGATGTTGTGATGCTTGACAGCGGCGATGTTATCACCGCCGATCTACGCCTGATTGAGGCGTCCAACATGCAGATCGACGAGTCGGCGTTGACTGGTGAGTCAGTACCGGTGAGCAAACAGATCGAGCCAGTGGAGGGTGAGGTGCCCCTGGCCGAGCAGAGCAATATGGTGTTCAAAGGTACCGCTGTGACCCGTGGCTCCGGGGCGGGTGTCGTGGTTGCTACCGGTATGAATACAGAACTAGGCCGGATTTCTGAACTGGTTGAGGAGGCCGAGACGGGGTCAACTCCACTGGAGAAACGGCTTGATGCGCTGGGACAACGGCTGATCTGGTTAACGCTGGCTATTGCGGTGCTGGTGGCTATATCCGGTATTGTAGTGGGCAAGGATATCTCTTTGATGGTACGCATCGCGATTGCGCTGGCTGTTGCCGCTGTGCCCGAAGGTCTGCCAATTGTTGCCACGGTTGCGCTGGCGCGGGGAACCTGGCGTATGGCAAAGCGCAACGCGCTGGTCAACCAGCTCTCGGCGGTTGAAACTCTGGGCGCAACCAGTGTGATCTGTACTGATAAAACCGGTACGCTGACCGAGAATCAGATGACAGTGTCGCACCTGGAGCTAACCTCCGGGGGAGTTGAGGTGAGCGGCGAAGCACTGGAAAGTCAGGGCACGTTTCACCGCGATGATCAGGAGATCGATCCGCACGAGAACGCGATTTTGCGTGCAGCCCTGGAAGTTGGGGTGCTATGCAATAATGCATCATTTCAACCCATGTCTGCCAATAATGGCAAGCAGGAAGCGCAGGCCGTAGGCGACCCTATGGAGGTCGCATTGCTTGTAGCTGGGGCCAGGGGTGGCCTGCGGCGTGATGATGTGCTGGCAGAACTGCCCGAGGCACGTGAGTTTGCCTTTGACCCGGATGTCAAAATGATGGCGACCTATCACGAGTCAGACGCTGGCTACCGGGTGGCAGTGAAAGGGGCGCCTGAACCGGTACTCAATGCCTGTACTCAACTTTGTCTGCCTGATGGCAAACAGGATATCACCGACCAGGAGCGCGAACGCTGGCTGGCGTGTAACGATGAACTGGCCGAGCAAGGGTTGCGCGTGCTGGCGCTGGCCGAGAAAACCGTTGATTCAACCGATGCCGAGCCGTATCAGAATCTGGGCTTCCTGGGCCTGGTTGGCCTGCTTGATCCGCCACGCCAGGAGGTCAAATCAGCCATCAAGCGCTGCCAGGATGCTGGCATACGGGTGGTTATGGTGACAGGAGATCAGACCGTAACGGCGCAGAGTATTGGCATTGCGGTTGGCTTAGCTGAAGCCGAACATGCCGAGGTATCTCAGGGCAGTGACCTGAAAACTCCCGATGATCTCTCTGCCGAAGAGCAGCAGCGCCTGATCCAGACGCCTATCTTTGCACGAGTCAGCCCTGAACAGAAACTCAACCTGATTGCCTTGCATCAGCAGCATCATGCCATTGTTGCCATGACTGGCGATGGCGTGAATGATGCCCCGGCGCTACAGAAGGCTGATATTGGTGTAGCCATGGGCCAGCGTGGTACGCAGGTGGCCCGTGATGCCGCCGATATGGTGTTGCAGGATGATGCTTTTGCCACGATTGTGGCCGCCGTCGAGCAGGGGCGGGCGATCTTCGACAACATCCGCAAGTTCACGGTCTATCTGCTCTCAGGGAATATGGGTGAAATTATTGTGATAGCAGTCGCCTCGCTGGCAAATGCGCCCCTACCCCTGCTGCCGCTACAGATTTTGTATATCAATATTGTCAACGATGTATTTCCGGCACTGGCTCTGGGCATGGGCGAAGGCGACCGCACGTTGATGCAGCATCCGCCGCGTGATTCCCGGGAGTCGATCCTGACCCGCGACCACTGGCTGGCAATTGGTGGGTATGGGGTTTTGATCGCCGCCGCCCTGGGAGGGGCCTTTGCGCTGGCGCTGATCTGGCTGGGCATGGAACAGCAGCGTGCGGTGACTATCTCGTTTATCAGCCTGGGCCTGACACGCCTCTGGCATGTGTTCAATATGCGCAACAACAGTTCGGGGCTGTTGCGTAACGAAATTACGCGCAATAAATATGTCTGGGGCGCACTGGGTATCTGTATTATTTTGCTGCTGGCGGCGGTCTATTTGCCGATACTCTCTACGGCGCTGGGAACGGTTGCGCCAGGACTGACAGGCTGGCTGCTGATTATTGGCGCGAGTCTGGTGCCTTTGATTGTGGGGCAGATCCTCAAGCTGATGGGTGTTATTAAAGGGTAAATACCTTATATACGCTGGTTTGAAGATCTGACTGCCGATGATGTTGCGCTGGTGGGTGGCAAAAACGCCTCGCTGGGTGAAATGCTGCGGGCATTGAAAGACCAGGGTATTCGTGTGCCAGATGGCTTTGCGACCATGGCAACCGCGTACCGGTCTTTTCTGGAAGCCAATGACCTTGAAAGTCGCATGCGCGAACATCTGGATATGTTGAAACAGGACAATGCCTCGCTGCAGCAAACTGGCAAAGCGATCCGCCAACTTTTCCATTCGGCTGAGTTCCCAGAACATCTGGCTAACGATATCTGTCAGGCATACCAGCAGTTGAGCCAACGCTACGACACAGAAAATGTTGATGTGGCGGCACGCAGTAGCGCTACGGCTGAAGATCTACCCGAGGCCAGTTTTGCTGGTCAGCAGGAATCATTTCTCAATGTTACTGGCGAAGCGGACGTACTCGAGGCCTGCCGCAGATGTTATGCCTCGCTCTTTACTGACCGTGCGATCAAACGCGTGCGCGAGCAGATCGGCCTGGATAATGTGATCGTCATGGTGCCCTTCTGCCGCACGCTTGCAGAAGCTGACAAAGTGCTTGATGCAATGGCCGAGTATGGCCTTACCCGTGGCGAAAATAACCTGCAGGTCTATGTGATGGCTGAGATTCCCGCGAATATCGTGCTGGCCGACCAGTTTGCCCAACGCTTTGATGGTTTCTCGATTGGGAGTAATGACCTGACGCAACTAACGCTGGGCGTAGATCGCGACTCACAGAAGTTGTCGGCTCTGTTTGAAGAGCGCGACGACGCGGTGAAGTGGATGTGCCGCCATCTGATCCAGACGGCCCATGCGGCCGGGGCAAAAGTGGGCATTTGTGGTCAGTCACCTAGCGATTACCCCGAGTTTGCCGCATTCCTGGTTGAGCAGGGCATCGACTCAATTTCGCTGAATCCAGATAGCGTGATTGATGTAAAGAAACGTGTGGCCGAAGTAGAGTAATTCAGGAAGAAGGGCGACCATATGGTCAAAGTGCTGGCCTGGTACGACAACGAGTGGGGCTATGCCCGTCGCGTGGTCGATCTGGCCGAGTATGTTGCGCAGAAAACATGAGTTCCTTCGGCGAAATAAGGGAGACCTGTATGTTCCTTGCCGGTGATATTGGCGGTACAAAAACAACCCTGGCCCTCTATGATAGCGCAACCGGGCCACGTGTGCCCTATGCACGTGATACGTTTGCCAGCGATGACTATGTAGATTTGCAAAGCATCGTGCATGATTTTCGCTCACGCACCGATCTCCCGATAGATCATGCCATGTTTGCCGTGGCTGGCCCGGTGAATGAAGGGCGGGTGCAGATGACGAATCTGCCCTGGGCGCTGGATGAGGCCGAGCTTCAGGCGGCGTTGCACCTGGATAGAGTCCAGATCATGAATGACCTGGAGGCGCTGGCGTGTGGTGTGCCGTATCTGCAGCCAGACGACGTTGAGACGTTGCACCAGGGCCAGCGTGCTGCGACCGGGCCAATCGCGGTCATTGCGCCGGGTACGGGATTGGGGCAGGCGTTTCTGGTCTGGGATGGCGCGCGCCACCAGCCCTATCCCTCGGAGGGTGGGCATGTCGACTTTGCCCCCCGCAATGCGACCGAGCGGGATTTGCTGCGCTACCTTGAACAGCAATTTGACCATGTCAGTTATGAGCGTATCTGTTCCGGCATGGGTTTGCCCAATATCTATGCGTATCTCAAAGACATAGGCTTCGCCGATGAGCCTGACTGGCTGACAGAGCAACTGGCCAGTACCGATGACCCGACTCCAGCGATTGTGAGCGCGGCGCTCAATAGCAACCGGTGCTGTATGCTCTGCACCGCGACGCTTGATATGTTTGTGTCGATCCTGGGCGCAGAGGCTGGCAATCTGGCATTAAAAGTGTTTGCAACAGGTGGTGTCTATCTGGGCGGTGGTATGCCGCCGCGTCTGCTGCCAGCGCTCCGGCACGAGCGTTTTATACGCGCCTTCCGCGAGAAAGGCCGGCTATCCAGTTTGGTTGAGCATATACCCGTGCATGTGATTTTGCATCCAGAAGCGGCATTTCTGGGTATGGCCTACCGTGGATTGGGGCTGTAAAAAGGGGTTTCTCAGCCGTACTATACTAGCTCTGGAGAAATAGCGTGACGACACATCAAAGCAATAATAAAGGCCATGGAACGGTGATCTCGGTGCGCGGCAGTGTGGTTGATGCACGCTTTCCCCATGGTTTGCCAGGACGGTTTAACTTGCTGCGTGCCGGAGAGAATCAGGAGATTGCCATCGAAGTTCTGACCTATCTTGATGCCCAGACGATCCGTGGAATTGCGCTGACATCGACGCAGGGCCTGGGACGCAATACGCCGATCCACGATACTGGCCAGCCATTGCAGGTGCCTGTCGGTGAGCGGGTGTTAGGACGGGTTTTTAATGTTTTTGGTGCAACGATTGACCGCAAAGACCCGCTCACCGGGGGTGAGCAGCGTTCGATCTATCAGGAGCCGGTTCCTATCACCCGGCGGGCTACAACATCGGCTATTTTTGCTACCGGCATTAAAGCTATCGATCTGCTTGCGCCGTTGGAACAGGGCGGCAAGGCGGGTCTCTTTGGCGGTGCCGGTGTAGGCAAAACGGTGTTGATTATGGAACTGATCAACAATGTTGCCCTGCAGTATGCAGGTATCAGTATCTTCTGTGGCATTGGCGAGCGCTCGCGCGAAGGTGAGGAGATGTATCGCGAAGTCCAGGAGACCGGTGTGCTGAAGAATGCCGTCCTGGTTTTCGGTCAGATGAATGAACCACCCGGCGCACGTTTTCGGGTCGGGCATGCTGCTCTGACAATGGCGGAGTATTTCCGCGATGATGTCCGGCGCAATGTGCTGCTGCTGATCGATAATGTATTTCGCTTTATTCAGGCTGGCTCGGAAGTCTCTGGTCTGATGGGGCAGTTGCCGTCACGGCTGGGCTACCAACCTACGCTCGCTACCGAATTGTCTGCCCTGGAAGAGCGGATCAGCAATACTGAAACAGGGTCGATTACCTCGATTCAGGCCGTCTATGTGCCGGCTGATGATTTTACCGATCCAGCCGCCGTGCATATTTTTGGTCACCTCTCGGCCTCAATTGTGCTCTCGCGCAAGCGTGCCAGCGAGGGCATTTATCCGGCAATTGACCCCTTGCAATCGAACTCCAAGATGCTGGTTCCGCATGTGGTTGGTGAACGCCACTATCGCATCGCACAGGACGTTCGCCGTACGCTGGCAAACTATGAAGATCTTAAGGATATTATTGCGATGCTGGGGCTGGAGGAACTCTCGCAAGAAGATCGCCGGACGGTGAACCGGGCGCGGCGATTAGAGCGATTCCTGACGCAGCCCTTCGCTACAACAGAACAGTTTACGGGCATGGAGGGGCGCATCGTTGACATGGACGATACGCTTACCGGATGTGAACGCATTCTCAATGATGCGTTTCATGATGTCTCTGAGCAGAATCTTTATATGATTGGCACTATTGACGAAGTTGAAACAGACGAAGCTAAGACGGACGGAGTCGAGAAAAAATGAGAGTCAAAGTTATTACACCTACCACAATCCCGGTTGATGAAGAAGTCAGCAAAATCATCGCCGAGGCCATAAACGGCAGCTTCAGCCTGCTGCCGCGCCATATTGACTTCGTAACGGCGCTGGTGCCAGGCATTCTCGTCTTAACTGATGAGGCTGGCGCAGAGCAGTTTCTGGCGATTGACGATGGCATACTGATCAAACGTGGTGACGAAGTACGTATCTCGACAAGTCGGGCAGTGTGCGGGCCAACGCTGCAGGAGTTGCAACACGTGGTTGAAGTCGAATTTCGGCAACTCGACGAACAAGAACACATGGCGCACATGGCGATTTCCCGGCTCGAAGCCGGGTTTATCCGCAGGATGCTGGAAGATTGAGGTTAGCCATGAGCCGCAAAGAACAGGAATTTAGCGAGCATATCGGTAAGAAAGCGGCACGCAAAGATCTGGCCCGCCGCGTGCGTGATGAGCAGATCTGGTCTGGCCTGGGACTGTTTGGACTGGTGGGCTGGTCGGTGACTGTGCCTACCCTCCTGGGGTTAGCACTGGGCATCTGGATCGACACCCGCTGGCCAGGGCAGATCTCCTGGACATTGACGCTGATGATTGCTGGATTGATCGTGGGCAGCCTCAATGCCTGGTTCTGGATAGAACAGGAACGCCGCGAGATTATGCGACGACGGACACATGACGATGAATATGAATGAAGTATGGCCATTACTGCTGACTGGTGTAGCTGGCGTTGGCATGGGTTTGTTTTTCTTTGGTGGCCTCTGGTATACCATCCGCCATCTGGCTCATACCCGAAGGCCTGTCCTGCTGCTTATCGGCAGTTTCTTTGTACGGCTCAGCCTGACTCTGCTGGGATTTTATCTGGTGATAGGGGGAATGGGGGGCGATTGGAAGCGCCTGCTGGCAGCGTTCATCGGGTTCTTTCTGGCACGGCTACTGCTTACACGCCAGCTTCGGGTTACAGCACCAGCAGCAGAAAGGAGTAGGGGATGACGATCACACCGGATGAATGGATATTCTGGCAGAGTGGTTTCTTCAAACTGAATGCGACGATACTCTTTACCTGGCTGATCATGCTCCTGCTGGTGGTTGGCTCCTGGCTGATCACCCGACGACTCTCGACCGACGCAACCCTGCCGCGCTGGCAAAATATGCTAGAGGCGGTTGTGGAACTGATCCAGAACCAGATACGCGACGTCAGCCGGCAGACGCCTGAGCGCTATTTGCCCTTTATTGGTACGCTCTTTCTGTTTATTTTTGTGTCGAATGTGCTGACCCTGGTACCTGGCTATGAGCCGCCCACCGCCTCGCTCTCTACGACCGCGGCGCTGGCGATCTGCGTCTTTGTGGCTGTGCCAATCTATGGCATTGCCGAGTGCGGGGTGATCGGGTATCTCAAGCACTATATTCGCCCGACTCCGCTCATGCTGCCATTTAACATTATCAGCGAGCTGTCGCGCACGCTGGCGCTGGCAGTACGTCTATTCGGCAATATTATGAGCGGTACTATCCTGGTTGGTATTATTGTCTCTATCGTTCCATTCTTTTTTCCGATTCTATTACAGGTACTGGGATTGATCACTGGCGTCATTCAGGCATACATCTTTGCGATCCTGGCGATGATTTATATTGCCTCGGCCACGCGTGCGCAGCAACAGCAGACGAATGAATAGCATACTCATTACGTGGGGGCTTGCGGGGGCCGGAGGCCCTCGCAAAAAAAGTGTTTGTTAGCGCGAAAAAGCCCTGGGATAGAACAGACACGCACCCGTTAGGGGAGCGAAAAACCGTGTGAATCACCCCACCCCCCGGCCCCCGCCCCTGCAAGGGGCGGGGGAGTCGGACGGGGCGTCCTGGCGGCACACGCTCCGCGTGTGCCGCCAGGACGCCCCGTTTCCCCCCCTCTCCCTCAGGGAGAGGGGGGCAGGGGGGTGAGGGCGTCTGGTTGACCCAGGAGTTATTCGCGCTAACAAGTGTTTTCGGTTTGTTTTGGCGGCAAAGCCGCCAAAACAAACCGAAAACACTAGAATCTTGGCGGGGCGCAGCCCCGCC
>RRYU01003392.1_pt1 | contig 12776 bp, 10 predicted proteins | sample 2162651 | NCBI WGS metagenome assembly RRYU01 (sample SAMN10267283, study PRJNA491782) | microbial mat metagenome | isolation source: biomat in the production well | place: Japan: Minami-Kanto gas field, natural gas well KTG3 | collected 2017-06 | reverse complement strand
TTTTTTTCGGGGTGTTATGCTATGTTCCCGAACCAATGGCTGACGCCAGACCTGCCGCTTAGCGGCAGTATTTCGTTAGGGGGTATGTGTTTAATGGTCGAAAGTAACGACAAATTCAACAACGATGAAGAGCTCATGGAGCAAGATGAGGATGCCGGTTTCGAAGAAGAAATGGATTTCGAAACTCTTTTTGAAACCAGCATGAAAGAGCTGAATGTCGGCGATGTGGTCACCGGCACCATCGTCCAGCTGACGGACGATACGGCCGTGGTCGATGTGGGCTACAAATCCGAAGGCGTGATCCCGCTGCACGAATTCAAGGATGAAAAAGGCCAGATTTCCATCCAGGTGGGTGATCAGGTCGACGTCCTGTTCGAACGCCGGGAGAACGAAAACGGCCTGATCTCTCTCTCCAAGGAAAAGGCCGACCGGCAGAAGGTCTGGAATGCCCTTGAAGAAGGGGCTGTGGTCGAAGGCAAGATCATCGGCCGCATCAAAGGCGGTCTGACTATCGATATCGGCGTCCATGCCTTCCTGCCCGGCTCCCAGGTTGATCTGCGGCCGGTCCGGAATCTGGAAAAGCTGATCGGTGCGACCTTCAATTTTAAAATCATCAAGCTCAACAAGCGGCGTGGCAATATCGTACTTTCGAGGCGGGTCCTGCTCGAAGAAGAACGCGAGACCATGCGCTCCAGTACGCTTGAAACGCTGACCGAGGGCCAGGTCGCCGAAGGTATCGTCAAGAACCTGACCGACTACGGGGCATTTATCGATCTCGGCGGCATAGACGGTCTGCTGCATATTACCGACATGTCGTGGGGGCGGGTCAACCATCCTTCCGACGTGCTGACCGTTGGTGACAAGATCGAAGTCAAGATCCTCAAATACGATCGCGAGCGTGAGCGTGTTTCCCTCGGGCTCAAGCAGATCGCGCCCGATCCCTGGCTGGATGTCGAAGCCAAGTACCCGGTGGGTGAGCGCGTCAAGGGCAAGGTGGTCAGCCTGACCGATTACGGGGCATTCATCGAACTCGAAGATGGCGTCGAGGGGCTTATTCATGTCTCCGAGATGAGCTGGACCAAGCGTATCAAGCATCCGAACAAGGTTCTGACCGTCGGTGACGAAGTCGAAACCCTTGTGCTGGCACTGGACATCCCCAACCGGCGCATTTCGCTCGGTCTCAAACAGGTCGAGCCCAATCCCTGGGAAGTGATCGGCGAGAAATTCCCGGCAGGGACGATTATCGAAGGTCAGGTCAAGAATATCACCGACTTTGGCATTTTCGTTGGTGTTGACGAGGGGATCGACGGGCTTGTGCATATTTCCGACCTGTCGTGGACCAAACGCGTCAAGCATCCTTCCGAGATCTTTAAAAAAGGCGATACCGTTAAAGCGGTGGTCCTGAATATCGATCGTGAAAACGAACGCTTCTCGCTCGGCATCAAGCAACTGACTCCCGATCCCTGGGAGACTATTCCCAAGATTTATGCGCCGGGAACGATCGTCCACGGCAAGGCAACATCGGTTACCGATTTCGGAGTCTTCCTCGAGGTCGAAGAAGGTATCGAGGGTCTGATTCATGTCTCTGAACTGAGCACCGAAAAAGTGGAATCCCCCAAGGATTTCGCCAAGGTGGGTGACGAACTGGATGCCGTTGTGTTGAGCGTGGATACTGTCGATCGCAAGATTGCGCTGTCCATCAAGCAGATTGCCTCACATAAAGAGAAAGCGCAGGTGCAGGAATTCCTCGGCGCCCAGAAGGAAGCCACCTCCAACTTCGGAGAACTTCTGCAGGGAGCCATGAGCCGCAACGGTGAAGAATCCGCCGATTAAGGCACCAGCCGGGAACTGACGCGTCCCTGCCGGCCGGCAGGGACGCATTTTTGTAATGACTATAAAAAAACGTCCGTTTCTGATAGGTTCTGTGCTTCTGGCAGGCATTTTTGTCTTTTTCCTGGTGTTGGCGCTGACGGTGGCCAACCTGACCGGGAAACCGGGCAATTTCCAGATCGGCGATAAGGTCGCGGTCGTCGAGGTGCTCGGGGTCATCACCGATTCCCGAAGAATCATTGATCATCTGCAACGGTTTCAGGAGAATGATTCCGTTAAGGCAGTTGTTCTGCGCGTTGATTCTCCCGGTGGCGGGGTTGGCCCCTCCCAGGAGATTCATGATCAGGTGCGCCGACTCGCCGCGCTCAAGCCGGTTGTGGTCTCGATGGGATCCGCCGCAGCTTCCGGCGGCTATTATATTGCGGCCCCGGCGGATATCATTATGGCCAATCCGGGGACGATCACCGGCAGTATCGGGGTGATCATGGAATTTACCAATATTCAGGAACTGCTTGAGAAAATCGGCTTGCGCAGCCAGGTCGTCAAGAGTGGTCAGCACAAGGATATTGGTTCCCCCGTGCGGTCGATGACGGCCGAAGACCGGGAGATTCTGCAAACACTGATTGACGATGTCCACAGTCAGTTTGTCGAGGCTGTGGCCAGCGGGCGCAAGATGGATGCCGAGGCCGTTCGCAAACTCGCCGACGGGCGTATATTTACCGGCCGGCAGGCTCGTGACCTGGGTCTGGTTGATGAACTTGGCGGGTTACAGGATGCAATACGCCGGGCCGCGGCCATGAGCGGTATCGCCGGGGAACCGACGGTGATCTATCCTCCCCGCGAAAAGCCACGTTTGATCGATTTTATTATTGAAGAATCTTTGGACAGCCTGCATCATGCCCTGCAGCAAAAGCACACGGCGGGCCTGCAATATCTTTGGCTGGAGTAGCCCAGGAGGTGATGACATGACGAAAAGCGAGTTGATTGAAGAACTGACATCGACCAATGAAATGCTCAATAAGCGTGAAGCCGAATTGATCGTTAATGCGATCTTCGATGGCATTGGTGAGGCTTTGGTGAGTGGCGACCGGGTTGAAATCCGCGGTTTCGGTTCATTTACCGTCAGGGAACGCGACGCCCGGGAAGCTCGCAATCCGAAAAGCGGCGACATCGTTCAGATTCCCGCGAAGAAGACGCCTTTTTTCAAAACCGGCAAAGAATTACGCGAGAGGGTCAACATCTAGGGTGATGGCGCCGGGTTGGCTGGCCCCGACTCAAGGTCGGTACGTGAGAATTTGCAAAGAAAAAAGCCCCGTTCTGATCAGAACTGGGCTTTTTTGTAATCCACGCTCCGGAATGCCGCTGCGCAGCTGAAGGAAAGACCTTTTTAAGTCTATTGGCGCCCAGGATGTTCGCTTCAGGCTTCCCGCTCGATCACGGGCTTGCTCACCACGACCATACGCTGTTGGCAGTATGAGAGATCAGTTGGCCAAGCCTTTCGGCAGCGCGCGCGCATTCCAGAGAATGTCAAAGAACTTTTTGCATCTTTGAAATCATGCTAGCATAATTGCGGGCCATGTCAATGAGAAACTACTTATTGCCAAGCATTTATTAAGATCTTTTATTGTGCTGATCGTGAAGAACCCGTGGTGCAGGAATCGATTTGCATCGCGGGGCCCATCTTCGCGGCTGTTGCCGCAATTCACTGGGTAGTCAACTTTGGGGACATGATGAAAAAGGGCGTTTATCGATACATCATCCCTGAGATCAGCGCCGGCCAGCGTCTGGACCAGTTTCTTGCCGGTGTTTGTGACGGTTTGAGCCGGGGATTGGCGCGTAAACTGATCGCTGTCGGCGGGGTCCATCTGGAGGGCCGGCGTACGCGTCGCTGCGGCCAAAGAGTGCTTGTCGGGCAGTCCATAGAGCTCTATGTCGATGGTCTGCCGCTCGAACCATTTCGTCTGCACGAGGGCCATGTCCTGTATCGGGACGCTTTCCTGATCGGGGTGAACAAGCCGGCCGGAGTGGCGACTCAGCCGACGCCGGCCCGTTACCAGGGGACTCTCTATGATGCCCTTCTGGTTTACCTGATGGATCCGAACCGGCGTGACCGGAAACCGTCTCTAGGGATGGTCCAGCGCCTGGATCGGGAAACCAGCGGCGTCATGGTTTTTTCGACGCATGGCAAGGCGCATAAGAATCTGACAGGCGCTTTTCGTGACAAACAGGTCCGCAAGGTTTATCTGGCTCTGGCGGAAGGGCAACTCTCTTCCCGGCAAGGCGTGATCCGATCACAGCTTGCGCGCCGCAGGTCCAGCAATTTGATGGTTTCCGTGGCCCGCGGCGGCAAGGCTGCGGAGACGCATTATCGGGTGTTGGCAGATCTCGGTCGGGCCAGCTTGCTGGAAATTGAAATACCGACCGGTCGTTCCCACCAGATTCGTGCCCATTTCGCCGAAATGGGTCATCCCCTCCTCGGTGATCGCGCCTATGGCGGTGCCACCGAGCTTGCGGATATCCAGGTGCCGAGGCAGATGCTGCATGCCGGCGAACTGCATTTTGCGCACCCGGTGAGTGGTGAGAGCATGGCTTTGCACGCGGCGCCGCCGGACGATTTTGTCATGGTTCTCGATCAATTGCGAGCTGGCCACGAGGGACGGGCCTAGGCAGACTGTGTGTAGAGGTGTCTTTTTCAGTGAAAGGTTGTCATGATTTTTCCGCAGATTGATCCGGTTTTTTTCAAAATAGGCCCTTTGGCCATTCGCTGGTACGGCATGATGTACCTGTTGGGGTTTGCCGCGGCCTATCTGCTGATTCGGCATCTGGTGCGCATGCGCAAACTGCCCCTGGAGATCGATAAGGTTTCCGACCTGCTGTTTTACTGTGTTTTGGGGGTCATTGTCGGAGGACGACTCGGCTACGTGGTTTTTTATAACCCGGCCTGGTACCTGAGCCATCCCCTGGAGGCCTTTGCGATCTGGCAGGGCGGCATGAGTTTCCACGGCGGTTTGCTCGGCGTCGTTGTCGCGGTGCTCTATTTCTGCCGGCGTCACAACCTGTCAATTCTGCTGACCGGAGACATCATGGTGACGGCTTCGACCATCGGGCTGGGTCTGGGCAGGGTCGGCAATTTCATCAATGCCGAACTCTGGGGACGGGTTACCAAGCAGCCCTGGGGGGTGATTTTCCCTGGAGCGGGGCCCTATCCCCGCCACCCGAGCCAGTTGTATGAGGCCCTTTTGGAAGGACTGCTGCTGTTCGTCATCCTTTACGTTATGCACCGGCGGGCGGTCGCCATCGGAACCCCGTTTTTCAGCTTTTTCCTTGGCTATGGCAGTTTCCGGTTTTTTGTGGAATTTTTCCGTCAGCCGGATGCACACCTCGGTTTTCTATGGGGAGGGGCAACCATGGGGCAACTCCTGTCGCTGCCGATGATCCTGTTCGGGTTGGGCGGGTTGCTGATGATGCGCAGGCAAAAGTCCTGACGCTTTGGGCCTGATCAGGTCCGAGTGCTGTGTCGCGACCGGTTATTCCCGGAGATCCCGGCGAACTCAAGAGAGCAGACAATGAAACATGGCTTTGCAGGTATCATCTTCGATTGTGACGGCGTGCTGTTCGAGAGCCGGCGGGCGAATCTGGCTTATTACAATGCCATCCTGGCGGAATTTGACGAGCAGCCGGTCGCGGAACATGACCATGTCAGGGCGCATCTTTGCCACACGGCCGCCAGCCCGCAGGTCCTTGGCGCTTTACTCGGCAAAGATCGGGCTGTTGAGGCCCTGGCTTTAGCGGCGCGACTGGACTATCGACGCTTTATTCCGGAGATGCAGCCCGAGCCCGGCATGAGTGAGGCCCTTGCCCTTCTGGCGCACAGTTATCCGCTGGCCGTCGCCACCAATCGCGGCACCAGTATCAAGCAAATTCTCTGTCATTTCGGACTGGACAATCATTTCCGCGCGGTGGTGACCAGCCGTGACGTACCTCGTCCCAAGCCCTACCCCGATATGCTGCTCGAAGCCGCTCGCCGCTTGCGGATGAGCCCGCAGGATCTGCTGTTTGTCGGCGATTCCGAACTGGACCAGGCGGCGGCACAGGCCGCCGGCATGGCTTTTGCCGCCTACAAGCAAAAACTGCCGGCGAGGGTGCAGCTCGGCAGTTACGCGGAAATTCTCGAGATGTTCCTTGACGGCTGAGATTGCAGGCAGAGCGCTTGATTTTCAGAGGCGCTTCTTCATCTCAAGCACATGGCCATCGCCATGCGGGCGATACTCCACGTCATCCATGACGTTGTAAATGATGTAGATGCCCCGACCATGCTCGTCCAGGGGATGACGGGGCACGGCGAACTGACTGATATCGAAACCCTGGCCGTGGTCGTAAACCCGCATGATCAATTGTCGATCGATAATGCTGATTTCAATGTGGACCTCCTTCGAAGCGTCGCCTTCGTTCGCATGGCGGATGGTGTTGGCCATGGCTTCGGTCAGGACCAGGTTGAGGTCGTAGGCAAGCTTCTCCTTGTCACCGCGATAATGCTTGAGGGCCCGGGCGATATTCTCACCGATATGCCCGATCAGGCAGAGGTAGCGTGTCTGGTTTGGAACCTTGATGTCGACGGCAACTCGGTCTGCAGACATCAGCTTGCTTTCTGTAATCGGTCAGTTCGCTGCAACTGACAGAGAAGTGGGTTGGCTTGCGCTCAAAAACTACCGAGCGCCGCATCGGCTTCATCGTAAATCTCAAAAACGCGATGCAGTCGGGTGAGTTCGAACATCGATTTGACCTGGAGCTGCAGTCCGGAGAGTTTCAGACTGCCGCTGCGGGAGCTGGCATTCTTGAAGCCGGAAACCAGGGCGCCAAGGCCCGAAGAATCCACAAACCGCACCGCGGATAGATCCACAATCAGGTTGTTCTTGCCTTCTTCGAAAAGTTTGAGCATTTGCGTTTTCAGCTCGCCGCTGTTGTGTGCATCGAGCCGTTCCTCCTTGACCTCCATCAGAACAGCTGTCCCCTTGTCTTCAATCTGCAGGTTCATCAGAAACTCCTTCGTGGGATCTTTAAAGAGTATGGTGCCGGATCAAACAGTCTCATTTTATCATACTTCACGGTGTCGTGCCATGCGCAACGGCCTCACTGATCTTCATAACGACCAGCGAAACGTCGTCCTGGAAGCTGTGCTGTCCGGCAAACAGGCGGACCTGCTCGAAAATATGGTCGATCAGGGCCTGTGGTGCGAGCTCGCTGGAGGTACTGAGCAACTCGCCAAGACGGTCCTCTCCGAAAAATTCGCCTTCGGCATTTTCCGCTTCGATTACCCCGTCTGTATACAGCAGCAGGCAATCGCCAGGCTCCAGCATGACTTCGGACTGCTGATATGGAAAATCTTTGAACACGCCGATGATCAAACCCTCGGCATCCAGGCGCAGTAAGGAATTGCGGGCGCCTTTCCAGAGCAGGGGGGGCGAATGTCCGGCGCTGGCGAACGTGGCCTGGTGGGTGTCCGGCTGGAACTGCAGGTAGAACATGGTGACGAACAGCTCTGCCTGGGTCAGGTCGTCATAGAAGAATGTGTTGAGAGCTTTGAGAATATTCTCGGGGGTCCCCAGATGTTCGCTGCGTGACTGAATGAAGGTGCGAGTTTCCGCCATGATCAGCGCCGCCCCGATGTTGTGGCCGGAAACGTCGGCAATCAGCAGGTCGAGTCTGCCGTCGGCGTGATGCAGGAAGTCATAGTAGTCGCCGCCGACATCTTTGGCCGGGACACAGATTCCGGCCAGGTTGATGCCAGGGATGTCGGGGATCTTTTTCGGTAGCAGGCTTAACTGGATGTTCTTGGCGATTTCCATTTCGCGCTGCTGCTCGCGCAGGGCGATCACATGTTCAGTTTGCTTGGCGTTGCGCCAGGCGACGCCGACCTGTCCGGCCAGACTGGTAAAGAGTTCGACGAACTCCTGGGTGAAGATCCCCTTGGCCGAGCGGGAAAAGGCCGACAAGACACCGATGGTCTCTCCTTCGACCGAAATCGGCGCGTGTGCGAATGAGGTGATGCCGTGCCCGCGGATTAGCTCCGCAGAAGCCGGTTTACCGATGTTGTCCGTATCGTTGACGACGGTCACGCTGTTGGTGAGAAAGGTCTCGCCGATAAAAGTGTCCGTCGTCAGGTTGCGCTCGGAGGCCCCATAGTGCTCGGAAGACATGCCCCGGTGGCTGCGCACGGTCAAGGTCTGGCGATCTTCGTCGAGAATGCGGATGACGCACAGGTCGAAGCGGAACTGGTCGGTAAAAATCTTCAGGATTTCATCGAAGATCTCCTGCATGGTTCCGCCGCTGGCAACGGCATGGGCGGCATCGTAGAGAACACTGAGCTGTTCCCGGCTGGCGGTGCGGCTGATGGTGACCGAACCAAAAACATCGAACACACTTTCCATGCGGCTGCCGCGCGCCGACAGGTAGTTGTCGATAATGATCCGGGCCGGCGCTGCGCCGACCGAGGCGGCCAGAGTCAGTTCGGTGAACCGTTTGAGTTTGATGAGCTCCTGTTCCGTCAATCGGCCTTTGGCGTCGATCTCACGCTCCCCGAGGTAATTGGAAATGGCGGCATGCGCCTGTTTCTCGCCGATGAACTTGGTCATCATGTTGACGAATTCCATGATGGTGGGCGCCTTGGTGATGCGGGTGCGCTGCTTCGGCTCCTTCGGCTTTTCGTAAACATCGACGAAATTGGCGACCTGGTCGACCTCGGCCGGCAGCGGCTTGCTCAGCATGGATACGGTGATGAAACTGCCGACATTGAGAAACATCGTCCAGAACAGGGCATGTGACCAGATGTCGAAGCCGGTCAGGCCGAATAATTCCCCAGGTTTGAGCAGTGGCCAGCCGAACAATCCCTGCTGCATAATAGCAGTACTAAGCCAGCCCGAATCCACGAAGGAAGGGATGACCAGGGTGTAAAACCAGGTGCCGAAGCCGAGAATCAGACCGGTTGCGGCCCCGCGGAAGGTTGCTTTGCGCCAGTAGAGGCCGCCGATCAGGGCCGGAGCAAACTGGCTTGCGGCCACGAACGAGACCAGGCCGATATTGACCAGGGCCGCAGATTCACCGAGGTACCGATAGTAAATGTAGCCGAGGAGGATGACCACAATGATGCATAGGCGCTTCAGATTGATCAGCAGTCTGGAGAGATCGCGGGCCCGGGTATGAATTTTGAGGATGATCGGCATCAGCAGATGGTTGAGGATCATCGTCGACAGGGCCACCGAAGATACCATCACCATCCCCGCCGATGCGGAGAAACCGCCGATGAAAACCAGCATGGCGAGCCACATCTGGCCTTCCTGCAGGGGCAAGATCATGACGAAAAAGTCGGCATTGTGGGTGTTGCCGTTGAACATCAGCAGGCCGGCCAGGGCGATCGGGATGACAAACAGGTTGAGGATGAACATGTAGGCCGGGAAACTCCACATGGCGCGCCGGATATGCTCTTCCTGACAGTTTTCAACCACCATGATGTGAAATTGTCTGGGCAGGAACATGACCGCCATCATCGAAATGAAGGTCAGTGTGAACCAGTGAGCGTAGCCATTCTCACCGGGACCGATCAGCAACAGGTTCGTGCGTTCCGGAAACCGCTGAATGAAGTTCTGGAAGATATCGCCGAAGCCGTCGAACATGCCGAAGGTTATAAAAACGCCTGCGGCTACGAAAGCGATGATCTTGACCACCGATTCCATGGCAATGGCGGCGACCAGGCCCTCATGGCGCTCCGATGAATCGAGATGGCGGGCACCGAACAGGATGCCGAAGACGGCAAGGATCACCGCTACGGCGAAGGCCGTATCGAAGCTCAGGTTGGTATTGGGCAGGTAGTGAATTGATGCGCTGCTGCCGATCAGCGGGTCGGACAGCAGGTCGAAGGTGCGTGACACCGCTTTCAGCTGCAGGGCGATATAAGGCATGATGCCGAGCACGGTGAAAATGGTGACCAGAGCCCCAAGGATGGCCGACTTGCCGTAGCGGCTGGAGATGAAGTCGGCGATGCTGCCGATGTTCTGCTCCTTGCTGATGCGAATGATCTTGCGTAGCAGGAACCACCATGAAAATGCAATCAGGGTCGGGCCGAGGTAAATGGTCAGAAAATCAATGCCGTTGGTCGCCGCCCGGCCAACGCTGCCGTAAAAGGTCCAGGATGTGCAGTAAACCGCCAGGGAGAGCGAGTAAATGTTGGCATTGTTGATCAGGCTGCGCCCCTTGGCGCGGCGCTGGTCGGCGTAAAAAGCGACGACAAACAGCAATCCGAAGTAGATCAGGGAAATCGTGGCGACGATATCGACCGGAATCATTGGTTCTCCTCCGGAGGGGGGGCCGGGGGAGATGCGCCGTTAAGACTTGGAGGTTCCTTGCGCAGATAAATGGAAAAAAAGTAGACGACCACGATGGACAGTGGCCAGCCGACCATCAGGTAAACCAGGATCAGGGGGACTCCGAAGATCAGCACATCCTTGTTGAAGATATGCAGGAAAGGATAATTCAGCATGACCACGCCCAGGAAAAAGAAGATCACCCAGGCTTCATGCAATGGCATGGTTGAACGGTTTTTCATCACCACACCCCGGAGTATCCCAAATGCGCAGCCACCCAAAAAAAGCCAGTATAATCGAGAGGCCTCCATCTGTCGATACTTCTGTTGCGGCCTTCTGTTGCTGACATGCTATGCACGGACGGGCGGCAAGGCTCATAAATAATCTAAAGATTATCAAATGATAGAGGCTTGTAAAGCGGACTCCGCAGCGCTGATGGCCGATTGACCGCCTTTCTTGGTTCGTGATACTTTCGACGCTCAGGATAAATGCGCGGTCGAATTATTCCCATCGTCGCAGGCGGGCCGGCGCATTGAGAGCGACCGGAAATGCGGGCGAGGTTGGATCAACGGTCCGGGCAGGTCTGGTAACCGAAAGCCAAATGTTGGTTATGCGCATCTGCTTGCTGGCGAAAACCCGGATCAGGCTGTTCGCACCAAACGACATGGATTCGCAATGAACTGTTTACTGAAAAAGGCTGGATTTTCCGCCTTGATTGCGGGCTTCCTCTTGACCGGTTGCACGCCGGTCCTGATGGATTCCCCGCCCTCCGGGCCCAGTGGCGAAAAACCCTATGTTTCGCAGCTGGACGACCCGGAATCGAATGCCATGTTTCATTTTGGCCGGTCGCAGCTGCTCTTGGGCGAAGGTGATGTGGAAGGGGCCATTGCGGCGCTGCAGAAAGCTATCCAGATTGACCCGGACACGGCGGAACTGCGCTTTCTCCTTGCCGATATTTACAGCGAAGCCGGGCGGCCGAAGGAGGCGCGGCGTACGGTCGAGGATGTCCTGATCCGTGACCCGAACTCTCTCAGGGGCCACCAGATCCTCGGCAGCCTTGCCCTTGGTGAGGGTGAGCCTGCCCTGGCTATCGAGCATTTCCGTCAGGTCCTGAAGATGGACCCCGGCAATGAACTGATAACCTTCAAGCTGTCGATCGCCCTGGTTCGTCTCGGCGAAGCCGGCCAGGCGATTGAAGAGCTCAAGCGGCTGATCGAAATCAATCCTGATTCGCGTCCCGGACGGCTGACCCTGGCCCGGCTCTATCGGGATATGAACCTGAATGTCCTGGCGGAGGAACAGTATCATTACCTGATAGAAGTTCTCGGCGATGGCGGCCAGGCCTACCTGGACCTTGGTTTCATGTACGAAGAACAGGGTGATTATGCACGGGCACTGGCGTTGTTCAAGGAAGCGCTGCAGAACAATCCCCTTGATTTTGCGCTGCGCCACCATATTGCCCGCATTTATGTCGGCATGAAACGCTACGCCGAAGCCCTGCAGGAGCTGAATGTGATCGTGCGCCTCGACGCTGGCGATCTTGAGGCTCGCCGCAAAATCGGCCTGATCTACATGGAACAGGAACGCTGGGAAGCTGCTGTAGATCTGTTCAGGGATCTGCTGGAACGCGACCCGCACATTGCTCCGGCGCGTTATTATCTCGGCAGTGCCCTGGAACGTCAGCAAAAATGGCGCGAGGCCTATGAGGCTTTCCAGGCCATTCCCGAGACTTCGGAGCTTTATGACGATGCCGTAGCCCACATGGGGTTCCTGCTGATGCAGATGGACCGCCTTGAAGAGGCCCTCGTCCTGCTTGAAACGCAGATCGAGAGCGGTGATGGTCGTCCACAGGTTTATTATTACCTGGCGGTCATCTATCTGTCGGAAGAGCGGCTCAATGATGCCCTGCAGGTTCTCGAAAAAGGCACCGACCGCTATCCTGAGGATACCGAGCTGCTCTACCAGAAGGGAATCACCCTTGAGAGGGTGGGACGCAAGGAGCAGGCGCTTGAGGTTATGCTGAAAGTCATCGATCTGGATGCACAGCACGCCGAGGCACTGAATTATGTCGCTTATGCCTATGCTGAGGGCAACACCAGACTGAATGAGGCCCTCGCCCTGGCGCGGCGGGCGATCGCCCTCAAGCCGGCCGGGCACGTTCATGATACCCTGGGCTGGGTCTATTTCCGGCTGGGCCGCTTCGAAGAAGCGCGCGACGCGATCGAAGCCGCAAATCGGCTGCTCGCCAACGACGAAGTCGTGCTTGCTCATCTGGCAGAGGTCTATATGAACCTGGGGGATTTTGCCAAAGCCCGCGAACTCGGTCAGCGACTGCTGGAACTCGATCCTGACAACAGCTTCGCGCAAGAAATGCTTGAGAACCTCGATGCCACACCATAATCCGGTCACAAAGGGCGTCCGTCGTCACGGTTTCCGCCGGTTCCTGCTGGGCCTGCTGAGCCTCTGCTGGTTGATGCAGATCCAGGCCTGCGCGCCCTTGCGGTCTTTGGATGCCGGGTTGCCGGCCCCGCCTGGTGAAGCGCAGCGCCTGCTCGACGACTGGATGGCGCAGGCCGGGCGTTATCATTC
>RRYU01021509.1_pt1 | contig 12797 bp, 15 predicted proteins | sample 2162651 | NCBI WGS metagenome assembly RRYU01 (sample SAMN10267283, study PRJNA491782) | microbial mat metagenome | isolation source: biomat in the production well | place: Japan: Minami-Kanto gas field, natural gas well KTG3 | collected 2017-06 | reverse complement strand
CCCTTAGATTAAGGACTGGAGCGCACACTGCATCGGTCCGACCTGCCCGTTGTCATCATGAGGGTTTGGTGTGAATCTGCGTCTCATCATTTCAGTCTCCTGCCTTGCAACGCTCGTCTTGCTTCAAACCGGTTGCGCGAGCCGACCATCCACGCCGGGCGCCGATCTTCAACCCGGCACCTGGGAGGTCGGGAATCGCCCGCAGATGATGTTCCCGGGCGCGACACAATCGGAGCTCAAGGCGCTTGCGATGGGCGCGGCACGCAGTCGTGCCTGGACCATTACCGAGTCAACCGAAGATCGCCTCGTCGTGCAGCGCCCGCTCGATTCCGGTTCGCCGGTCGCGCGCGAGATCGCTCCAGCGGGTGTGGTGCCCGGGACGCTGGTCGAGGTCACCTCCTATTTCGTGAAAGAACGTGGCGGTGTGAATGTGGCGCTCGACGCGGCTGTCGTGTCGCAGGCCCCCGGCGGAACACCCACGCGCACCGACTATACCGAGACCTTCCGTCCGTCGCTGACCGAATCGCTCAGGTCGCTGAACACATCCTGGTCTCAGAACCGAGGCCGGCTAGCTCGCGCGGCCCCGCCCTTGGGCGCAGGCAGTGCAAGCAACGACCGCGACGGGGGTGGTGGTGACGAGTTCGTCAGCACCAATACTGGAGCACTGCCCGATGCGGACGATCGGAAACCGGCAGCCTGGACGAACGAGGCCGCTGCCGCCATTATTGCGCGTCCCGATCAGCCTCAGACCAACCAAGTTGCGACCGCACCCCGAATGGCGGCGCCGGCCCGCCTTCCGCCGGCACCGCCCGCCGCACCGCCTGCGCCTGTGTCATCGCAAGCTGAACGCAGTTCTGTTCGGCCTGTGACTGCGAGCCCGGAGCCGCGCCGGCCCCCGGGAGGACCCGCCCCTGTCGTGGACGCAAGCCCCTCGATCAGAAGCATACCCAGCACCGCCACGACCCAGCCGATGACACTCCCGGATCCGATTCCGCAAACAACACCCGTGGAGACGATATCGAGCGACGAGAACATGATGGCGCTCTATCCGGCCGCCGGGACCGTGAGCTGGGCCTATTATGCGGAGCAGTATGCACGGCTGCGTGGCTGTAACGTCAGCAGCTCGGGTTCGATCCTGATCGATTCACGTAGCGATGGCGAGATCCACAAGGTGCCTTGCGACGGGGCCGACAGTATCCTGGTGCAGTGTTACAACGGTGAGTGTCGTGGGCTCTTGTAGCCGGGGACGGTAGGGGTGGGCGGGTGGTGGATGCGCTTCGCTTATCCACCCTCCTACTTCGCTGGATGCCTGCTTGGACTCGGCTTGAGGAGCGCGCCGGTGTTCTAGAAGACGGCCCGGTTGAATGGCTTGTCTGCAGGCGGGTGGAGGATGCGCTTCGCTTATCCACCCGACACCGGTGGAGGCGGGCTCGGCTCGGAGAGCACGCCGGGGTTCTCGAACGCCGCTCGGTGGTATTGGTTATCTGCAGCTTCGTCGCAATACACCTCCGCTCTGCCGGGTCTTCCCGAACTCCGACTCCGAGCGTCCTTTTGTTCGCAGCCGCAGTGGATGAGGCACGGGACTTGGCCGTTGATTCGGCTTATGTGCGCGGGTGGGCGGTGCGGACTCTCGGACAGGACTCGGCCGAATTCGAGCAGGTTCTTGACGAGGGTGACCCGGCTGACCCGCTCGCGCCACGACGCATGATTCAGATCTCGGCCTTCTTCATGGACGAGCCGCCCGGGGTGCGGGTTCTGTTGCGTGCTCACGAGCTGGAGGTGGCGACGACCCGAGAGCAGTGGAGCACGGACGTCACCGACCGATATGCCGAGCGTTACGCCGAGAGCCGGGGCTGTGAGCTCACCCCTGCGGGGGCGGTGCTGGAGGCATCAGGCCCGGATTGGGAGGAGCATCGGATCGGCTGTCGCGGTGGCCGATCCGATGCGGGTGCAGTGCCGCCATGGTGATTGCACGACATCGCGATGATTGCCAGCGATGTTGGCGCCTTCAGCGTGCCGGCGGATCGTCCTTGTTGGCCGAACGGCTGTCGCGTCCGGCCAGGAAGAGTGCGGCCACGCCAAGACCCAGTAGGAGCAACAAGGAGAATGCGACAAGGGATGCGGCGAGATTCATCGTCCGGGTCCAGTTCATGGATCGAGCGTCCGAACGCTCGGGATGCGAAAACCCATCGGTTGCCCCCGTGATCCGGATCCATCAGGAGCTGCAGATCAGGGACCGGGTCCTGCATGTCGTGCCGTGTTGGACTCCACTCGGTTTGGCCGGTTCCGTCCCGCGAGGTGACCCGGTCTCGCCATTGTCGGCCCGCTTCATGCGGACCTCCACAATCCGGCGAAATCGATCCGGCATGTGTCGATGCTGCTCCGACGTCTCAAGATCTTTACACTCGGGATCTTGTAGACGCCTGCACTTTGGCGTCAGTGACGCAGCGCCGAACGCTGTTCACGGATCCAACTCAAAAGGCGGCATAGCAGAATGGGTATCATCGATAACCTTCAGGCGATGTTGAAGCGCGGGCAAGATTCCGCTCTCCTGCGTTACAGCCTCGGCGGGGAATACCTCAAGGCCGATGACCTCGAGCAGGCGCTGTTGCACCTCGCTGAGGCCGTCCGCCTTGACCCCGGTTACTCGGCTGCCTGGAAACTCTACGGCAAGACGCTCTCGGCACTTGGACGTCACGCCGAGGCGATCGAAGCCTTCGATCGCGGGATCGAGGTCGCGGAATCGAAGGGGGACATTCAGGCGGCGAAAGAAATGAAAGTGTTTCGCAAGCGTGTTAAACCGCGTCCGGAATGAACATGGGTGTCTTGGTGGAGAGGGTCGCGCAGCGGCAGTCCATGGAATCCGTGCTGGACGCGGTTTAGGTGTATACCTTCTGTCGGATGTCGAATGTGCGGCCCGAAGACGGCATCGACCAATGGCGCGCCATCTCAAGGGCTGTCATCGAGATCCAGTCGCCTCTCTATGCGCGCGATCCGCGCGGGAAGACGCTCGAGGCTGACCTGGTGACGGGCGTCGGTCTCGTCGCCGTAGGCCACCTCACGCTTTACCAGGCTCATGGTGCCTTCGAGGCTGGTCATACGATGTTTCAAATCGCTGACATCCTCGGCGATCTGATCGACTCGTCCGTGGATGTGGCGCAGGTGCTCAAGGACCGGGTTGTCGATCTCAGAGCTCATGATGTGCCTCAGAAGGGATGCCGGGTTACTTTCGCTGTGTAATCAGACTCGGCCGAGCCCGCCAGGTCGTCCCCGGATTCCGCTGCGCTCCATCCGGGCTACGGCCTACCTGAGATAACGGAGGTGTGTCGGGCACGCTGCGAGTTGCCCCACCTGCTGATTTCTCGGGGTTTCATGTTCTTCGGAAATGGGCCAGGTGTTCCGAGCGGCGGCCGTTTCCGGGCAAGGGTTGCCTGGACTTCGGGAACGGGATGATGGAGCAGCTTTGACGGCATCTTGCCTGCCTCGTGGTCCCGGATATAATTGCATTCATTAGCATTCATCGATATTCGACGGAGACGCACGATGCCGACCTATGATTACCGTTGCGAGACCAATGACCGCGTGATCGAAGTCAATCACCGCATGAGCGAGAGCGTTACGAGCTGGGGTGAGCTTTGTGATCGCACGGGTACGGATCCGGGCGATACGCCTCCGAGTGCGCCGGTGCATCGACTTGCGACAGGCGGTAATGTCATCTCCAGTAAAAGTCTCGGCAGCGGCGCTGCGCCGGCGTGCTCGACCGGCGCCTGCTGCCCGGGCGGGATGTGCGGTCTCAACTGATCGCTACGTCGCCTGGCAGTCCGCGTGCGGGCTTAGGAGGAGCTGATATGCCACCGTCCCCGGCAAAGATCAGGGCATAATAATGTACCGTAGGGGACGCTGGTCTGATCAGCGTCCCCGCCCTAATAAGGCAGCGCGACGGATTGAGTGGGATGAGCCCTTCGAGACGCGGGTCAACCCAGCACCACGTCCACCTCGATCAGCTCGCCATTTCGGTAAACCTTGAGCGTGACCTTGTCGCCGACCCGGAAGGTGTCGAGCACGTCGATGAGCGCTTGGACGGACAGGACGTCCCGGTTGTTCACGGCCAGGATGACATCCGCCGCCACGAGCGCGCCTTCTCGCGTCAAAACCGCAGACCGCAGGCCGGCGCGTGAGGCGGGGGAGCCATCCTGGACCTGGAGGACCAAGACGCCTTCGATCCCAAGTGACTCGAGCAGCTGGCGACTCAGATCCGCATCCGTGATGACCCCCAGGGCGGGGCGAATATAGCGCCCAAAGGCGATCAGACGGGGAACGACACGGTTGATGGTATCGACCGGGACGGCGAAACCGATCCCGGCAAAGTTGCCCGACGTGCTGAAGATGGCGGTATTCATGCCGATGACCCGACCGGCGCTGTCGATCAGGGGTCCGCCGGAGTTGCCCGGGTTGATCGCCGCATCGGTCTGAATCAGGTGCTCGATGAGGCGGCCCTCGTCGGAGGGGATCGTCCGATCGAGCGCCGATATCACGCCTGCCGTCAAGGAATAGTCCAGCCCGAACGGGTTGCCGATCGCGAAGACCTTCTGCCCGACACGCAGATCATGGCTCGAGCCGATCGCCACGGGGGGAGGCCCCCCGGCGTTCGTATCGATGCGTAGGACGGCGATGTCGTGCTCCGGGCTCACCCCGACCAGCGCAGCCTCGTAGATCCGCTGATTGGGGAGCCGGACATAGGCCGCCTGGACGTCCGCGACCACGTGATAATTGGTCACCACATGACCCTGCCGGTCCCACATGAAGCCGGATCCGGTCCCACGCGGAACCTCCAGCAGATTGCGGGTCAGGAGATCCAGGACCCGTCCGGAGGTGGTGATATAGACCACCGATGGACTGATGGACTCGAAGATGGCGATGGTCGTCTGCTCGTCGGCGGCCAACTCGCCGCGCGCCTGGATCTCGCGAGGCTCTGCTTGATAGCGGATGAAGAGATCCGCGATCCAGGGCCGACTCGCCAGGGCGAGCAGAAAAAAGATCACGAACCAAAACAGGAAGCGACTGAGGGCGAAGGCATGCATGGTGGCGCCGCAGCGAATGATTCGCTCGAAGTGTAGTCAATTGCCCTGGATCAGACGATGCGGACCCGTGAGGCTTCAAACGACCGCGTCGTCCAACTCATCGGGCGGGATCGGCCATGCCCTCAGGATCGCTTGAACCAGGTTCGCGAGCGGAATGGCAAAGAACACCCCCCAGAATCCCCAGAGCCCCCCCGAAGACCAGGATCGCCACGATGATCGCCACCGGGTGGAGATTGACGACCTCGGAAAAGAGCAACGGGACCAGGACGTTCCCGTCGAGGGCCTGAATCACGAAGTAGGCCACTGCGAGCCAGATGAAGATCGGCGCCCAACCCCACTGAAACCAGGCGACCAGCAGCACCGGCACGGTCACGACAGCCGCGCCGACGTACGGGATGATGACGGAAAACCCGACCAGCAGGGACAAGAGCATCGCGTACTTGAGCCCGAAGCCGTAGAAGGTGGCGTAGCTCACCGCCCAGACGATCAAGATCTCCCAGGCCTTGCCGCGGACATAGTTGGAGATCTGCCGGTCCACGTCTTTCCAAATAACGTTCATGATCGTGCGGTGCTTCGGCAGATAACGCCGAAACCATCCCAAGATCAGCTCCTTGTCCTTCATGAAGAAGAACACGAGCAACGGCATCAGGATCAGATAGACGAGGATGGTGATGATCCCGACGACGCTCGCAAGCGACCAGGACAGCACACGCTGTCCGAACAGGACGGTCTCGGCACGAATCACGGCGATCAACTCACCGACCTGCGCCTCGGTCACCAGCTCCGGATAGTGTGCCGGGAGATCCATTAGCGCGGCCGTCGCCACCGAGATCATCGACGGCAGTTGCTGAACCAACTCAGTGACCTGACGCGACACCAGAGGCATCACCACGAACAGGACCATGATGACGAAGCACAGGAAGGCGACATAGACCACCAGGACGCTGACCAGTCGCGGCCAACCGCGACGCTCGAGCACGGAGACGAGCCCCTCCAGCAGATAGGCGATCACGATGCTGGCCAGCACAGGCATGAGCATGTTCCCCATGGTGATGACCACGGCGAACAGGAACAGGAGCAAAAAGGCGAGGAAAATGACTTGGGGGTCGGAGAAGTAACGCCGAAACCAATTCGCGACGATTTTCATGGCGTCAAGAGCTAGCCTTCCGAGCGGTGTTTGGCACGATAGTCGTGGTAATGACGAGCAAACAGGGCTTCCAGCTCATTGATCACCTCCTCCGCCGCACGCCCCTGCAGCACATGCGCGGACATGAGTGCGGAGGTCTCGTTCAACATGGGTCCACGATCCAGCATCTCGTAGGTCTTCGACAGCCGCCTGATCGCGGCGACGACCGTCTCGCCGCTCGGACGCGTGATCGGCTGCGGGTCTCGTGGCCCTTTGGGCTCGCCGGTCTCGCGCTCGCGCTGAACGAGGAACGCGGCGAAAGCCAAAAGCATGTCGCGCTCCGAAGGCCCCAGGGCGCGGAAGGATCGGACGAGCCGCCGCTCGGCTTCGGAGCCAGGCATTCGGCTAAGCACGGGGTGCCTCGCAGTCGACGACAGGCGATCGCCAATCCCCGGCGCAGCGTTGCGGCGCCAATGTCGCTGGCGCGCGAGAGCAGTCATTGGAGAGGGCCATCGACTTGGGTTATGCGTTCTGATTGCGGCAGTAGGCGCGGGCGAATTCGAGCAGCTCTTCCATCACCCGTAGCCGGAACTTCTGTTTCTGGTGGACGAATGAAAAGGGGCGATCCAAAGGCGGGTCCAGGTTGAGCGCGACCAACGTGCCTAGCCTGAGCTCCTTTTGAATCGTCGCACCCGAGACCACCGAGACCCCCATTCCGGCCTCGACAGCGCCCTTGACGGCCTCGGGGCTTCCCAGCTCCATCGCGATCTTGAGCACCGAATGGCAGTCCTGTTGAAGATTTAGATAATCGTTGATGACCTCGCGGGTCCCCGAGCCCTCTTCCCGACAGATGAAGGGATACTCGAGCAGCCGATCGAAGGTTACCATGCCTGCCCCCGCAAGCGGATGGCCGGGCGGCACGATCGCGAAGAGTTGGTCACGCTTGCAGTGCTCGACGACCAGGTTCTTGTTGCCGACCGGTGACTCGACGACGCCCAGATCGATGGTGTTGTTCTCAACCATCGAGACGATGCCTTCGCTGTTGGACACCTTGAGGTGGATGTTGACATCCGGATAACGCTCTTTGAAGTCACCGAGCAGCGTGGGCAACATATACTCGGCGATGGTCGTGCTGGCGCCGATCGCCAGCGCGCCGCTGATCTCGCCGGTCAACTCGCGAACCGCGTTCTCCATCTCCGCATAGAGCTCGAAGATCCGGTCCGCCGATGCAAAAACCGTCTTCCCGGCGTCCGTGAGGCTGATCCGGTTGTGTGTGCGGTCGAACAGTCGGGTGTTGAAGTACTCCTCCAACTGGCGCACCTGAAAGGTGACTGCCGGCTGAGTCATGTGGAGCACCTCGGCCGCCTTCGTGAAGCTCAGCAGCCGAGCGACCGTGTGAAAAACCTGAAGTCTGCGATCTGCCATCCAGAGACTACTTCGCCGATGACGATGGCTGAATAAACCTGGTTTATATCATAACCGCGTGATCGACGGATAGCAGTTGACGGCTCGGCGCTCGCCCTTTAAGCACATCCGCCAAGGGAGCGTTCGCCCTATCAAAATCACAAGGTAACCCTGATCAATTCATCCGCTAAAACCACTGGATTTTCATGTCTTCATCGCCTAGAGTTTCGTACACGAAGAGCAAACTTTCCTTAGTTAACGAGGTGGCTTCCGGATGACCGACCGGACAATTCAACGCGCAATCGGAACCATCATCGCCGCCGGGGTGCTCGCGGCGCCAGGTCAAGGGTTGACCGCAGGCTTCTCTGTCCCCGAGGCGTCTACGGCAGGGATCGGGCTTGCCAATGCCTTGGTCGCCAATCCGGAAGAGACCGGCGCCTTTGCCTATAACCCGGCTGCGATGGGCTTTCATGAGGCATCCAGCGTCGCTCTTGGCGTCATCATGATCGGGCCGAGCTTTAGCGTGAAGACCGACTCGGGCAGCCACGATAGCCAGGGGGCGGACTGGCTCGCGGCCCCGATCATCCAGGCCGCCTTCCGATTCAAAGAGGACTGGCGAGTCGGAGTCGGCGTGACAGCCCCCTTCGGACTCGAGACGCGCTGGGCGGACGGTACCTTTCCCGCCTTGAGCGGTACCCTGAAACTTCCGGCTCCACCCCCGCTCGACCCGAACGTCCCACGCGGACACCCCACTGCGAGCAAGCTGGAGATCCTCGACGTCTCACCGACCCTCGCCTATCGGGTCAATGACAACCTGACCGTCTCCGGCGGTCTCGATGTTTACTGGATCAAAAGCGCCCAACTTGATTCGACCGCGGGCCGACTGAGCGGCGATGGCACGGGTCTAGGCTTCAACCTTAGTGCTCTGTATCGCTATGAGAACTGGAGCTTCGGTGCCGCCTTCCGCTCCAGCACGACCGTCGGCGTCGAAGGGAGCTACCGGCCGTTGAGCGACACCCTGGTCGTGATCGGGGCGATCCCTCCCGCTCAGAGCGCCGAAGTCGATGTCGATCTGCCCTGGCGCCTCCAGATCGGAGCTCGGTACAAGCTCACCGAGGCGCTCGCCGTCGAGGTCGATTGGACGCGGACGGGCTGGAGCCTATTCAGCACGCTCGAGGTCAAGGGGAAAGACACCGGCGAGCTGATCTTCAGCGATCGCAACCACTGGCAAGACACCAACGCCTACCGGATCGGTACCACCTACCAGGTCCGGCCGGCGACACAATTGCGATTCGGCTACGCCTATGACGAGACGGGCCAGGACGACGAGCACTTCAGTGCACGCGTACCCGACAGCAACCGTCACCTCTTCGGCCTGGGTCTCGCACAGGGTCTGGGTCCAGGTCTCTCGCTCGAGGCCGGGTACATGTATGTCAAGGCGAATGACCGTCGATTCAGAAGCAACATCTCCGATATGGGCGCAGACATCAACGGGAGCAAAGCCATCGATGGAGACTATGAGATGGACGCACACCTGATCGGGATCGAGATCGTCAAGCGCTTCTGAGGCGTGTTGGCCTATCCTGTAGGTGCAGCTTTGGCTTTCGCCGCATGACGACGGCGGATGTGTGCGGCTGAAGCCGCACCGACGGCCATGCCGGTGCTGCCTGAGCCCCAAACAAAGACGCCGCCCGGAAGGCGACGTCCCGGATCGACCGGAGGCCTGCACAAACGCCGTCGGCTCCGGTCGATGTGTTAAATCCCGTCAGATATAGAGACAGATGTCCGTCTCGCCGGCGAACTCGAAAAAGGCCGCAGCGCCCGCGTACTCGACACCATCGATGAACTCGGCATGATCCATGTCGAAGAGATCGACCGTCATCTGGCAGGCGATCAACTTGACCTCCGCCTCCTGGCAGAGCTCGCGAAGCTCTTCGACGCTCGCTACACCTTTGTCCTTCATCTTCTTCTTCATCATGGTGGTCATCATGGCCTGCATCCCGGGCAGTGCAAGACCCAGAACCGGGAACCACTTGTCCATACCCATAGGCATCGGCATGCCGGGGTTACCGAGCGGAGTGACCTCGAGGGCAAGCTTTTTCTTGAGGAGCTGCAGCCCATAGAAGGTGAAGAAGATCTGCGTCTCGTATCCGAGTGCAGACGCGGTGGACGCCAGGATGAAGGGCGGGTATGCCCAGTCGAGGGAGCCTTTCGTAGCGATGATGGCGAGCTTCTTTTCTTGCATGGGTCCTCCTCGCGGGCTCGATGCCTCGCGGGTCGTCTATCGGTTTGGCGGGCCGGCTCAGGGGCTCAGCGCTTTAGGCGCTCAGCATTTCTTGATCAAAAAGTGGAACTTGCCGCCCTCTTCTTTCGACTCCATCAGCTCATTGCCGGTCTGCTTTGCAAAGGCGTCGAAATCCTTGACCGAGCCTGGATCCGTGGCGACCACATGAAGCACCTGACCCGGAGACATCGCATTCAACGTCTTTTTCGCGCGTAGAATCGGGAGCGGGCAATTCAGACCGCTGGCATCGAGCTCTTGATCGAAATCGGCCATGGAGCACCTCCTGTCGAGTGCTGTTTTAGAATATCAGTAAACACGAGAACTCGGTTTTATAGGCGAAATAGGCCAAAAAGGCAAGGCGTCAGAGTGGGGCCGAAAGCCTCATGCCAAGCCGCACATGGGTTGGGCATCCGATTCTCCGGAATTCGTCTACGGGAAGCGCTCATCAAATCAGCTTTTCCCGCCTTAACATGCATGCGCCGCGATGTTCAGTTTCCCAAACTACTGAAACTTAAGATATTCTGAAACCTAACGTTCGAATCGCGTGCCGATTGTTGCCAGGGAGGGCGAATGATCAGCTTCTCCTCAGGTGATCGGATAGCCGTGTCGTGCCCAAGCGATGATCCCGCCGCGCAGGTTCAGGACACGGTCGTAGCCCTGCTGCATCATGTAGGCGCAGGCCTGGTACGAGCGGGCACCACTGCGACAGTAGAGCACTAGGTCCCGGTCTTTTGGCAACTCGTTGATCCGAATCGGGATCAGATGCATGGGAAGTTGCATGGCGTCGGGGATGGCACCCTGGGCGATCTCCGCCGGGGTCCGAATGTCCACAAGCAAGACATCGTCGCCGGTCGCGATCCTTTCGTGCAGAGATTCGGAGTCGATCTCGTTGATCACATCGTCGTCCTACCACAAACCTAAGTATTTAAGTATATTAAGGACTTTTGACGACCAACTCAACGACCTCGCTGGGATCCCGACCCGGACATGACCATGGAATTCCTTCCGATCTTTCAAGACATCAGGGACAAACCCTGTTTGATCGTTGGCGGCGGCGCCACTGCGGCACGCAAGGTGGGCAGCCTCCTGCGCGCGGGCGCTTCGGTCAGCGTCGTGTCTCCTGACCTCATCGACTCCCTCGCCACAAGAGCCAAGACAGGCGAGATCCTCCACCTCGCCAGACGCTTCGAGCCCAGTGACATCGTGGGCAACCGGCTCGTGGTCGCCGCGACGAACGACCGGATGGTGAATCGACGCGTGGCCGAGCTCGCCCACCAACAGGATATCCTGGTCAACGTCGTCGATGACCCGGATGCCTGCACCTTCCTGCTGCCATCGATCGTCGATCGCTCGCCGGTCGTGGTCACGATCTCGACCGGGAAGGCATCGCCCGTGCTCGCACGGCTCCTTCGAACCCGGCTCGAATCCCTGATTCCGGCTGGATACGGGCGGCTCGGCGAGCTCTGCGCCCGTTATCGCGACCGTGTCAAGGAACGTTTCAGCGAGCAGCGAGACCGCCGCCGTTTCTGGGACCGTGTCCTGGGAGGCGCGGTTGCCGAACGCATCTTCGCGGGCCAGTTCGCCGAGGCCGAGGCCGTCATCGAACGGGAGCTGGCTCCAGATGCACTCGAATCCGATCTGGGCGAGGTCTATCTGGTCGGCGCCGGCCCCGGGGACCCTGACCTGCTGACTTTTCGCGCCTTGCGGCTCATGCAGCAGGCCGACGTCGTGGTCTACGATCGCCTGGTGGCCGAGCCCATCCTCGAGATGACACGCCGCGATGCCCGACGCATCTATGTCGGCAAGCAGCGTAACCATCACGCCATGCGACAGGAGGAGATCAACCGCCTGTTGGCCGACCTTGGCAAGGACGGTCACCGCGTGCTCCGGCTCAAGGGTGGCGACCCCTTCATCTTCGGCCGCGGCGGCGAGGAGATCGACACCCTGGCCGCAGAAGGCGTGCCCTTCCAGGTCGTCCCGGGGATTACGGCAGCCGCCGGGTGCGCCAGCTATACGGGGATCCCGCTCACCCATCGCGACTATGCGCAATCGGTGACCTTCGTCACCGGTCATCTCAAGGATGGCACCATGAACCTCAACTGGGAGGCACTCGCCCAGCCGAGCCAGACGGTCGTCTTCTACATGGGTCTCGCCGGGTTGCCGATCATCGTCGACCAGCTGATCGGCCACGGCGTCTCGCGTGAGATGCCCGTCGCGCTGATCCAACAGGGCACCACCCATATGCAGCGAGTCTACTCGGGCACGCTCGCGACCATCCTGGAGCAGGTGGAGGCTGACCCGCCCGAGCCACCGACCCTGATCATCGTGGGCGAGGTGGTGAAACTGCGTGAGAAGCTGAGCTGGTTCCGTCCGCCGGACGAGCCCCGGCTTGGCGCGACCACGCGCGTGGTCAGCTAAACTGCGTCTTTCAGAGACATGCGGCCTTCTTTGTAGACCGGAGTTCTGAGCTTCCCACAGACGTCGGAGCTGACGCAGTTCAGGTCATTGATTGTTTTTTCATCCTGAACCGCGTCGACTCCGACCTCGAAGACATCGCCCTACGTCGACATCAGATTCCGAGAGCCTATATGGCAAGGGACGCGGTTCAGCGGGTGAGACGGTCTTCTGTGCCCGAGATCAGATTTCGGATGTTGCTGCGGTGCCGCCAAAAGAGCAGGCCCGTGATGATGAGCTGCATGCCGATCAGGGACTTTTCGGGCCAGAACAGCCAGACGATGATGGGCGCCAGGGCCATGGAGATCAGGGCAGACAGGGACGAGATCTTCAGCACCTTCGCGACGAACAGCCAGATGGCAGCGACGGAGAGTCCGATCGGCCAATAGAGTCCGATCTGAACGCCAAGGGCCGTCGCCACGCCCTTTCCGCCGCGAAACCCGAAAAA
>RRYU01000542.1_pt1 | contig 12803 bp, 10 predicted proteins | sample 2162651 | NCBI WGS metagenome assembly RRYU01 (sample SAMN10267283, study PRJNA491782) | microbial mat metagenome | isolation source: biomat in the production well | place: Japan: Minami-Kanto gas field, natural gas well KTG3 | collected 2017-06 | reverse complement strand
GGGGGGGTACGCATTCGCTGGCTCCCTGACGGTTCGATGGAGCGTCTATAGGTGATATGCGAGGATACGGGGCGAGCGTTATGCTCGCCCCGTGTTTATTTTAGACGTCATATGGATGATTTGGAATCCTAGAATCGAGCGATGGCGTGTATAATGTACCTCGCTGTGACACCACTGCATCATAGGCGCAGGGGTGTGGTGTTGCCGATGGTATCTGCGAGGAGGGCAGATCGGTATGGATCATCTGTTTACAATGGGCTCACTGGATCGGGTACTGCGACTGGTTGTGGGCGTCTTCTTCTTGGGTAGTGCGCTCATCTTTATGAGTGGAGCCTGGCAGGTCTTCTTTGTCCTGCTGAGTATCTTGGCGATTGGCACTGCTTCGATTGGCATCTGCCCGGCCTATGTCTTCTTCAATATCTCGACGAAGGAATAGCATCCTGACGGATTGAAGTGTACGGGATCTGGCATGCCACTGTTTTTTGCCGCAGAGCCGGGATGGCATCAGCGCCGCTGGTCGGCGCTGGTCGCCCCGGCTCTGTTGTTGCTCATCACGCTGCTTACACTCTTGCTCGGCTCAACCCAGGCCACTCCGGGGTTTACCTTTCGTACCGGTGAGGAGGGAGATCTCCGCTACCTAGTACGCTTCTTTGCCGTGGAGACGGATGCTACCGCTACCTATCGCTGGTCGCAGGAGACATTCGGAATCTACCTCTACGGCTTTGAGGGACGCCCCGCGCTGGTCTCGTTACGTATGACCTCCCCGCGCCCTGATGCTGTCCTCCCGGCACGTCTCTTCTCGCCTACCCTCCAGAGCGATCTTGGTACCTTACCCACACAGCCGATCTGGTTGCGTTACCATATCTTGGTACCCACTTCTACCGTGGGCGAATCCATCCTACAGTTCCATGTGCCGCCCTTTAGCCTGCCCGATGACCCCCGTGCGTTGGGGGTGGTCTTGACTGATGTGCAGGTACGGGCGGGTTCTCACACGGATTTTGCCCCGCCCCTCTTGCGCAGCATCTTCTTACTAACGCTGCCGCTCATCATCTGGCTCTCGATCTACCGCATGAGCCGACAGCCACGTTGGGCGTGGGGGGGCGGATTGTTGGCGGTGTTGCTTGTCGGCTGGGCTGGGGCTAATCCCACCAGTGCTAGCTACTTCCTACCCACCCTGGGTTGGCCGTGGTGGCCACTGGTACCATTGATCGGGTTGGCTATGGCTCCCCAGATCGGGGTGGTGCTGCGCACCGGGACTGCCTGGCTCACCGCTCGCCCCGTACTCGCCTGGGTGGGGTTGGGGCTTGCGTTGGGGCTACTCGTGGCCACACGGGCGGGGCTTGTCTGGCCACTCGGTATGGTCGGGGCGATCATCGGGGTGTGGGCGGGCAGAACGTTGTTGCGCGAGGGCGAGGCTGAAGTCCGAGCGACACCGATCATCCTGGGGCTGATCGTGGGTCTCAGCCTAGTGTTGCGCCTCATCAACCTCGATGGCCAACCGTTGGCTCTGTGGCGCGACGAAGCGCGTCATGGGCTACAGGCACTCAGGATCTGGAATGATCCCACCTACCGTCCGGCCTATATCGCTGCGGGTGCCGATCTGCCGGCCTTACTCTTCTACCTCATGGCACCCGTACTGGGGCTACTCGGCTCCGAGATCTGGACGGTACGGCTCGTCTCGGCCATAATCGGCGGCTTTACCCCACTCGCGCTCTACTGGGCGGCGCGGCCACTCATCGGGCAGCGTCCGGCGCTGCTCGCGGCTGCGCTGCTTGCGTGGTCATCCTGGGCGATCAGTATGAGTCGTTGGGCCTTTCCGGCGACTCTCGATCATCTACTGACTCTGACGGCGGTGGGGTTGGCATGGCGCGGCCTTGATCCCACTGCTCATCGCTGGCGGTCTAGCCTTCTCTTGGGCATGGCCGGCTTGTGTGCTGGCTTGGCTACGTATGCCTACCATACAGGGCGGGTGGCTCCGATAGCATTGGCGCTGCTCGTGCTGGTACGCTTGGGTCGCGATCACCACGCATGGCGCCGCGCCCTACCGAGCCTGCTCGTGGCTATTGTGGTCGGTCTGCTCACCATGACGCCGCTCCTGCACTATATCACCCATCACTATGATGACTACAATCGGCGGGTGAGTCTGGTCTCCATTCTGCGATCCAACTATCTCGACACCCATACCCCATTGGGCTTACTGGTAGAGAACACCGGGCGCTACCTGCTCATGTGGCATGTTCACGGTGAACCGAACGGACGCCACCATATGCCCGATATACCCATGGTTGATCCGCTCGTGGGGTTGCTGTTGCTTCTTGGGCTGAGCCTTGTTCTACGCCGCTCCTACCAAGCCGAACGCATGGCGCTGCTGGTCATCCCAACGGTCTACCTCATTCCGGCTGTCTTTAGCACCGACGCCCCCCATGCCATGCGCGCCTTAGGCATGCTGGCTCCGGCGTGCATGCTGGCCGGGCTCGCACTAGATCGGCTCTTGCTCCAAATTCCCCACCGGATGGGCTACCTAGGTGCGGCTCTCGTGCTACTGCTCAGCCTAGGGCTGAATAGCTGGATCTACTTTGGCCAGATGCGCATTGACCCGCGTGTATACGGGGAATTTGATCTTGTCGAGACCGCATTGGGGCAGGCGGCGCAGGCTCCCTATCGCAGCAGTGATCCAGAGCTACAGGCAGTACGGGTGTATCTCCCGGAGAAGCTGCGTAGCAGTGATACGGTACGTTTTTTGACCTATGGGATGGAGACCTACGGGTATGTGGAGGGGCAACCCATCCCTAGCGAGGGAGCAATGGTGATTCTTCTCCCCGCGAATGCGTCCGCACCAGCCCAGGAAGCGGCATTAGCAGCATTAGGATCGAGTGGGCGGATGCTTGCACACCAACCCTACGAACCGGATGCGCAAACCCCCATCCTCCTCGTCTTTGGGCGTGGTGCAGCGGCGGAGCGTCTGGCAGCCCAGCTATGGCCGCGAGAGGAGTAGACATCATGCAGAGGTGGCGATTACTACCCCAGAGCGATGGTGATGCGCAACATGAGTTAGCTTCTGCCGAAGCGATGTTGGTTGGATTGGGAGAGATCGGCCAGCCCGTGTTACGTTGGTATCGCTCACCAATCCCGGCGATCATCCTCGGATCGGGTCAAGCCCTACACGAGATCAACCGTGATGCATGCACAGCGTCCGGGGTGCATCTGCACCGGCGGGCCAGTGGAGGCAGCGCGGTACTCTTCGGGCCAGACCTCCTGATGCAAGATATTGCGATCCCGTCCGGTCACCCACTCGCCATCTCAGATGTGAGTGAGTCGTACCGTTGGCTCGGAGAGGTATGGGTAGCGACTCTGGCACGCTTCGGTGTGGCGGCCACCACTGTCAGCATCCAGGAAGCGCGTGAGGATCGCCAGAGCCTGCCGGTACTCTTACGGCGAGTCTGTTTTGCGGGTCGTTCACCCTACGAAGTTCTCTGTCACAACCGCAAACTGATCGGCTTCTCGCAGATACGGCGACGACAAGGGATGTTGCTGCAAGTAGGACTCGCCATGCACTGGTCAGGGGGTGATCTTGCTCGCCTGCTATCCTTAAGTACAGCAGAGTCAGCAACCTTGATTCGAGGAATGGAGCAGCGGGTAGTAGGCTTAGATGAAGTACTTTCGCAGCTACCCACAGCCACAACGATCATGTGCGCATTTGCGGCCAGCCTGCTCGATCTGCACCAGGTCAGCCTCGAACCGAGTAGTTGGCATCCTGCTGAGCAGGTGGCGCTTCAGGCCGCGATGGTGCGCTACGCAGCGATCAATGATTGACACGGTGCGTGCTCTGCGCTATACTACCTGACGTTATGACCCCGTAGCTCAATTGGATAGAGCGTCAGCCTCCGGAGCTGAAGGTTGTTGGTTCGAGCCCAATCGGGGTCGCCAAGTTGCAAGAAGAGGTGAGCAGTGGGAACTGCTCACCTCTTCTGATTCAACCGTCCCTAAATCAGTTTCTCGTGATGCCACTCATCTTCAAGATCAACCGCATCGGCAGCCCCATCACGGTGTAGGATGGCTACGGCCTCATCGCGCTTATCGGCGCTTGTCTGTACCATGAGGATCGTCTTGCCCTCGTGGAGCAGGTTCTCATAGACGTGAGCCTCGTCATGGGTGATGCCCGCCCAGGTCAGGCCACCAAGAACACCACCCCCGACCGCACCCGCACCCGCACCCGCAATGGCGGCGGCAATTGGCCCTGCAACCAGTACCGGCCCAATGCCGGGGATACCGACGATCAGCATACCCACTAACGCACCGAGCATTCCACCAACGAGGCTGCCGCCCACTGCACCAATGGCAATATCCTCACCATGCTCGACCTCTGCCCCGTCAATTTTGATATGCTCAGAGTGTTCACTCTTGGGCGAAATGAGGCTGATCTTCTCGCGGGGGAAGCCCTTTTCCAAGAGATCGGCAAGGGCATGTTCCGCATCGGCATCTGACTGAAAAACTCCTACGACTGCGTGCGTCATGGGAATACCTCCTTTGGTCGGTTGCCAGATAATCGTATTGCCGATTATCTTCATACACCATTGTATACCGCCCGATAGAGACCCGTAGATTGTTTATGGTGATAGTCTAGCATAATCCGGCGGGGTTTGCTTGGGGATTTTGGTGGAGTATACTCACCGCCGCCCTAGCAGTGCCTGCCAGGTCGCACAATCCAGGTTGGGGTTGGTGGGCAGATTGCGGCTGGCCTGGAATGCTTCGAGTGCCGTGCGGGTCTGATCGCCAAAGTAGCCATCCGCTGTTCCGGCATTAAAGCCTTGGGCGCTCAGGCGCGCTTGCAGATCGGCAGCCCCCGCCGAGAAGACCCGGCTGGCCGGGGGTTGCCAGCCAATCTGCGGCAGCAGACTGCAATCCCCGGCATAGAGCGGCTGATCGGTGTCGGCCCAGTGGGTGTACGAACCAACAACCTCGGTGCGCACCACCGCCCCGTCCGTCGTGGGCACCCAGGTGAGCCTACCAGCCAACGGGTTCTCCAACACCTCGTCCCACACCGTCAGCAAGGCGCCGCTCGCATCATCGCGCCAGATCGCATCGCTCAGCGGGAAGGATTGGGGATGTACTGGCGTCACTTGCCCATCCATTGTTACCCGTACTAGTTGCGGGGTGAAGGGGAATTCCCAACTGAAATCGGGGTATAACGCTTGCTGGTAGAGTGCATAGATCTGGCCATCATCCAACTGGCGTGCCCCGGTTACTAATGGTACCTCGGTTTCGCTCTGTTCAAGCACGGGCTGTTCGGCTCCGCTCACCAGATCGATCACAAAGAGGCCATAGCGCATATCTGGGCCGGGGCCACCGCCCGTGACCGTGATGGCGCTACCATCCGTACTCCACACCGGCCATTCGCAGCATGTCCAGGTACGCAAGCGCGTTTGTTCACCTTCTACTACCACCGCTTGGCCACCCGGAATAGCTGGGCCAGCGTCATCATAGGCCCAGAGCAACAGACGAGAATCGTTGGGTGCGTAGCTGACAGGTGTATAGACCCACCACTCATCCCCGCTGGAAGCATCCGTCCCATCGGCAAGGACGAGGCTAGGCCGCCCACCGCGCACCCCCACCTCCCAGATCCCATCGGGGGCATCGGGCTGCCCGCTCATGCGCAGCGCCACCGTCTGGCCATCGGCACTGATACGGGGAGCCTGTAACTGCCCGCGCAGCAACTCGCGGCGCCCGGAGCCATCAAGTACCACCAGCGTTTGCTGCTGCTCGTCCCCTACCAAGTAGACCAGCGTGCCGGTGCGCTGCGCCACACTCAGGTCAAGCACCGGCTGGGACTCAAAACTGATCTGGGTCAGTGTAGTGCCATCGCGCTCCAAGCGCATGATCTGTTCGTCGGGGTTCCCATAGTTGATGAAATAGACCGGCGCGGGTAAGCCCGCCTCCGCCACGACCGGCACTGTTGGCATACTCGTAGGCGCGGGGGGCACAGTAGGGAGATCGGTTGGGGCAACTGCAAGTGTCGGAACGGGTGAAGGCGGGATGCTGGTAGGTGGAATGCTAGGAGATGGAAGACTCGTGGGCGGGCTACTCGTCACAGACGGGGGGCTGGCCGTGCCACATCCGACCAACACCCAGAGCAATATGAACAAAGAACCCAGGTTTTTTCGCATCATTCCCACCCTTCCAGCCAGCTTCCCGGAAGCTCACTAGCCATCCCCACGCCATATATCGCCGCGATCATCTCGCCGGAGGGCGCGTCACGACGCGCCCCTACGCATGCCCGAAGGTAGCGCCGGATTCCAGTCGGTCACGATGCGCCGCCGACCGGCTGGAAGCCGGTGCTACTTTACCCTACCCCGCCAGATCGTTAATAAACCGCTCCACCACATCAATCGCCACTGCCACATCCTCCGCCGTTACCGACTCAGCCGGATTATGGCTAATCCCGCCCTTACAGCGCACAAAGAGCACGGACGCATCGGTAATCCCGGACATGACCGAGGCATCGTGACAGGCTCCGCTCGCCAATTCAACCGGCGTATGACCGGCGGCACTAATCGCATTGGAGAGACGTGTGCGCAGGCCATCTGCCATTGTCGTACCGGACTGCACCTGTGCCTCGTCCCAACGCAGGCTCAAGCCGCGCTCGGAAGCAATCGCCCCGGCGCGCCAATGTAGGTGGGCCAAGGCACTCAGACGTGCCTGATCATCCTGGTGGCGCAGATCGAGGCTCAAGGTCGCAGTACCCGGAACCACATTGCGCGATCCCGGAGCCACACACAGCTCCCCAACCGTTGCCACAAGGCCCGGAATCTCCCGTGCATACGACTCAACCGCACCGACAAACTCCGAAGCCCCACACAGAGCATCGTGGCGCTGATCCATCGGCACCGTCCCGGCATGGCTCGTGACACCATTATAGGTAAGGGTAGCGCGACTAATCCCGGCGATAGTACTTACCACACCTACGGGCAGGTTCGCCTTCTCAAGATGCGTATCCTGTTCAATATGCACCTCTAGGTAGCCGAGCAACGTTTGGCGACGGCGCGCCTCCTCGGCGATCAGATCGGGGTGGCCTCCAAAATCACGTACCGCATCAGCCACCGTCATCCCCGTCTCGTCACGCAGCAGCAGTGCGGCAGGATCAAAACTGCCCGCCAAGACGCGGCTCCCCAAGAAGGAGCTACCAAAGCGCAGCCCTTCTTGATCAATAAACCCAACCACCTCGATAGCAAAGGGGAGGCGGCGCTTAGCCTGATGCAGGCGTTCCACAATCGCCAGACCGATCATTACCCCCAGGATGCCATCAAAGATACCCGCATCGCGCACCGTATCCAGGTGCGAACCGATGATCAACGTTCGTGCTGCCGAACGATTGGCCGTATAGGTTCCCACCAGATTCCCGATACAATCCTCGTGGATCACCATCCCCGCCGCCCGCATCCACGTCGTCACCTGATCATAGGCCGAGCGCATTGCCGGGGTAAAGGAGCGCCGGGTAAGCTGCCCCTGCTCTTCGCTGAACGCCCCTAATGCGGAACAACGCTCCAAGACGATCTGGGCATGATCGATTGACATACATCCCTCTCTATAGGTGTAGCGCCACAAGCGCCATAGCGGATACGTCTGTGTACCCCATCAACCCCACTTATACTCCCTGGCCATATGCCTTCTCTAAACGCACCCGCACACTCATCCGGGGCGCATCGGGGCGGCGCTGGAGCCATGCATCGGCTCCGTCTGGGCCAAGGTAGCGTAGAGCGAGGCGGCGGCGCAAATCTGGATCGAAGGTTTCAACCGTCGCTTGGCCTTGCAACGTCAAGTAGCGTTTACCATCGGCAATCATGACACTAATCGTGGGGTTGCGGCGCAGGTTGCGTACCTTGACGCTGTTCGCCCCAACACTAAAGCGAATCTCTTCACTATCAAGGAGGTACCATACCACTGTCTGTTGAATGCTGTTGTCCGCATTCACAGTAGCAATGACCGCATAGTGCAACTCATCAAGGTAGGCACGGCGGGCGGCGGTGAGAACCATGAAGCAGGGCCTTTCTTCTGTCGTGAGCTTCGGCGTGTGCGTCTCTTCTATTGTACCGCGAATTGTTATCGGTTTTGAACCATAATTGGGTAGCACCGGCTTCTAGCTGGTCGGTGGTTCGCTCCCTGAGCTTGTCGAAGGGAGCGCATGCGGTGCTTGTTCACGTATCGTTTGCCAGCAGTGGATATGCGAAGAGACGGCCCAACGGGCCGTCTCTTCGCTGTGCCAATCTGTGTAGCGTTATGCTCACACCACTAGCATATGCCGACTCAAAAAGCGGCGCACGGTATGGATCATCGACTCAAAATCTATCGGTTTGGGGATCACATCCTCGCAACCCATATGCAGCGCACGGTTGATCTCGTTCTGGGTGACGTGGCCAGTAACGGCGATGACTGGGATGGTGGCAAGTTCAGGATCGGCTTTGAGGTGACTCGTTGCTGTCCAGCCGTCCATCACGGGCATGGCCATGTCCATCATGATGAGGTGCGGGCGCTCGCTGGCCGCAACTTCGAGTGCGTGGGCACCATTGACCGCACAAACGACCTGGAAGCCGCTGAGTTTGAGCATCTGGGCGATGATGTTGCGGTTATCAGTATTATCGTCAACGACGAGGATGGTCTTCATTGTGCCTCCTTAGGCGAGTTGGTAGGCCGGTTGGTATGATTCTTCCAGCAGATCGCCTACTGGAAGGACGACCCGGAAGGTTGAGCCATGACCCGCTTCACTCTCGACGCTGATGTCGCCACCAAGGGCGCGGCAGAGTTGGCGGCTGAGTGCGAGGCCCAGCCCCGTCCCATCAACCCGCCGGGTAACTGATGAATCAACTTGGCTGAAGGGCTGAAAGAGTTTACTCAGGTCTTCGGCGCTGATGCCGATGCCGGTGTCAATGACTGCAAATTCGATCATCTCTGCCGCTGCATGGACGTGTAGGCTGATCGTACCGGCCTCGGTGAATTTGGCCGCGTTGGAGAGCAGGTTGACGAGAATCTGGCGCAGCTTCGGGCCGTCGGTCAGGATCGTACCGATCTCCGATTCAATGTGGATCGTTAGCTCATTCTGCTGCTGCCGAACTAGCGGGTGAATAATATCCGCCACTTCGCGGATCAGTGGTTCTACTTCTACCGGCCCAATGTGCAGTTCGATCTTGCCCTGCTCGATCTTCGAGAAATCGAGCACATTGCTGATCAGGCTGGTCAGATGGCGTCCGGCTCCCAGAATCGAATCGAGGTATGTCGCTTGTGCCTCTGGATCGCCTGTGCCTACCCCCATCTTCAGCAGTTGGGCGTAGCCCAAGATGGCGTTGAGCGGCGTGCGCAGTTCGTGGCTCATGTTGGCCAGGAACATACTCTTGGCCTGGCTGGCCGCTTCTGCTGCTGCCTGGGCGCGCTGAGCTTCTTCCTCGGCCTGTTTGCCGCGCACCAGGTCGGCGGTGAGTTGCTCTTGGCGTAAGAGGCTGGTGTGCAACTCGGCGTTGCGCTGCTCTAGGATCGTGCGCTGCTCGCGCAGGCTCATCACCATTTGGTTGAAGCTCTGTGCCAATGTCCCCAACTCATCGCGGCTGACCACATCCACCTGACGATCCAGATCTCCGGCGGCGACCTGCGCGGTGGCGCTGGTGAGCCGCCCGATACGCATTGCGATGCGCCCGGAGAGTACCAAGCCGATCACCGCCGAGATCAGAATGGTCAGCCCGGTATCGCCAATGATCACTGTCCGAGCACTCAGGTAGGCGGCACGTACATCCTCCAAGGCGCTGGTGGCCTGGCTCTGGCCTTCAACTGAGAGTGCGTCCATAGCGATACTCAGATCGCCATAGAGCGGGTTCATACGTGAATAGAAGGGCTGAACACTACCCGTGTTGGCGAGTTCCACCGCTGGAATGAACCGCTCGTAGTTGGCCGTCACTACCCGTTGCCATGCCACCAACACGGCTTCAAAGCGGAGGCGCTCCTCATCCGAGGTAATCAGCGGCTGATAGTCGGCAACATAGCCATCCATCTCGGCTTCGAGATCACCCATCTTCTGCCGACTACGATCCTTGTCGTAGGGGTTGCTGTAGATCAGGTACTCCAACTGCCCGACTTGGTAGCGGTTAATCACGCTACTCATGCGGGCAATAATATCGAGCGAGGGGATGGTCTGCTGCTCAATAAAGGTAGCGCGTTCGTTCATGCGGCCCATCTGCTGCGAGGCGAACCAGCCCAACAGAATCATGAGCAGCAGGTCAACGGCAAACCCCGCCAGCAGTTTGGTGCGTAGCGATGTACGCATCTAGCGCACCCCCTCAAGTTGAAGAAGTTCCTCAATCGAGACACCAACCAGATCCACAGCTTGGAAGACCGAGCCAGTGACACGCTGAGTCATACGCTCGTGCAACAGCGGGTAGATGCGCTCTGGGAGGGGGATGTAACGGGCATCCTGCACCAGCGCCGGGCCATTATTCAGGTAGAAATCGAGGAAGGCGGTGAGTTCGGGGCGATCCAGGGCGGCTGCGTTGACGTAGAGGAAGATCGGGCGTGAGAGGGGCTGGTAGCTGCCATCGGCAATGCTGGTGACACTCGGAGCAACACAGCCCGCCCCATTATCAATTTCGATAGCCCGTAGCTTCTCCTCATGCTCGACATAGTAGGCATAGCCGAAGAAGCCCAAGCCTTCGGGATCAGCAATCAGATCCTGCACCAGCAGATAGTCATCCTCACTGGCCGTATAGTCCTGGCGACTAGAACGCGAACTGCCCACAACCGCCTCGGTGAAGTAGTCGTAGGTTCCCGAATCGCCGCCGGCTCCATAGAGGCGGATGGGCGTCTCTGGCCAGCCACTGCGCACCTGGCTCCAGGTGGTGATCGTGCCCTCCGCTTGGGGTTGCCAAAGGGTACGCAATTCGTCCACCGTCATACAGGTGGCCCACTGGTTATCGGGATGCACCACCACCGAGATGCCATCGAAGGCGATGGGCAACTCGATATACTCGATTCCGGCCTCGGCACAGGCCGCCTCTTCCTCTGGCTTAATCGGGCGCGAAGCATCAGCAATGACCACCTCACCCGCACAGAACTTCTTAAACCCACCGCCCGTGCCACTCACCCCTAGCCGAATCTCGACCTGGGGTGCAAAGCCCCGGAAGGTAATCGCCGCCACCTCGGTAATCGGGAAGACGGTACTCGAACCATCAATGGTGATTGTTCCGCTGAGTGCGTCAACATCACTCTCTGGTGGTGTCAGTGGAGGAAACGTAGGTGTTGTGGTGGTACGAAGGATAGTCGTAGCAGTAGTGGTTGTGGTCGGCACGCCTGTGGTGGAGGGTTGGGTACAGGCGCTGAGTGCGAGACAGAACAGGATGAACAGGAACGCAGGGAGAGAACGATACACGTTGATAGCCTCAACACATACAGAACCCACCGCTATCGCGACACATCCCCTAGGGGATGACCAGTCTGCATTGACGGTGGGTAAATACTTGGTTAACAACTTCCTGGCAGATGGTACACTGGTTATATTAAGTCCGTGTTAAGCCCGCGTAAACCGTTGGGGTGGACTGGGCAATAGCTCAGTGAAGGAATCGTGATGCGTACCTACCGTCTGGCCGACATCAATGGGCCATTTGTGGCTCCCCACAAGCCTTTTCGCAACTGGTCGTCCTTCCCCTACAGCCAGATGGATCTGCCGCATGCGCCATTTGTGGATCAGACCCAGTTGGCGTGGGGCTTGCAGCGCGCCAAGCGCCACCTGCACGATCTGGCTACCCAAGGCTATACCGGGATCGTTATGGATAATCTGGCGCATCTGGTGGGCTTGGAAGCGCATAGTACGCCCACGAGTCCCACCCGTCAGCGGGCGCAGATCTATCGCGCCGCATTTCGCGAACTGTTTGATCTGGCCAACAGCCTGGGGATGGCAGTCCTTGTTACCACCGACATGCAGTGGAGCACACCCGATCTGCGGGCGGTAGCTGGCCCGTTAGCGGCCGACAACCCGCGTCTAGCCGAACTGAACCGCGAGGCGGTGGCGGAACTCTTCACGGCACTGCCACAGGTGCAAGGGTTGGTGGTGCGGATCGGCGAGGCGGGCGGGGCGCACAATCAGGGTGGGGAGTATTGTGGGCATCTGCTCTATACCACCAGTGCCCGTCTACGCAGCCTAATCGCCAACCTCCTGCCGATCTGCGCGGCGCACGGGCGACTCCTGATCGTGCGCACATGGAGCGTCGGCATCGGCGAACTGGGCGATCTGGTTGGCTCCCCGGCGCGCTACGCGGCCACCTTTGGCGATCTCACATCCCCGGCGCTGCTGGTCTCGGTCAAACACACCCCCGCCGATTTCTTCCGCCTGCTCCCGGCCAACCCGACCTTGGGGCTATCCGGCCCACGCCAGATCATCGAACTCCAAAACCGCCGCGAGTATGAACTGTTTGGACTCGTGCCGAGTGGGGTAGCCAACCTGCATGGCGCGGTTCTGGGGCGTGCGGCTGGTGATCCCCAGTGCGCGGGCTTTTGGGCCTGGAACAGTACGGGGGGCTGGGGGGGCGGCCACGCCAGCGTCGGGCCAGACGGTTGGAATCTCTGGACTGAACTGAGTAGCGCACTCACGCTGCAACTCGCAGCAACCCCAACATTGGAGCGACGAGAATACGTGCAGAATTGGCTGAGCCATCGCTTTGGCTCCAACTACCCCGCCACGTTCGTGCAGAATATCGCCGATCTCTACCTCGACTCGGAGCGTCTGATCGAAGAGGGCTGGTATCTAGGAACGGCAGCGAATCTCCCACCCC
>RRYU01005410.1_pt1 | contig 12818 bp, 11 predicted proteins | sample 2162651 | NCBI WGS metagenome assembly RRYU01 (sample SAMN10267283, study PRJNA491782) | microbial mat metagenome | isolation source: biomat in the production well | place: Japan: Minami-Kanto gas field, natural gas well KTG3 | collected 2017-06 | reverse complement strand
GGCTATACCGCAGGGAATCAGTCGCTAGGATCATCCTACCACAGTTTTATCACCCTCTCATCTCTTGGCGCAACACCAGTGCTATACTGCTCTTGGAAGATCGCTACTCCCTTGTCATCATTCGGTGTCGGCATTGATAAAAAGAGTGTTCGCTATGGCAGCTCCGCAATCTGATGTTTCCCCACTCACCATTGCCCGTCGGCGTATACCGCTCTGGTTTGTGAGCTTATTGCTCCTCGTTGCGTTAGCAACCGGGGTGTTGCTTGGTATGCTGGGCAATAATCTGCTAACCAAAGACGGCACATGCCCCGAATCGCCAGAGGTGTGTGCCGAGTTTACCGCCTTCTGGGAGGTGTGGGTACTCACCCGCGACAATTTTGTTGACCCCGATGTGATTGATTCCCAGGTCATGATTGACGGAGCCATCAACGGGATGCTCGAAACCCTAGGGGATTATGGCCATACGCGCTACATGCAGGCGGAGCAGGCAACCGAGTGGGACGAGGCATTGCGTGGAGCCTTTGAGGGTATCGGGGCCTATATTGATGTGCGTGACGGCCAGACGATGATTGTCAGCCCCATCCCCGGCTCGCCCGCCGAGGAGGCGGGTTTGTTGCCGGGTGATCTGATCCTGGCAGTGGATGGCGAGCCGACCACCGGCTGGAACGTGGACCAACTGGTGAATCGGGTACGCGGGCCGGCGGGATCGAGCGTCATCTTGCGCATCCAGCATGCCGGAGAGAGCGAGAGCTTCGATGTCACTATCCGGCGCGCCAAGGTGGTGATACCGAGTGTCAGTTGGGAGATGCTCCCTTCCCAGATCGCGCTGATCCGGCTTTCAACCTTTGACAGCAACTCCGACATCCAGATGCGTGATGCGATTCTGGCAGCGCGTGATGCGGGTGCGCAGGCGTTGATTCTGGATCTGCGCAATAATGCGGGTGGCCTGTTGAACGAGATGATCAGCATTGCCAGCCAGTTCCTGCCCGAAGGGACGACGGTACTGCTGGAGGAGGATCGTTCCGATCAGCGCAGCCCTAAACGCACCGTGGCGGGTGGGGTGGCGCTCGATCTGCCACTGGTGGTACTCATCAACCGCAACTCGGCCAGTTCTGCCGAGATTCTGGCCGGGGCGATCAAGGATGCCCAGCGAGCTACGCTGGTGGGTGAAACTACCTTCGGTACCGGAACGGTGCTCTCTTCCTATCGTATCACCGGCGGGGGGCGTCTGCTCTTAGGCACAAAGCAGTGGCTCACCCCCTCTGGCCAACTCATTCGTGGCCAGGGCATTAGCCCCAATGAAGAGGTGAGCCTGCCGAGCAATGCTATCCCGCTCTCCCCCGCCGATGCAGCGGCATTGAGTCTGGATGAGCTACTTAGTTCCTCGGATACCCAGTTGGTACGGGCGGTTGAGTTGCTGGTGAAGTAGAGACGCAAGATCTTGCGTCTCTACGCCAGGGCATGTGCAAAGTCACCTCTGGTGGGGGTTCGGGGGTGGCGAAGCCACCTCCGAAGTTTTTTTTGTTGTTGTTTGGCGGCTTCGCCGCCAAACAACAACAAAAAGTGGGGCTTGGGGCGCAGCCCCAAGGACTTTGCACATGCCCTGGTCTCTACGCCCAAAGAGTAGATTATGCCGGTCCGATCAGGTTCTGGGCAATCACCGCCGATCCCAACACGCCCGGTACGCCCGCGCCGGGGTGGGTGCCTGCGCCCACAAAGTAGAGGTTGGAGAACTCCTCCGACTGGTTGTGCGGGCGGAACCAGGCCGATTGGGTGAGTAGTGGCTGGGACGCGAACGATGCGCCCATGTAGGCATTCTGCTTACGTGCAAAGTGCATCGGGTCTACATGCTTCTCGACCACAATATGCTTGCTCAGATCGGGCATGTAGCGATCCTCAAGGAACTCGATGATCGCGTCACGGTAGGGCTTGGCATGCTTCGTCCAGTCAATCCCCGCGCCCAAATTGGGGACGGGCGAGAGAACATAGAACGACTCGCATCCTTCTGGGGCGAAGGAGCGATCCTCGACCGAGGGCATATAGAGGTAGAGCGAGAAGTCTTTGGCCAGCTTCTGCTTGTAGAAGATGTCGTTCAACAAGCCCTTGTAGCGTTCACCGAAGATGATGTTGTGGCGGATCAAACGCCCATCGTTGTAGCGCCGGTTGGTGCCGATGTAGAGCACGAAGAGCGACATGCTGTACTTGGTGCGCTGCAACTTACGGTCGGTGTAGTGCCGTCGGTGCATCGGGTTGATCAGGTAGTGGTAGGTGTAGGCCACATCGGCGTTCGAGACGACAATATCGGCGCGTCGCACCTGACCATCCTCTAGCCGCACGCCCGTCACCTTGCGCTTCTCGACCATAATCTCCTTCACCGGCGCATTCAGGTGCAGTGTCCCGCCAATGTCGGTGAAGAGCTTGGCCATGGCCGCGATGATCGCCCCTGTGCCACCCACCGCATAGTGAACGCCCCACTCCCGTTCGAGGTAGTGAACCATCGCATAGATGGACGAGGCATCGAAGGGGTTGCCGCCAATGAAGAGCGGGTGGAAGGAGAAGAAGCGCCGGATGTAGTCATCCTTGAGGAACTGGGAGACAAAGCTGTAGGTGCTGGTATACGCCTTCAGTTTGATCAGGTCGGGCGCTACCTTGAGCATATCGGTTATCTTGAGGAAGGGCTTATCGGTCATGGGGAAGCCCGTCTCAAAGATCGGCTTGGTCTCGGAGATAAAGCGACGGTAGCCCTCCACATCACGCGGACTAAAACGCTGGATCTCGGATTCAAGCTGCTCGACATTGCCCGAATAACTGAAGTGGCGTCCCTCGTGGGTAAAGAGACGATAGTAGGGGCTACAGGGTCGCAGCTCAAAGTAATCCTCGCGCCGCTTGCCCGCCGCCTGCCAAATATCATCGAACATGAATGGCGCGGTGATCACCGTTGGGCCGGCATCAAACCGAAAGCCATCGCGCTCGATTACATAGGCTTTCCCACCCGGCTTATCGGCCTTCTCATAGATCTCGACACGATGTCCCATGGCGGCGAGGCGAATAGCGGCACTCAACCCGCCAAAGCCAGAGCCAACCACAATAATGTGTTTCTGCATGGTGCTCTCACTCAATCAAGTAGGGAAGATCCCAGTATGCACCATCTACTCTACCATAGGTAGTGGTGAAAAACCATGATCTGGTAGCTCTCCACAGGGCAGACATCGCGGCACACCCCTATCGCGTATGCACTAGCGCCACCCACTCGCCCTCGATGTGGCGTTCGAGTTGGCGTAACCCTGCCGCCTCGAAGGCCGCTACGACATCCGCCTCTTTGGTATCAATGATGCCGCTGCTTATCAGCATGCCGCCCGGTATCAGTGCGGCGGCGAGGTCGTTGGCGAGGATGACCAGTACCTTGGCGATCAGGTTGGCGGCGATGAGGTTGAACTGTGGGGTGGTGGGTGATGTATTGGAGTCAACGGGGTGTTCCTCACCAAAATCGCCACTCAGCCAGTGGCCCATGTGCTGGCCCGCGCCGAGGCTGCCCGTACCCGCTGTCACCACATGTTCCACTTGGTTGATGCGCACGTTCTCCGCCGCTACTTCCGCCGCCACTGGGTCGTTGTCAATCGCCAATACCGGCCCCGCGCCCAGTTTGGCGGCTGCTATCGCTAGGATGCCGCTGCCTGTCCCTAGGTCGAGTGTGCGTAACCCCGGTTGGGCATACGTTTCGAGCAGCCGCAGACAGAGTTGGGTGGTTGGGTGTAGGCCGGTGCCAAAGGCCATACCGGGATCTAGCGCAATGACCACATCGTCGGGGGCGGGGCTATACTCAAGCCAGGAGGGCACAATAACCGTGCGCTGGCCGACCCGCATAATGCTGTAGTGTTGCTTCCATGCATTGGCCCAGTCTTCTTCTTCTAACTGGCGCGTCTGGAGCGGGCCAAGCGGGCGGATCTGGTTGAAGTGCCAGAGGGCATGCTCCAGCCGCTGGCGTACATCTTCGGCCTGCGCATCGAGCGGAATATAGGTTCGCAGTGTCACTGGGCGATTCGGGTCGTAGCTAAACTCCGGCCCTTCATCGCCGGGGATCCAGGCCGGTTCGGCTACCACGCCGCCATTGTAGCCATAGCGGGCCAGCAGTTCCGAGACCGATTCGACCGCTTCGTTATCCACTTGGACGGAGAGTTCGAGCCATGTCATGATGGTGGTTGTTTCCTTTAGCTCAGCTTCGACAAGCTCAGCCACCGCCACTGCGCCGCTGGCTGAGCTTGTCGAAGCCATGCGGCGCGGTGGCTTCGACAAGCTCAGCCACCGTGCCGATGGCTGAGCTTGTCAATCTATCTATCATCTATACCTTATACCGCGTCCCCTGCGGGCCATCTTCCAACGTCACGCCTAGGTCGGCGAGGCGGGTGCGGATGGTGTCGGCCAATTCAAACTGCTTGACTTTACGCAGGCTGGTGCGCAGTTCGATCAGGAGTTCAATGAAGGGTGCAACTTCTTGCTGCTTAGCATGCTGCGGGTTCAGGCGTAGCCCCAAGACGTTGGCCAATTCGCGTAGGCTGCTCTGGGCACTCGTGAAGGCAACACCACCCACCCCGGCGTCACGGGCCACATTGATCGCCCGTACCAACTCGAAGAGCGCCGCGAGTGCCCCGGCGGTGTTGAAGTCGTTGTCCATGGCGCTGAGGAAGGCACTACGGCTGCGCTCAACACTCTGCGTCAGGCTCTCCACCGCTGGCCCGCTCTCATTGCTGCCTAGCGCGGGCAAGAGCGCACCGAGCAGTCGATCTAGCTTGCGTGCATTATCGGCCGCGATCTCGATATTGTAGGTGAGCGGGCTGCGGTAGTAGCTGCTCAACACAATCAGGCGGAAGACATCGGCATCATATTGGCTGAGGAAGCTGTCAATCGTGACCACATTGCCCAACGATTTGGACATCTTCTCCACTTGGCGTGTCTCTGGATTGACCAGTTGGAGCATGCCATTGTGTACCCAGTAGCGGGCGAAGGTCTTGCCGGTTAGGCACTCGCTCTGGGCGATCTCGTTCTCGTGGTGCGGGAAGACCAGATCATTGCCACCGCCGTGGATGTCAATCTCCTCGCCGAGGTGCTTCATGCTCATTGCCGAGCACTCGATATGCCAACCGGGGCGACCCATACCCCACGGGCTAGACCAGGCTGGTTCACCAGTCTTGGCCGCCTTCCAGAGGGCAAAATCGGCAGGCGACTCCTTGCGCGGATCAACCTCAAAGCGCGTACCTGTGAGCATCTCTTCGAGCGAACGCCCAGAGAGCTTGCCGTAATCGGTATCGCTGGCTACCCGGAAATAGACATCACCCGCAGCGGGGTAGGCGTGGCCTGCCGTAATCAGGCGCTCGGTAAAGTCAATAATCTCGGCCATGGTATGGGTGGCACGCGGGTATGCCGTTGCTGGCAGCACATTCAGGCGCTCCAATTGCGCCAGAAACTCATCGGCATACTGCGCCGCCATATCGAGTGGCTCGCGCCCCAACGTGGCCGCACGCGAGATGATCTTGTCATCCACATCGGTAAAGTTGACGATGTGGCGCACCTCATAGCCCCGAAATTCCAGGTAGCGGCGGATAATATCGAAGACCACCGCCGACATTGCATGGCCAATGTGGGCATCATCATAGACGGTAACGCCACATACGTACATGCGCACCACCTGCGGCTCGACCGTCTCTAGCGGCTCGACCTTGCGGGTCAGTGAGTTATAGATCTGAATTGTCATAGTTGTCTCTTCAGTGAAGGTTCGGGAGCGGCTGCGCCGCATAGGCGTTCGGCTAATCCTGAAGGTAGCACCGGCTTCTAGCCGGTCAGAATGCACCACCGACCGGCTAGAAGCCGGTGCTACCCTGTACGGGTGTGGGGCGCGTCGCGACGCGCCCCTACATCTCAAATCCCAGCCCCTAGATGATACTCCTCCTCATCGGGGATATTCTCATCGAGAATATGCCACAGACTCGCCGGGAGGGCATCGTAGCTCAAATGGTGTTCGGCGTGGTGGGTATGGGTAACATCTTCAAGATCGCTGAGACGCGACTCCAACTCCAGCACCTTCGCCCGCAAACCGCGCAACATATCGCCCTCTGGGTCGGGCAACTCCTCGATCCGGCGGGTCACCCCGGTGGTGGGATCACGGGTGGCCACGATACGCCCCGGCACACCCACCGCCGTTGAGTAGGGCGGTACATCCTTGACCACCACAGCCCCGCCGCCTACTCGCGCCCCTTTACCGATGGTGATGGCTCCCAGCACACTCGCACCTACCCCCACCACGACTCCATCCTCCAGGGTTGGGTGGCGCTTACCCTGTTGCTTCCCCGTGCCACCCAACGTCACGCCCTGGTAGAGCATGACATTGTTCCCAATCTCGGTCGTCTCGCCAATCACCACCCCCATGCCATGGTCAATGAAGAACCCACAGCCGATACACGCACCCGGATGGATCTCGATCCCTGTCCAGAAGCGCGAGAGTTGCGAGATGAAGCGGGGCAAGAAGGGGATACGGCGTTTCCAAAGGGCGTGGGCGAGGCGGTGGAAGAGAATCGCATGCAGACCGGGGTAGAGCAGCACTTCGGCCAGATTACGCGCAGCGGGGTCGTTACGGAAGATGGCACGCACGTCATCACGCAGCGTGCGCAACGCACGAGAGAGCGACATAGGGGATACTCCTGCTAAGGGTGGCTGAGAAGACCAACGCGAGGCGGTGATACACGAAGCTAGGGGTACCGCATAGAGCGGCACCCCTACCTACAGATGCACCCGAAGCAAGAGGGCGGCGTAGGCCAAAAGAGATGACCTGCGCCCATATGAGAGGGGGTGTTACTCGTCCGAACTTGACGTTGCGGAGACACTGCTATCGCTCTTCTCACTTGTGCTGGCGGCTTCTGTACTGGTAGCCTCGCTACTTGCTGGGGTCTCAGCTTTCACCGGATCAGTGCCAACCGTGCTGCTAGAGCTACCACGGCTATCATTGATGTACCAACCAGAACCCTTAAAGACAATCCCAGCGGGCTGAATGACGCGGCGGACTTTCCCTTCCTGCCCACAAGGGCAGACGGTCAGCGGCTCATCTTTGAAGCTCTGGAATTTCTCGAATTGCTTACCGCAGCTATCACAGGCGTAAACGTAAGTCGGCATAGGGCTACAACCCTCCTTGAAGGTCGCATGGGGTTTTTCAGTTCGACGGGTGTTATTGTACCTGAATACGGGCGAGTCTGCAATAAGAGGAATGTTAGAACCCTACACCTCAATCCGCTCTAACCCGCGTATACCCATCTGTACGCCGATCCAGGCGACCCCCAGCGTGATCAGCAGGGCGATGACCCATCCCAGGAGGCGCATACCCAACAATACCAACACGTCACCACCGAGCAGATCGCCAATAGCCGTGCCAGCGACAATAAATCCCACTACCAGGGTCAGGTAGGCGGGGTAGAAGAGCGTGCCGATGCAGCCAGATTGCCAGGTGGACTGTTGTTGCGGGTTTTCCCAATCCAGTTTGGGGAAGGCCGCACCGAGTCCCATCGAGAAGGTGGTGCAGCCCAATCCCGTGACGAGGAGTAAGAGCCACTGTTCAAGCAGCACCAGCGGGGCGGTGTGGCGTAGGAGGCTGAGGATGAGGAGGAAGGCGCTCCCTACGACCGGGTAGGGCAGGTAGGCTAGGGAGAATTTGCCCAGTAGGATCTGAAAGGGGCTGATCGGGGCGGCCTTGATGATCCAGAAGCCGCGCCCTTCGCGGCTGATACCGGTACCGGCAAGGCCGGTGGAGAGCGAGAGGCAGATGAAGAAGGCGATCCCGGCACTGACAAAATGCCCCAACTGCACCACAAAACCGGGCATGGCCTGTTCAACCTCCGGCTCGACGGGTGTGGTGAGCATACGGAACGTCCAGATCGCCGCCAGTGCCAGCGGGAAGATGAGCTGTTGGAGGTTGCGCAGGTCGCGCCCAAAGAGCCGCAGGTCTTTGGCCAGAAGGGCAGCAGACTGCGCGGGGAGGAGGCGCACCATACGGGTGAATGGAGCCACCTCGCGGCGCGGCGAACGCGCACGAACACGCCCACCCTGGGTAGCCATGTTGCTCCACCCATTGTAGTAGAGGCGTTCGGCCACCAGCATACAGGCGATGAAGGTGAGCAGAGAACTGGTAGTAAAGAGCGCACCAAAAAAACCGAGGCTGAGGAGATCACCCTGACCGGCTGCCACCAATACGCGCCCTACCCATACGGAAGGCAGCAAGGGAATGTCGGTAACGAGCAGGGCTTGTAAGCTCTGGGGGCTAGTGAGAACAGGGGCTAATTCGGCACTAAACTGGCTGGTGAGGTAGAAGCCGATCCCGACCAAGCCGCTCAGGATACTGACCAGTTCGCGGGCGCGGCGGGCGGGCAAGACGCGCACCACCGCCATGAGCAGCAGCGTTCCCAAGCCCGCTGGTAAGAGCGGCAGAAAGAGCAGGATGACCACAGCACTGACACCATAGAGCAGTCCATAACCCAAGCCGTGGCCATAACCGAGGAGTACCGGGCCGATCAGGGCGAAGATGAGCAGGTATTGGACAAGCAGGCCCCCAAAGAACTTGACCGTAAAGACCGCCCGCATCGGTACTGGAGCCACCAAGAGCATGTCCATGTCGCCGGAGAGGTAGAGTGAATTGAGCAGGCTGCTAAAGCTAGAGAGCAGCAACATCAGCAACGTACCGAGCAGCACCAATCCCGGTAGTGCATTCATGTAGGGTCGGAAATCGCTGGGCATATCGGGGTTCTCTAGTGCCATCTCCTGGAGTGCCACTTGAAACTCCGGGCTACTCAGCGCCCAGACCACCACGCGCACAAAGCTGTAGATACCGAAGCTACCAAATGCGAGGAATGCAAGCAGCACGATCCAGCCGATCTTGCGGCGTAGACTACCGCGCCAGAGCGCATTACGGGTAATAATCAGGCGGGTACGGGTAAGAACCCAGATCGCGTTGAACATATCAGAGTGCTTCGACAACCGCCACATCTGCCGAGTCGCCGGTCAGGTTGAGGAAGATGTCCTCAAGCGAAGAATCGCCACCGGCACGCAACTCTTCCAGGCTCCCGGCGGCAATAATCGCGCCCTTACGAATAATGATCACCCGGTCGCACATACGCTCAGCAATCTCAAGGATGTGGGTAGACATGAGGATGGCGGTACCGCGCTCTGCCTCTTGGCGCAGAATATCCTTAATCAGCCGCGCACTACGCGGATCGAGGCCCACGGTCGGCTCATCCAAGAAGAAGGCACGGGGGTTGTGTAGGAGTGCCCCGGTGAGAGCGGCCTTTTGGCGCATACCGTGGGAATAGCCACCCAGCAGTTCATCACCGCGCTCGGTGAGGCCGAAGAGGTGGAGGAGTTCTTCGCCACGTTGACGGGCGCTACGGCGATCAAGCTGGTAGAGCCCGGCCATAAAATCAATATACTCGCGCGCACTGAGCTTTTCGGGGAGGTAGGGCTGATCGGGGACATAGCCGAGCAGCGCCTTGGCCTGAAGGGGCTGGCGCTGAATATCGAAGCCACCAATAGATGCCAGCCCTGTGGTGGGGCGCAACAGACCGATCAGCATCTTGATCGTGGTGGTCTTACCCGCCCCATTAGGGCCGAGAAAGCCAACGATCTCACCGGGGTTGACGTGCAGATCCACCCCCTTGACGGCGAGGGTGGTACCGTACTGTTTCTGAAGCCCTTGAGCAATGATCATGGGTTGGGTATGGCCGTGTGGGTACATAGTACCCATAGTGTACCATGCCCTCCCCCATCACGACGCCAACTGTTGAGCCAGCATAATTGCCTGGGCGACTTCGCGCATCGTCTTGCGGCTATTCATCGCCAACTGCTGGATCTTACGGAAGGCATCGGCCTCATTCAGGTTCTGGCTATCCATGAGGTAGCCCTTAGCGCGCTCAATCATCTTGCGCGTCTCGATACGGTCGCGCAGATGCGCCAACTCCTTCTTGCGGCTCATCTGCTCGTTCCAACGCGCCATAGTCACTTCGATCAGCGGCATCAACTCGGCATCACGCACCGGCTTGATCAGATAGCCCAGTACCCCCGCATCGCGAGCCTCGATTACCAGTTCCCGCGAACTGTAGGCCGTAAGCAACAGAACCGGAGCCAGCGCATCGGCATGGATCGCCCGTGCAACCGTCAATCCGTCCATATGCGGCATCTTCACATCGAGCAACACCAGATCCGGGCGTATTTGGCGGGTCATATTGAGGGCACTCTGACCATCACCGGCCTCGCCAACCACCAGGTAGCCCTGTTCCTGGAGCGTCTCGCGCAGATTCATGCGGATCAGAGCCTCATCATCAGCAATCAGAATGCGAGTCTCCATCTTTACCCATTCCCTCAATAGCAGAAAGCCCCGTGCGACGCCATGGGTGGCGTTGTCAGGGGCTTCAGTGCAATTCGATTCGCTCGTTACTGCTAGTATAACGAGCCAAACAACACTTTGCTATAGCTATGATATACAGACCGAATTGTGCATCCGCATTAGCGGGGCCGCACGCCATGGCCAGCAACAATATGGCTCAGGTCTAAACGCCCCCCGGTTTGGCGGAAGCCACCTTCAAAGGGGTTCTCGGCCATAAACATGGGGGTATCGAGATCAACAAAGTCGAAGCCCCCTTGTCCTGCGGCAAAATGCGCCGACATGGTCATGGAGAGGATCGATTCGACCATACCACCGATCATGAGGCGGAGACCAACGACACGGCAGAAAGCAGCCATATCGAGCGCCTCAACCACACCCGACTTCATGAGCTTGATATTAACCACATGGGCGGCGCGTTCCTGGGCGATACGTACCACCTGGCAGGAATTGGTTGCCGATTCATCAGCAGCGAGAGGCGCAAAGCCAGAAGCGGCGAGGCGAATCATCCCCGACCAATCATCACCGGGGACGGGTTGTTCAAGTAGGGTGGGGCGAATACCATGGTTTTCGAGCGCCACGAGGAGTTGGAGGGTCTCATCAGCACTCATCCCCCCATTGCCATCGAGGATGAGCGGAGCAGTACGGGCAACCATACGGATGGAGCGCAGGCGGTCAAGATCGTGTTGGAGGGTTGTGCCGCCAATCTTCACCTTAATCGTAGCAATACCACGGGTACAGATCTCCTCGGCGGCCATACTAGCCTGCTCCACCCCTCCGGTAGTGATGGTCATATCCGTTTCGAGTGCGCGTGAGACCCCACCGAAGAAGGCATACAGTGGGATACCGGCACGTTTAGTGAGCGCATCGAGCACCGCCGTCTCTATTGCGCAGCGTGCCGAGCCAGCCGTGCCAATCCCGGAGCGCAGCAACATGGCCAAAGGCCGCCACTCCCGCACATCCGCACCTTCAATTGCGGAACGCATGCGTTCAATGGCAGCATGGGAACTTGCCTGCGTCTCGCCATTAAAGGCCGGGAAGGGCGCAGCCTCACCATAGCCACGGGTTCCATCGGCCAACTCCACCGTCACCAACAGATTACGAGCCATCTCCTGGGCACCACCGGCAATCCCAAAGGGAGTAAGAAGCGGAATGTCGAGATGCTCGACATGCAGATTACGGATCGTTGTCGGTGCGATCATCGGTACATGCCCCTATTCGCTATTTCACGCCATACGCCGTTGTTGCCACAGATACGTGGTAATGGTCGCCAGAACAATCACAACCCCCAGCGCCTGCCAGTGTGTGGTGAGGCGCTCACCAAGCAGCAGCGCGGCCATCACCAGCGTACTCATCAGGCGCCATGCCATCGTGCTACTCACCATTGGCCCCCCTAGGTGGCGCAGAGCCGCGATCTGCCCTAGGTTCGCACCGAGTTGCACAAAGAGCGCGAAGACGAGGAAGATCGCCCAATCGCTCATACCCAGGCTCGCGAAGTGGCTCCAGTCTTCGCCAATGATAAGACTGATGACAAAACTGGAGACGAGGAGCGCACTCAGTTGCACCACCAGCACCGTCTCGCCTGGGACTGAGCGGCGCATAATGCGGGGGACAATGAGCATATAGCTGGCCAAACAGAGCGTGGAGAGGATAGCCAACCCAATACCGATCCAGTCGTACATACCCATCACCAAGGTTAATTCACCCGCCCCCATATTGCCGGTGATCATCAGCAGTGAGCCGAGTAACGAGAAGGCGATGGCCGGCATAGTATAGGGCGGAAGTTTATCACGAAAGAGACCCGCACTCATCAGGGCGACGAGCAGTGGGGTCATGAGCGTGATCAACTGCACATAGATGGCATGGGTATAGCGAGCCGCGAGCATATTCGTAATAGCGCGCAAGACCACAATCAGGGCCAACCCCCACAAGACGGGCGAGCGCAGGTAGTGGAGATCGAGATATTTTGTAACAAAGGGGAGCAGAGCTACCAGAGCCACGATATTGGCCGTTGTCAACAGCGCCATACTCGGAATATGGCTCACTGTTTGGAGGTAGCGCGCCAAAACCGGGTAAGCCCCCCATCCTGTATGGGCCATGAGTGAGAAGAGCATCCATACCCAGCCCGATTGAATACCGAGCGCAGCGGTAGGGCGGATGTCGAGAGAACGTGCTTTGTGCATACAGGGCTTCTTTCTACCACGAGCAAGTGGAGACGGTACGCTAGAATCGGGGCGTGCCGTCGTGTTCTCGCGCCAGAAACACCGCACGTTGCACCATCGCCGGGTTCGTTACGTTATTATAATACATGGAGTATCACATACATTGCTTATGGTTGGTGCGCCACAGCACAGGGATCGCAAAAAACCCCACGGGCGTCGGCAGAACTGCCAACGCCCGTGGGGCA
>RRYU01005475.1_pt1 | contig 12828 bp, 7 predicted proteins | sample 2162651 | NCBI WGS metagenome assembly RRYU01 (sample SAMN10267283, study PRJNA491782) | microbial mat metagenome | isolation source: biomat in the production well | place: Japan: Minami-Kanto gas field, natural gas well KTG3 | collected 2017-06 | reverse complement strand
GGTGCGTGAGGCGTTGCTTCGCAGAATTCCACGACAAAGATTGGTTGAATTCGTCCTCAGCCAAATGAAACCTCTGATGGGGGCAGAGGAAATACTGCAAGTCGATGTCGATGTCAAAATTCTCCTGAGCTCGGGCGTGGAATGAAAAAACTGACGGTTGAACAAGGCCTCTGGCCAAGGCTGGTTCGGGTTCTGGAAGAATCCCGCCCGGGTCCGGAGCCCGGTGATGCTGTGTTCGCAGTGTTTCGGGAGCATACCGAAGGTCGGTTCATGGGGCTGGTCACGCACCCTGATATCATTGCACATCCGCAATGGATTTTCGCTGATCTGGCCGAACACCGCTGCTGGCCAACGCTTTTACCCACGACCTCGGTTGATCAGGCCTTGACAATGCTTGAGTCGTATCGGCTGGAAGCGCTGCCGGTCATGCATGAAAGCGAATTTCTCGGCGTGGTAACCCGGCAAAGCCTGATCGAGGCGTTGTTGCGCGAAGAACAGAAACTGCGCTGCGAGACTCAGACATTACGGGAACAATTGGCGCAGGAACATGAAAAAACCTTGCTCTGGGCGGAAAAGTTGTCCAGCTTGCACGATGCTTCGCGCGCCTTGCTGAGCATTATCGGTTACACCACAATGGAATCCGATCTGTTACAGGCTGGTATCGATACTCTGGCCAGACTTCTGGAGACCCGTTATGGTGCCATTGGTATAGTCAATGCTGAAGGGGGTTTGGAGACCTTCATTTTTAGCGGTCTTGATAGTGATCAGGCCAAGGTGATTGGCCGATTACCCGAAGGCAAGGGGTTGTTAGGGCGGGTGATTCGGAACAATGAGTCTTTGCGTTTGGAAGATATGCATAGACACCCGGATTTTGTTGGTTTCCCTGAAGGTCATCCGGATATGCATTCATTGCTGGCCGTGCCCATTTTCCGCATTGGTGGTGTCTACGGTGGGTTCTTTCTTTGCGAAAAACTGGACGGCGGCCCGTTTACCTTAATGGACGAAGAGCTGGCGCAAAGCTTCGCCCATTCTTTGTCGTTGATGCTGGACAACCGAAACCAGATGGAGCAGGTTGAGCGAGCCAATAGCCAGCTTGAATATCTGGCACATTTCGACGAATTGACCAATCTGCCCAACCGTACCTTGCTGACCGACCGTTTACAGCAGGCGTTCACCCATGCCCGCCGGGAACAGCGAAAAGTAGCACTTCTATTGATCGATATTGATGATTTCAAGCGGATTAACGATACTCTTGGTCATGGTTTCGGCGATCAACTTTTGCAATATCTGGCGACCCAGGTGAGTCAATGTCTGCGTGAGGAAGATACTTTGGCCAGATTGGGTGGCGATGAATTCATTGTATTGTTACCGCTGTTGAACGAGGCCGGTGACGCCGCGCGGGTAGCGGAAAAAATTCAAAACAGGTTGAAAACGCCGGTTTCCCTGGAAGGTCAGCAATTGTTTGTTAACGTCAGTGTCGGCATCAGTGTGTTTCCGGATAATGCCACAAGTGCAGACGCTTTGTTGTCTTCGGCTGATGCCGCCATGTACAAGGCGAAACAGCTGGGCAAACAGAATTTTCAGTTTTTTACCGCCGACATGAATCAGAGGGCGCTGGAAAATTTGCGCCTGGAATATCATCTGCGCAATGCATTAGAGCGGTCAGAGTTGACGCTGCATTATCAACCGCAAGTCGATCTGAAAACCGGTGCGATCGTGGCTATGGAGGCCTTGTTGCGCTGGCAGAATTCCGAGCTGGGCGCGATCACACCGGATCGGTTCATTCCTTTGGCCGAGGACAGTGGCATGATCGTGCCGATTGGCGCCTGGGTGCTGGTAACCGCCATGATCCAGGCCAAAGTCTGGCGCGATCAAGGCTGGCCGATACGGGTAGCGGTTAATTTATCGGCCCGGCAGTTTCAACCCGATGCCGATAGCCTGGTTTCCCTGATCAAAAACAAACTCGCGGAACTGGCCTTGCCGCCGGAAGCCCTGGAGCTTGAGATTACCGAGACGATACTGATGGAACGGCGCGAACAGGTTTTGGATGCGCTGTTCACGCTCAAGGAAATGGGCATACGTATCGCGGTGGACGACTTTGGTACGGGATATTCATCATTGAGTTATCTGAAACACTTTCCTGTGCATGCCTTGAAAATCGACAAATCTTTTGTTGATGACCTGGAGTATGATGACAACGATCGGGCCATTGTTACCGCCATTTGTGCCCTGGCCAAGGCGCTGGGTCTTGAAGTGATCGCCGAGGGTGTGGAAAACGCCAGCCAGCTTGACTATTTGCGTCAACAGGGCTGTCATTGGGGGCAGGGCTATTTTATTGCAAGACCGATGCCGGGTGCCATGACCCAGGAATTTATCTGCCGTTATCTCTCCCAAGCCCGATGACGCCTGATAAAACGGGTATTAAAGTGCTCAGCACAATGAGCTTATCAGGTTTACGTTAGCCTGCTGATTCGGGTTGCAGCGCCGATCATTGCCGGCAAAATCCGCACCAATAGCGCAGATTTGCATGATCGATTAACCGATAAAACATGTGATTGCATCAATTGTCACCAAACCGACAGCATTCAGGGTCATTATGCAATGCTATGCCGCGTTAATTCGCAATGTTGACTTTTCACGGCCATGAATCACGCCAGCATCGGTCTGATTCGGTTCTTGATTCTTGGTTGCCTGTTTTGGCAATCGGAGAGGGTCGCTGACGCTCAAGCTGTCGAGTCATCAGACGTTATTTCGGTTTATTTTTATAACCCCGAAACCAACATCAATAACTTTTCTTCCTTGAAATCCGCGTTTGAGCATTACCTGGGCAAGTTGGGTGCGGTGGAATTTCATCCGTTTGACGATCAGTTTCGTTTTGAAAACGTCATTGGCGAGCGTAAAAATGCCTTGTTTTTACTTTCCAGCTGGCATTTTCGGCTGTTGGAAAAACACAAACCAATCGTGCCGGTGTTGGTCGGCATCAGTCATGGTCGGGTTCATCAGCGCAAGATTCTATCCAGCAAGCTATCCCCGGCGGAAGTCAGTCAGATGGAACGTTTGCGGGTGGCCTCATCCGCCGGAGAAGCATATAGCCGGGCGGAATTAGGCCAAATATTGTCCCCTCTTAAGATTATTCCCGTTACCCGGATAAAATTGATTCTGGTGCCGAAGGACATCGATGCTTTGATGGCTGTGGGCTTCGGTTTGGCCGATGCCGCACTCACTACCGAGGCCAGCCTCAAGGGGTTTTCCGCCATCAATGCCAAGCTTCAGGGACAATTAACATCTTTAGGCATGAGTGAACAGCATTTCCTGACCTTGGCAGCGGTTCCTGATAATGCTTCACCATCGCTTGCCCCATTGATTGACTTTCTTACCAAAACCAGTGCTGATCAGCATGCACTCAATTTGCTGGGTTTGGACGGCATGCGTAAATTGACGCCTCTGGAATATGAGGCCCTGAAGTGAACAATAATGGGCTTTACGCTATCGCACGTCTGATTTTCTGGCTGATCGGCTTTTGTCTGGCGCCAGTTTCGGCACGGGCTGATGGTGTCGTGGTGCTCAACAGTAATGCGGAAGTAAAGCGCTATGTCGAGGCTGAGCGTGCCTTTGTAATGCATGCGCCTGCCATCAAAGCTGTACTGGCATTGAATGAGCATAACGATGCCGATCTGCGTACTCGGTTGCACCGACTCAAACCGGACTTGATTCATGCGGTCGGCTCCAGAGCTTATCTTTTTGCCCATGAAACCGCGCCGGACACACCAGTGGTTTTTTCCTCGGTATTGAACTGGCAGCGTTTGCCCGCGAGCAGCCAAACCTATGGCGTTGCCAATGAACTGGCCGCCAGCATGCAATTGATGACTTTTCGTTATCTTTTTCCAAAGTTGAAAACCATTGGCGTGCTGTACAGCGCAAAGTTCAATCAGCAGCGCTGGCAGGAAGCATTGACTCAAGCGGCGGAAATTGGTGTCGACCTGAAAGGCGCGGTACTGACCGACAGCGAGGATCTGGAACAGTCGCTGACCGCCTTGCTGCCGGAAGTGGATGCGTTGTGGTTGATCCCCGATCCTTTGGTGTTGAACAGTCGCGCATCGGCTTTGCATTTATTTCGACAGGCCGATCAATTGAAAAAACCAGTATTCTGTTACAGCGATATTTTTACCGAACTGGGCGCGACTTTGGTTATGTCCTCCGATATTGCCACCATGGGTCGCCAGTCGGCGATGCTGGCTGAGGATATTCTTACCGGCAAGCCAATCACGGAAGCTGTGGTCAATCCGTTGGGTTCGCATATTATTTTGAATTTACGCCGGGTGAACAGCTATCAGCTGCCATTGAACCGGGAAGCGTTAAGCGCCGTTAATCGAGTCATTGAATAGGCCGGGTGATGTCTAAACCGCAACCCATCAAGCACAGTATCTATCAGCGCCTGCTGATGACCATGATTGGTTTGGTGGTGGTGCTTTTGACCGTGTTTACGCTGGCGCAGATTGGTATTCAAAACAGCTTGTTCGAGAACGAACTTGAACGACGGGTCAATCTGATCAAAGGGGGTCTGATTTAGCGCGGCCAAGTGTTGGCCAACAGTTTGCAGGTACAGGTGGAAAACGGTGTCGCCACGCTTAATTTATCCATGGTGTCCGAGCTTTTGGCCAGCACCGTGCGTGCCAATGCCGATCTGGACTACATTGTTCTGATGCACCAATCCGGCCTGGCTCATATCCACACCCAAAAGCCCGAGCTGGAAATGGAGTTTCTCAACCGCTCAGAAGATTTATTCGCCGCAGGCCAAAAACAGCCGACCGTTAACGAGTACCAGCAAGATGAGCGCAGATTCCTTGAATTTATTATGCCGGTGCCAGCTACCTTAAACCCTTGGGGTGTGCTCCGGCTGGGCTTCAGTCTCGATCGGATGTCTGAAGAAATTGCCGAATCACGCCGGGAAAGCAGTAAAAAATTGCGAGAACTGGCGCTTGAGTCGGCCGCGCTGGCGGCATTGTTCATAGCTTTGGGAGCGGGTGTGGTGCTGTTCCTGTCCAAGCGTTTGTCCAAACCGTTGGTGCAATTGACACGCTGGGCCGGTCGATTAGCGGAGGGTGATTTCAGTCTCAAACAGCGGCCAACCACCGGTACCAGAGAAATCGACGCCTTGAGTTCGGCATTTGAAGGTATGACCACCCGCTTGCAGGAATCTTATGGCCAGTTGGAGCAACAAGTCATCAAGCGCACCAATGAGCTGGCCTTGGCTCGCGATCAGGCGGTGGCGGCCAATAACAGCAAGTCGGAATTTCTGTCGATGATCAGTCATGAAATCCGAACGCCGATGAACGCCATCATCGGCCTGACCGGTTTGATGCTGAAAACCGGTTTGACCGACAAGCAGCGGGATTATCTGAATAAAATCGATGCTTCAGCGCGGGTTTTGTTAGAGATCATCAACGACATTCTCGATTTTTCCAAAGTCGAGGCCGGCAAGCTGGAGCTGGAGTCGATTCGTTTTGACCTTAACGAAGTGTTGGCCAACTTGTCCACGCTGATGGGCGTTAGAGCTGAGGAAAAAGGCTTGCGGCTACATTTCAGCGTCGCTTCTGATGTGCCGAGGTTGCTGGTGGGAGATCCGCTCAGATTGGGGCAGGTTTTGCTCAATCTGGTTGGAAATGCAATTAAATTTACCGAGCGCGGCGAAATTCTGGTAGATATTTCGTTGCTCGAGATGCCGCCGGAGAGTCACGCTATCCGGTTGCAATTTGTTGTTAAGGATACCGGGATCGGCCTGAGCGGCCATCAAATCGGCAAATTGTTTCAGCCCTTTATTCAGGCCGACAGTTCTATAACCCGCAAATATGGCGGCACCGGCCTGGGTCTGGCTATTTGTAAACGCCTGGTTGCAATGATGCATGGCCGGATCTGGGCCGAGAGTCGGCTGGGCGAAGGCAGTAGCTTTGCTTTTACCGCCCGGTTTCAAGAATGTCGGGAAGCCCGCGCGGAAAACGTGCTGAATCAGGCGCAAGGCCAGCTTCATGCGCTGATTGTTGATGACGATACCAGCTCTTGCGAAGTTTTACGCGCCTATCTGGAGTCTTTTTCGTTCAAGGTGGAACAGGTCGATAGTGGCGAGCGCGCGCTTGAAGTGATTAAACAGACGCCTTATGAGCAAGCGTTTCAGTTAGTGGTGGTCGATTGGAAGTTGCCGCAGATGGATGGTTTGGCATTCGCTCGGGCGATTCGCGGCTTGTCCGGTATTCCGATGCCTAGAATTATCATGATAACGGCACATGGCCGGGAGGATGTTTTTCAACAAGTCAAAGCCAGCGATGTTGATGGTTTCCTGATCAAGCCGGTGCATCCTTCCGTGCTTTATAACGCTATCGTCGATTCATTCAACCTGAGCTTTGAGGAATCGCCGACTCGCAACGAAACAACTCTCGTGCAGACGACAGTTAACGGTTGTTGTTTGTTATTGGTAGAGGACCATACGATTAACCAACAAATTGCTAAAGAACTTTTGGAGGGTCAGGGCGCTGTTGTGGACATTGCCGATAATGGCCTGGAAGCAATCAAGAAGCTTCAGGCACGGCGTTACGATGTGGTGTTAATGGATCTGGAAATGCCGGTTTTGGATGGTTTTGCCACCACTGAAAAACTCCGTGCTGATGCGCGTTATGCCAGCTTGCCGATTATCGCCATGACCGCGCACGCCATGGAAGATGTCAGGCAGCGTTGTCTGGCTGTCGGAATGGACGGCTACATTACCAAGCCCATTGATAGCATGGAATTGCTGAATGTCTTGCGCGAAGTCACCAACAACCAGAAACCTGCATTCGGCACAAGCCTCGATTTTGAGCAGGGCATTGCCAATGCCGGGCACAATTCGAAGTTGTTTCAGCGCCTCTTGAGTCAGTTCCGGGAGGAATTTAGCAACGCTTCCGATCAGCTGCAAACTTTGTTGGAGCAAAGCCGTTTTGACGAGGCCGCTCGTTTAATACATACCATCAAAGGTATCGCAGCCAATTTGGCCATGCCAGAACTGACTGAACGTTGCGCTGAACTGGAACGCCGGTTAAAACATGAGCCCGCTTATGCCAGGGACGCGCTGCCTGCCTGGCGTTCAGCCTTGGAAAAAGTCAGAACGATCATAGGCCAAACGCCAATCTCGAAATCAACGACCCGAGAGTTGCCGGTTGATCCTGCGGTAACCGAGCGTGTTTTGGGTTATTTGCTAAACGCTCTGAGGCACTCAAGGCTCGATATTGACCGCTATTGCGAGCGTTTACAGACGCTTCCGCCCCCCGAATTCGATGATGATGGCACGTTGTGTCAAGCTGTTCACGAATTTGATTTTGAAGCCGCTGAGCGTTTGTTGCAAAGTAAAGCGCAACAAATATTTGGGCATTCGGTGCGGGTGTGTTCGGATCCGGATTATAACGATGACCGGGCAACGCTGTTGATTGTCGATGATATGCCGATCAATATCCGCTCCCTGGCATCGTTACTGGGGGACTACGCGCTGAAAGTTGCGGTAACCGGAGATCGTGCTTTGCGGGTGATCGAGCGGGAAGCGCCGGATTTGATTTTACTGGATATTGAAATGCCGGGTATGAGTGGTCTGGAATTGTGCCGCCACTTGAAGCAGAATGACCAAACCGCGAACATTCCGGTTATTTTCATAACTGGCCGCGACGAGATCTCAGACATGACTCAGGCCTTTGAGTTGGGTGCGGTCGATTATGTCGCCAAACCGTTCAATGCCGCTGTGCTCAAAGCCCGGATCAATACCCACCTGGAATTGAAAAAGCAGCGCGACCAACTGGAGCGGCTGGCAGCCATCGACGGCTTGACCGGCATTCCCAGCCGGCGTATGTTCGATACCGTGTTTGCCCAGGAATGGCACAGAGCTTTACGTCAGCAGTCATCGCTGGCGGTGATTTTCATCGATATCGACTTTTTCAAACCTTATAACGATTTTTATGGCCATTCGCAGGGCGACCATTGTTTGCGGCAAGTCGCCCGTCTGCTCAAGCAGGGGTTGAATAGAGCGGCCGATTTTGTCGCTCGCTACGGCGGCGAGGAATTTATTGCCGTGTTGCCGGAGACCGAGCTCGATGAAGCCATCCATATTGCCGAGATGCTGCGCCAACAAGTGGCCAGGCAAGCAATTCCGCATGAGCGATCAACCGTGGCCGATCATGTTACATTGAGCCTTGGCGTCAGCTCGGTTGTGCCTAAACCGGAAACCCCTCCCGATTTGCTGTTAAAAGCGGCGGATACTGCTTTGTACAAAGCCAAAGGCCGGGGACGCAACCGGCTGGAAGCTGGATCCGATTTGTCTTAAGGAAGCTCTGAATAAGTCCGCCCCAGGCTTATTCAGAACCACGCAATCATGCGATGTTTGCTTGTCAACGATCCTCTTAATTTAATCAGAGCCTGCCTGACGGCAGCAAAACAGCTTTTGCCAGGAGATTGGCCCTATGAAACACGAACTCGGTGGCGGTAAGGTCGTGCTGTTTATTTTCAGCGTCATCGCTGTACCTTCGGTCTTGACCCTGACCACTATTGAGCGGGCGCAAAATGTGATCCGTCCGGTCACGGACAGTTCACCGATGGGTTATACGATCAGTCTCAGTCTGTTCGTTATCCCGGCGTTGGCGATACTTTTCTGGCTGCATGTAAAGCACGATCAAACTATCGTCCGCCGGACTTTCTGGTGGGCGCTGGCATTTTTGATTCCGCTGGGTTTTTTATTGGATATGCTGTTCGGGTTGACTTTTTTTACCTTTGTCAATCATCAGGCGACGCTGGAAATTTATCTGCCGGGTTTTGATTGGCGAACACTGAGTTGGCGATTGGCATTGCCGGTCGAGGAGTTTCTTTTCTATATCTCCGGTTTCGTGACCGTGCTTTTGCTCTATCTTTGGTGCGATGAATATTGGCTGGCGGCTTATCAAAGATCCGATCATCAAACGGCCAGCAAGGCTTTGTCTCAGCTCATTGTCCTGGATTGGCGGTGGTTGGGCGTTGGTCTGGCGATGATGCTGCTGGCCGTGGCCGCTAAACAAGGTCCCGGTTTTCCCGGCTATTTCTGTTTTCTAACCGCGGCCAGCTTCATCCCGACGGCGCTGTTGTTCAACAGTGTCGTGTCGTTTATCAATTGGCGTGCTTTCAGCTTCACGTTTTTTCTGATCGTTTTGATCAGCTTGTTGTGGGAGGCGACCTTGGCCGCGCCTTATCAGTGGTGGGGGTATGATCAGGAACAAATGTTGGGCGTGAGCATCAACGCCTGGACTTCTTTGCCTATCGAGGCGGTGCTGGTCTGGCTGGCGGTCACTTTCACCAGCGTGATCGTCTATGAAACCATTAAAATCTGGCAGCATTCGGAAAAAGCTTTGTTATCTGCGCTGTTAGGCGGGCGCTGAATTTCTAACCCGGACGGGTCAAGCGAGGTTTTAGAATTCCAGCCGCAGCTGACCGAACACGCTGCGTTGAACTCTGACCGGGAGAGTGGCCAAAGCCTGATCGATGAATTCCGGGTGATCATCGGACAGCAAATTACGACCGACAACCGACAGTTCAGCCCAGGCAACCGGTTTCCAGGCCAGGTTGACATCCAGTTCCACATAATCGGGGACCGGGTGCGATGCCAGGCGGCCAACATATCGCAACATGGTATCCAGCCGGATGTCATGCGGCAAATCCAGCGCCGAGTGCAGGTTGAATTGTTGCTGCGGCGATTCGCCTTCGACAAAACTGTCGTCCTGAACGGTAGCGAGCGTGTCCGGTTGATGCAGGTTCATTTTCAGCAGGGAATAATTGGCCTCCAGTCGCCAGCCCGGCAATACTCGCCATTGCCCAGCGACTTCGAAACCATACGTTTCGCCTCGTGCCTGATTGGTAAACTGAATGGGAATCAATAATTGCGGCTGACCATGGGTTGATGTAAGTGAGGGTTGGCCAAGCATTGCCGTGGCCAGTTGATCATAATCATTGTAGAAAGCGGCAACATCGAACGACAGATTCTGTCCGGGTGAAAAGCGATAACCCAGCTCGTAGGCAATCAATTCTTCGGCGTCGAAATCTTCATTGCCCATGAGTACGGCGAACACCCCGGGCGCGGGCATGCCGGCAAACATCCGGGTGTCGTGTTCAGTGCGGTTAGGCGCGCGCAGGGCGCGGGCGACACTGGCCCAGACCGTATGACCTTCGGCCGGCGTAAACAGTAACCGGGCGTTAGGCTGAACCTGAAAGCCATTAAAATCATTATGTTCCAGTTTTGTGCCTAGCAGTAGCTTCAGTTGTTCCGGAACCAGGGTGATCTGGTCCTGAATAAAGCCGCTGAAAATATCGTAATTGCGCTTGGCTGGAAAAAATGCAAAATTCTGGGCGTTGGTCTGGTTGTCCTTGATATACCGGTAACCCAGTCCCCAATTCAGCCTGTGGTAACTGCCTAAGGAAAAGTTGTGTTGAAAGTCAAAGTCGTATGTTCTGATCAAAGCCCGGCTGCTGTCGCCGAAAGCATCCGATTCCGAGCTGTCCGAAGTCTGGTCGAAATAAGCCTGAACCGACAGATCATGACTGTCGGAAAACCGGTGTTCCCAGCGGGCCAGAATGTTGCCGCCCTCGAAATTCTCGCCGACGTTGCCGGCGGCCTCGAACGGCGCTATCGGCGAGAACATTTGGCGCAGGTTGTCTGCCGCGCCTTTGTACAAATCACCTTGCAAGCGGACATCATCATTTTTGCTCAGTTGGCCGTCCAGGCGAAAACCGGTCTGGAATTTCTCCCAGTTGTCGCCTGCGTCACCGCCCGAAGCCAGGCGCAGGTTATCGCGCTGGTCGTATTTGACATAAACGCGATAATGTAAATTATCGCCAATTTTTCCGCCGAACCGTCCGGCGCCAAGAACTTGTTCCTTGTTGCCGCCGCCGCCCTTGGCTAAAACGCCCTGAGTTTCCTTGGCCAATTTTGTGATGATGTTGATCACGCCATTGACCGCGTTCGCGCCCCACAGACTCGCACCCGGGCCGCGGATGACTTCTATCCGCTCGACATCTTCCAGCAGCACATCTTTGGTACGCCACAAGGTGCCGGAAAACGTTGGATGGTAAACAGACCTGCCATCGATCATCACCAGAAGTTTATTGGCTGCAGACGCATTGAAACCGCGCACGGACACAGCCCAAGTGTGAGCGTTGATCTGCGCCACCTGTACGCCTGGCACCATGCGCAAGGCTTCCGGGATCGTGGTCGCGCCGCTGCGGCGGATGTCCTGGTTGTTCAACACATAAACCGCAGCGGCGGTGTCCGATACTTTTTCCGGGCTTCGGGTCGCCGAGTAAATGATCGCCTCTTGGTTAAGCCAACGGAGTTCGGCGCTTAAAGCGTCGTATTCAGAGCCAACAGCGGCGCAGGGCAAAATGGTTAACAACAAACCCGTGAGCAAATCAAGGAATGATTGCGTAGCGGGTTTGACATGCCGTGAGGTCTTGGTGACTGGTTCGGACACGCGATAAGCCTTTAAACAACTGCCAGGCACATCATTTTTCTGAATGAGTAACATGGTATGGCGTGATCCGTATTAAGGAATGAATTTATTTCATTGTCGCAGGGTAAGGTATGCGTTGAGCAAACCTTGGGTGGAGCTGTCATGAGCTTGGCCCGCTTTGCCTGGTTGGTCGGTCAGCTCGGGCAGAATGGCGCGAGCAAGTGTTTTGCCCAGTTCCACGCCCATTTGGTCGAAGGAATTGATATTCCAGATCGCGCCTTGGGTGAAAATTTTGTGTTCGTAGCAGGCTATCAGGGTACCCAGGGTTTTGGGAGTGAGCTTTTCAACCAGGAAAGTGCTCGAAGGTTTGTTGCCTGGAAAAATTCGTGAAGCGACCAGGGCACGGTCGTTTTGTTGCTCTGGTGTCAATTCCGCCAACACTTCAGCTTCGTTTTTACCGTGCATCATTGCTTCGGGTTGAGCTAGGAAATTGGAAATTAAAATGTCGTGATGGTGGGCTAGCGGATAGTGACTGTTAGCAGCGGCGATGAAGTCGCAGGGAACAAGTTTGGTGCCTTGATGAATCAGTTGAAAAAAGGCATGTTGGCCGTTGGTGCCGGGTTGCCCCCAGATAATGGGGCCGGTTTGGTAATCAACCGGGTTGCCTGCCCGGTCCCGACTTTTACCATTGCTCTCCATGTCGCCTTGCTGAAGAAATTCGGTAAAAAACGCCAATGACTGATCGTATGGCAGAATAGCCTGGGTTTCGGCTTTGTAAAAATTGTTATACCAGATGCCGATCAAGGCCATGATGACCGGGATATTTTGCCGGTAATCGGTACTTTGAAAATGGCAGTCGATGTCATAACCGCCTTTCAGCAAATCTTCAAACCGGTCCATACCGACACTGAGTGCAATCGTTAGACCAATCGCTGACCAAAGCGAAAAGCGCCCGCCGACCCAGTCCCAGAACTCGAACATGTTGTCCGGATCGATACCGAATTTAATGACATTTTCGGCTTTGGTCGAGATGGCAACAAAATGCTGGCGGATGGCGTTTTTATCGTCGATTTGTTTCAGAAACCAGGCCTTGGCACTGTCGGCGTTAGTCATGGTTTCCTGGGTATTGAAAACTTTCGAGGCGATGACAAATAAAGTTGTCTCGGCTTTCAAGCCTTCAAGTGTGGACAATAAATCAGCTTGATCGATATTGGAAACAAAATGTGTTTTCAGATCGGGTTTCTGATAGGGTCTGAGTGCGTTGACCACCATTTTAGGACCCAGATTGGAGCCGCCGATGCCGATATTGACGATATCGGTGATGGCTTTTCCGGTCCAGCCAAGC
>RRYU01000636.1_pt1 | contig 12836 bp, 10 predicted proteins | sample 2162651 | NCBI WGS metagenome assembly RRYU01 (sample SAMN10267283, study PRJNA491782) | microbial mat metagenome | isolation source: biomat in the production well | place: Japan: Minami-Kanto gas field, natural gas well KTG3 | collected 2017-06 | reverse complement strand
GGGGGGGGGGTGCCCCTACCGATCTCGTTGTGATGCGATCCGCCCAAAAAGTCTACACATGAAAGATCCCCCCACCAGACCTGATCCTATTCCCTAATCAACACATTCTCACGCCAGCCTGCTTCGACCAGAGCCTGGTAAGGCGCGGCGGCGTCCGCGGTCATGGAACTGGCCAGATCCTCGGCGGCGGTGGCGGATGGCCCCAGTTCGGCCAGGGCGTTTTCGAGCAGGGCCAGATCGTCCGGGTTGGATACTTTTGTGATATCGATGCCAAAGCCCAGGCCAAAGCCATTTTCGGGGATAAGCTGGGCAGCCTGAAATTCGGGTTCGAGCAGCAGATTGGCCAGTACCAGGGCAGCAGCTTTATGGGGCGCATTGGCCGGGATGGCGACATAGTTGAAATCGCCGATCATATAATTGTCGAAGACAAAAGCACGGGTTGTTGCGGGCACAAGCCCCTGGTCGATCAGTGGGCCTGGGCCAGCGATAGCCTGGGTAATACTGAAATCGATCTCCTGGTTGGCAAACAGGCTGTGGAGTTCGTTTTCGTCTTTGGGATAGGTTTCGCCCGCTCGCCACAGGCATGCTTCCAGATCATTGAGAAAAGTCCAGACCTGGGGCGACCACTCATCCCAGAGCGCCTGGTCAAATGTAGCCCACTGTTCGGCCCCGCCGCTGATTTCATAGAGCGCACCTTTGACAAAGCGCGTGCCCTGGAATGCGCCGGGACCGGGGGCAATATAGGTGAAGCGACCAGGATGTTCGCAGGCCCAGGTTTGCAATTCGGCATAACTGCGCGGCAAATCCTCCTCGCTCAAGCGTGCCGTGTCGTAGAGGAACTGGAACTGCGCCGATGACCAGGGGCTTTCCAGGGTTTCGATTGGCACGCCGAAGTCCAGGTTGAGAACCGGATTGTCCCAGTCGACCAGGGCGCTGTTGGGCATGGCGCGGTTCCAGCCAGTATAGAGCATATCGGCCTGTTTGAGTGAGGCAAAATTTTCGCCGTTGATCCACATCAGATCGATGCTGCCTGGATCAATGCCTGCCTCTTTCTCGCTGAGTACCTGATTCACAAAATCGATCGCGTCCGAGACAGGGACGCGATTGAGGGTGATATCGTAGCGTTCGGCCAGGGCCTGACCATAAAACGTATCGACATAGGTATTGATACTCTCATTACCACCCCACATATACCAGTTGACCTGACTACCACGGGCGGCTGCCACAACACTCTCCCAGTCGTCCAGGCTAAATGTCTCGGAGGAGGGCGTTGTCGCAGGATCTGTGGCAGGTGGGGCATCTGCTGGCGGTAGGGAAACACTGGTCTCTCCGCCGCACGCGGATAGCAGCAGGGCTATGGCTGAGATGGCAATGAGCAGGGTATGGCGCATAGGTTTTCTTTCTGCTTAATATGCAAGACTTACGCGGTCGCCATTCAAAAGAAGGGATTTTGCCTCCCGTTCGACACGCTCACGGCAGGCGGCAGGGTAGTACTTTATATTCTTTTTCCAAAAAATGTACCTTTGTACATTTTTTGGAAAAAGAAAGATTATTTTCTAACCTGGGGCGAAAGATGTTTCGCCCCTACCAGTTTCACGTTTGTTCGCTGTGCGCCAGGATGCACACGGTCGGAATGAAAATGGCGTGCGACACTGGCATCTTGCCGGTGCTACCCTGTTTTTACATCAGCGATACGTTTCGGTTCGAGTTCTCGCGGCGGTGTGGCCCAGCGGTAGCGCAGGTAGGTTGGCAATTCGCGCTTGAGATTGGGCAGGGTTTCGCGTACATAGGTGTCGGCGGCTTTCTTAATTGCCTCGGATAGGGTTGGATATGGGAAGACCATATTGTAGATTTTATAGATCGAAATGCGCTGACTGATCGCCAGGGTTAGCAACGAAATCATCGCTGAGGCATGCGGACCAACAATCGTGGCATGCAGGATGCGCCCGGTCAGGCGTACGACATACAGGATGACAAAACCATTGCTGATGCCGTCCGTGTAGCCACGATCGGTTTTTTCCAGGTCGATCCGAATCTGCTTGATCAGGTTGGGATGGAACTTTTCCGCAATCTGCGCGGGTGTCCAGCCCACGCTGGCAATCTCCGGGTCGCTATAGATGGCACTGGGATAAAACGGCTCGGGCGCACGGGCGGGCAGCCAGGGAAAGGCAATGCGCTGGACAACCCGGCGACCCTGGGCATTGGCAGAATGGGTAAAGGTAGATGTAGGTGTCACATCGCCAATCGCATAAATACCGGGCACATTGGTCTGGCCGTAGCTATCGGTTGGAATACCGCCTTTGAGATCGAATGCTACGCCCGTTTGTGCCAGGTCGAGCTTTTCCAGGTTGCGGGCGCGCCCGCTGGCGAACAGCACCTTGTCGACATGGGGTATCTCGGCTGGCAGGCCGTTGGTACGCATATGCAGCGTTGCGTTATCGGGAACGTACGACTCGGGAGTAGCATTATAGTGAATCGTGATACCCCGGTCGGTCAGAGCCGTATGCATAGCTGTGGAGACCTCGGGCAGGGCACTGCTCATGACGCGTGGGCCACGGGTGATAATGGTAATCTGTGTGCCGATTTTGTGAAAAGCAAACGCCATTTCCATGGCGATCACGCCAGATCCGACAATGACCATATGGCGAGGAGCAGATGACAGCTCAAACAGCGACTCGTTGGTCAGGATGCGGTCTATGGGCAGGTCAGGAATATCAAGCAGGCGCGGGCGTGCGCCGGTAGCAATCACGATATTGGTCGCGTTGACGTGCAAAAGTGACCCGTCGGGGCGCGTTACTTCCAGGCGTTTGGGTGCGAGAAAGCGTGCCCAGCCCTGGATATACTCCAGATTGGGCGTATGCTGAACAGTATGGGTTTCCTCATCGCGCAGATGATTACGCCGGGCCTGCACGGCTGACAGAACGGCCTGCGTGTCTGTTTCGCCGTGATAGTGCTCGGCCAGGTGAATCAGGGTTTTGGAAGGAACGCAACCGACGTTGGTGCAGTCGCCGCCGACAAAATGCCCCTCGATCAGGGCGACTTTTTTGCCGAGGCCAGCCATACCGATGGCGACGGTCAGTCCGCCAGAACCAGCGCCAATCACAACGGTTGAATATGTTTGAGTAGGAGTCATAGGGTTACCTTTTCTTTTATGTTCTTATATACAGGAGTTATGTCGTTCGATTCGGACACAAAACCTGTTTCTCCTCCGGCAGGGTGGTACTGTATATTCTTTTTTCAAAAATTGTTACCGTAGGTAACAATTTTTGAAAAAGAGTGGTATTTTCACCCTGGAGCCAGATCCCAAGCTCTGGATGAACAACCACGTATGTGCTGTTATTGACAGGAGTTACGCGGTGGTCGTATCAAACCAGACGTTTGATCGGCTAAAAGGCCTGTTCCGCCTGCGGCAGCATGGAATTTTATATTTTTTCTACACTTTTTCGCCGTAGGCGAAAAAGTGTAGAAAAAGATGGTTTTCTTCCACCCTGCCGGAGGCGAATCACAGCCTGTGGCTGGACGACCGCGTAACTCGTATTATTGACACCAAGTACGCGGTACTCTACAAACCAGGCGTCTGATCAAATGGCATGTTTCGCCCTTTTTCCCAGACCGTTTTGCTTTCGGCAAAATGGTTTGGGAGAAGAAATCCTTATCTATGTCAATTAGCCAGATTGCGGCGGGACTCACGCTGCTTGAAGTAACGCGAGAGCGCCAGACTGCTCACAAAGAGCAGGACGGACACAGCCAGTGCCCAGGGATTAAAGACCGACGCATTGACCTGACCCATCAGCACTTCGTTGATATCGACCGACGCACCCGCCAGCACAAAGGTGATCGTACCGGGCAGAGAGCCAATGATCGTGGCTAGAATGAACGCCTTATAGTCGATACGCAGGAAACCAGCCAGATAGTTTACCAGGTCGTAGGGCAAGAACACAAAACGCATAATCAAGATCGTCTCAAAGCTATTACGCCGCATGCGGGTAGCATAATTATGTATCACACCGGTTGTTTGGGACTCATCTAGAACGCCGGTACCCAGGAAGCGCCCCAGGAAATAAGCCACCGTAGCGGACGTATTGGCAGCCAGGATCGTAAAGATCACGCCCCAGAACGGCCCAAAGATCGACCCGGCCGCCAGAGTTAGCACCGTAGCCGAGAAGAATGCCAGCGGACGAACGGCATAGATCAGCAGATAGATCAACGGGCCATAGGGCGTCTGCATCAGGCGGACGATGTTGGTCAGGGCGTCGCCAATGGTGAGATTATTCAGATTGACATACGCAACCAGCCCGCCGATGAGTACAACCCAGATGGCTACGGCCATAAGTTTCTGCCAGTTGCGTGCCCAGAACGAAGTGGGCATGCGGGTTGGATCGGGCATAAGTTCCTGAACCAGAGCCGGTTCAGGCGGTTGGGTTGATGAAGATGACATCATAGAAAGTTTTCCTTTTTATCCTTTTTCATGCCAGGTGGCGCGCAGCCCAGACGAGGCGTTGCATTGCGGTGACAAGTACCAGGACTGCCATCAGGCCATACAGGGCTACAAGCGCGTTGGGCAACAGAAAGAACAGACTGAAGAACACGATCGTCTCGGTGCCTTCAACTAAACCGCCGGGCATCGTGATACTGGTTTTCTCACCCCGGGCAATCGCCCCATGGCGATGCTTTTCCTGGAGTGCAGCCAGATACATCCACGATGCGCTGTTGATATAGAATGAACCGAGCAAGGCTGCGACACTCATATAAACGGCAGGCGTGTTAATGCCGATAGCCAGCGCGAGTGGCACGATAGCATACACGACCGTATCAAGCACAATATCCAGATAACCGCCGATATCGCTTTGCTTGTTCTGCAAACGAGCGACTGTACCATCCAGGCCATCGAGCAAGCGATTCAGTAGCCATAATCCTAGACCCAGGGCATACATCTGTTGCCAGGCGGCCAGAGCGGCAAGTATCCCGATGCCACATGCGGCCAGGGTTATAGTAGTAGGATGAATTGGACGCAGTAGGCGTAGCGCGACCGGCTTCAAGGCGATTTCTTTGGGAATGCGCAAGACTTTATCGATCATCGGCCCCCCTGATGTGAAAAGGAGAAAGTAGGAGCACAGCATGCTGCGTCCGTACGGCAGTGTACCATAACGTATAGATGCGAACTGTGAGATTATCTACACAGAGTCAAATCTGGCAACAATTATGTGACAGAGTTACGGGATGCTAGACAAACCAGGCGTTCAATGTAACTGTTCACGTTCGGGGGAGACTATTTACCACGCAGACACGGAGGTTCGCTCTGTCTGCGACTGCCACTGCTGCATCTGGATGGTATCGCTGATCATGGATCATCTGGCGCTCCCGCGATTGTGAACAGTTACCGTTTAACCGACCGAAAGACCTGTTTCGCCTGCGGCAGCATGGTATGTTTTATTCTTTTTCAAAACATTTTCCCTAAGGGAAAATGTTTTGAAAAAGAAGATTATTGTTACCCTGCCACTGCCGTGCCATTCATCAAGCTCATGATCCGTGTGTCGAACGGGCGGCGAATCCCATCTTTAGATAGACAACCACGTACGTCCGGTTATGTTGTTAAGGTGCGTTTGTTCTAGTGCCAAGTATACGATAGAGGCAGCATAGGGGCATCGAGGAAAGCACTCATTGGGTATGGCCAATTTTGCACAATAAAAAGAGACCGCCCGCAGGGCGGTCTTACCTGGTATTAAGGGAGAGGATTTGCTCAGAGAGCATAAGTAGAATCACTCATATGCCAGCACATCGCGGATGGTCAACCGTGAGGCGTTCCAGGCGGGCAGCACGCTGGCAACTATGGCCAGGCCCAGCGAAATAACCAGCCAGGCAATCAGGCCACCGGTAGAAAAGCGGAAGTTGAGTGCAAAATTGAAGAAAGTCATGCCCACGGCGTTACTCAGCGCCTGACTGATCGGCAGCGACAGAGCCGCACCCAGGCACCAGCTTACCACACCTAACAAAACACCCTCAACCAGCACAACCTGAAGTACAGACATATCTGATGCGCCGATGGCACGCATCACGCCAATCTCACGCGTACGCTCCAGCACATTCAGACTCATTGTGCCAGCCAGACCCAACCCGCCAACCACAGCGATCAACACCGACATCACCGCCAGGCTCATCACAATCCCGCCAAACTGCGAATTGATCTGGTCGCGCATTGTCGAGCCAGTCATATTAAAGACAATATTATAGCCCAGATCTTTATAATGCTGTTCCAGCGTTTGAGCGACAGCATCCTGCAAACCCCGTTCGCGCTGATCGGTGGTAATCCAGAGACCGTCGGTGGTACCGACATTACGGGCGATCCGAGTGTAGTAATCGTAGCTAACATAGGCATCACGATTATCGCCAATCGTAGGCATGATCCCAACCACACACCAGGTGCTCTCGCGGCCCTTGATCTTGAGGATAATATCATCGCCAACCTGGATATCAGAGTCATTTTTGAGGACGCCAGTGCTAAGCACAATCGCATTCTCGTCTTCTGGCAGTAACCAGCGTCCCTGACTTAGACGCGGACGCATGGTCAGCGTATCAGGTTGCAACGCCTCCAGCGTAATGCCATCGCTCTCACTATCATCGTCATAGAGAATGCGCACCGAAGACTGGATACGGCTCTCGGCGAAAGCAACGCCCTCGACATTCATGGCTTCACTAATCACAAAATCGGTACGATGGGGCCGGTCGAAGCCGATGCCAACATCAAAGTTATAGAGCCGGTTGAACACTTCGTCGACCGTCAGACGCAGCGACGCCTGCACACTGAAGACCGAAATAAAGATTGCACCGCCCAGCGTCAGGGTTGCCAATGTGAGCACAACACGCCCCTTGCGCCGGAACGTGTTACGCAGTGAGAGCAGCATCGGGCGAGGAAAAAAGCGAATACGCTGAATAAGCCGGTCGAATGCACTATTGCCAAAACTACCCGGCCCACTATCGCTACTGAGCGCCTCACGGATCGAGATGCGTGTCCCGTTGAAGACCGGAATGAGCGCAGCAATCACCGGCAGTACCAGGCTGACCATAGCCTGAACAATATAAACCGAAGCTGGCACACTAAAGTTGGTCAAGTTGAAGTTGAATTCGTTGGCCAGATAGCCAGCAAATGCACGTGCGCCCAGTTGCGATAGCGGCACAGCCAGAGTCATGGCGATCAAGCCGAACGCCATAACCAGCACCAGATACATCCCCACGATATGCAGCGTCCGTGCGCCGACCGACTTCATAATGCCGATATACCGTGTCTGTTGAGTTAGCAGAGCCGAAATCGTATTGGTAACCAGGAACCCGCTGAGGAAGACCGACAGAACACCCAGCACACTCATAATCAAAACCAGGCCATCAATCAAGAAGTTAATCGGATGTTCACCTGGTTCGGGCACTTCGGGGAAGTACGGGGCACGGCCCGATTTCTCAATCTTATCATACACCAGATCGGCAACCTGGCGATTATATGCCTGGTCTTCACCATTGCCCGCCACCAGGATACTCACCTCGTTATAATCGCGGGACTCGCCCAGCCACTCCAGGGTATCAAAAGAGATAAACCCGACCACAATCCCCGTAAACAACGTCGGTGCGCGACTGAGGTCGTGCGCTATGCCCGTGACAGGCATGGGGCGTAGCGTACCATCGGGCAGTTCAAATGTCACCGTATCGCCCACATCGGCATTCATCTTGGAGAGACCGGAACGCTCGATCAGAACAGTTTTATCGGCGGGGGGCCATGCGCCCCGTTCGGAACTGATCAGATTAACCCGCATATCGTTGTAGTCGTCGATGGCTACAAGCATCACATCCTGCCACTGGTTCAACCCGACCCGCGCACGCAGGCTAACACTCCGGCGCGCCTCAGCGTCCTGCACTTCACGCATACCCCGGATTACATTAACCAGATCATCATCGAAACTATCGTCGCTCGGCGTACTGATAGTCGCATGAGCAGGCCGTGTAGACATATAGTTGCTGCGCAACTCGCGCTTGAGGATCTCCTGGGAACTCATGATCATACCGACAGCAAACACGCCGATAAAGATCGACAAAACCACCAGCAGCGTGCGGGTAGGATTGCCGACGAGATCGCCCAGAACTTTTTTCCAGCGTGGACTTAACATAGGTGGTTACCTCTTATTGCGAGTCGCCCCGGTCGCGCCGGTTGCGGCCGATATTACGTCGGCCCAGGCCAATGGTGAGAAACGTGATCCAGACAATATAGATTGGAAACCAGATATCCCACCAGTTACTGGCAGACACAATCGTACCGGTTGTCTGGGCGATGAGAACCATAACGATATTCACCAGGAAAACCACCGCGAGACCGGTAAGGCCGATGACGAGAAACTTATTCATTCAGGTACGCCCGCCTTTCTGGAACTGTGATGCATAACGAAACGGGAGGGTATCCCAGGTTGAGAGCAACAAAGAAAGACCAGAGCAGCCGTTTTTGCATGCTGTGCTCTGATTTGTATTGATAGAACCGGACTTCTATCGTAGCAAACATCATAGTGATATGTGTGTTTTAGCTGCCTTGATACGAGTATACCCCTTTAGAAAAAGCATGTCTTCCAGCGCAAGAGGGGCTAATTTTCCTACGCAGGCAGGGGAGGGGTTCAGTCGAAAGATGGAGGGGTGCTATTAAATGATGGATACCTTGTGCGATCGCCACAGGCGCAGCGCGCTATACTAGCGATAGACAGATAGACGGTCGATAAGATGTCATTTTATGGTAAAGATCGGTCTATTCTTTCTACCCAAGAAACCGAGGCGATATTCACCCCGGTTTCTCGATCATGCATCTTTATGCTTCTGGGCTACAACGTCACACAGTAGGCACGTGCGATATCGGGTTCGGCGCGGATCTGGCTCATAACATCTTCGGACGCAGGATTGTCGAGGGTCAGAACCATCATAGCATGTTCACGCGGTGACAGTCGCCCGACATACATGCCAGAAATATTCACATCGGCGCCACCGAGCAGTGTGCCAACACGCCCGATCATGCCAGGACGGTCGCGATGATAGGTAAATAGCAGCGGGCCAGCGGGTACAAAGGTGACCCAGTAGCCATCGGCCTGAACGATATGTGGTTCGCCGCGCAGGATGACTCCCCGGAAAACGTGTTCTTCGTCGGCGGTATGGGCGCGCAGGATGAGCAGTCCGGCATAGTTTTCGGTTTCAGGGCCAGAACGTTCGCTGATGCGCATCCCCCGTTCGCGGGCAATAATGGGGGCATTGACGGGTGTAATGCGCTGTTCGCTAGTAGCGGTCAGCAAACCTTGCAAAACCGCCAGGCGTAGTGGCTGGGTATCGATCGTTGCTAACTCGCCATAGTATTCAAAATCATAACTACGTACCGGATCTTGCACCAGCATGCGGCAAAGCGTTCCCATCTGGCGACCAAGGCGGATATAGGGTTCCAGCACATTCCAGGCCTCTGGTGCCACAAAGGGAGCATTGACAGCATAACGAGGTGTGCCACCAGACAGAGCGGCCAGCACACCCTCGGCAACATCGGTGCCAGTCTGGGTCTGGGCTTCATTCGTAGACGCCCCCAGGTGCGGTGTCTTAATAATCTTAGGATGGTTCACCAGGGTGGGATTAGAGGGCGGCTCACCGCTATACACATCAAGGGCGGCACCGCTCAATTGTCCGGATTCTAGCGCGGCCAGCAGGGCAGATTCATCAACCACGCCACCACGGCTGGCATTGATCAGGTAGGCACCCGGCTTCATCTGGGCAATACGAGCAGTATCAAAGAAGTTGCGTGTGCTATCGACCAGGGGAACATGGGTTGAAACGACATCGCTACGTGCTAGCAGTTCGTCGATTGTAACACTCTCGACACCCAGTTGAACGGCACGATCATACGAAACCACAGGATCGTACGTCAGAACAGTCATCTCCAGGCCGCGGGCACGGCGTGCCACTTCTGAACCAATGCGACCTAGCCCGATCAGGCCAAGCGTTTTCCCGCGAACTTCCCATCCCATAAACTTGTTGCGTTCCCACTTACCAGATTCAACCGAACCGTGGGATTGGGGAATATGGCGCGCCAGGCTAATCAGCAGCCCAATCGTTAATTCTGCCACGGCTACATTGTTGGATGCTGGCGCATTGACAACCATAATGCCGCGCTGAGTAGCAGCATCGACATCAATATTGTCCACACCTGACCCAGCGCGCCCCACCACCCGCAGGCGCGTACCGGCGGCAATCACGTCCGCTGTTACTTTCGTGGCGCTACGTACAACCAGTGCATCATAGTTGGCAATAACCTTCAGCAGGGCTGCCTTGTCCAGATCCAGACGTACATCGACCTCGGCAGCCGCTTTCAGGGCAGCCAGTCCTTCAGGGGCAATTTTCTCAGCAACAAGGATACGATCCACAGTTTGTTCTCCTCAATGATGGTTAGCCAGTAATCATACATACCCTGTTACAGGGCTTATGTGGGTATTTGTCCAAAGAACAGATCTCGCCTGTGGCGAAAACATGGAAAAAGCATGATAATATACCACACTGTCGCATATCAATTACAGGAGTTACGCGGTCGTCCAGGCACAGGCTGTGATTCGCCTCCGGCAGGGCGGAAGAAGATCATTTTTTTCCAGCATGTTTCGCCGGAGGCGAAACATGCTGGAAAAAGAAGTAAAATTCCACGCTGCCGCAGGCGAAACACGTCTTTTGTTCCGACAAACGTGGGTTTTATATGCCCACCGCGTAACTCCTGTCAATTATAAAAGTCTTTACCAGGCCAGACACTGCTACCTCAACGCGCAACCGCTGCCATTTATAGAGTACGCTACGCGGTTACAAGTGGATGGATAGTTTATCGTTTCGTAGCGTCTAGTGAGCGTTCCCAGGCAGCGATAGCCAGGCCGGATGCCACACCGGTGAAGGCATCCATTTCCTGAAGTTTATCCGCCCCGAACTTATCGGTAAGCATACGCACAAAACGTGGAATGCGTGAAGAGCCACCGGTACGCAGAACTACATCGATATCGGCAGATTTCAGGCCAGCCATCGCCAGCGATTCGTCAATACACCTCTCGACACGACGGACATCGGGGCCAATCAGGCGCTCAAAATCCCAGCGTGGAATACGTTCATCAAAGTCAATCTCGCCCATATGCATACTCAGGACACTTTCGTTGCGATCACTCAGTTGCACCTTGGCGGCTTCAACCTTTTCATAGAGTGGCAGGCCATAGTTTTGACGTACCAGTGAACGCAGGGCTTTTAGCTCTTGTGGGCGATCGCTAATCGCGATAGCTTCCTCGATAATCGTCAAGAAGCGTGGCTGGGTCAGATCGGTAATAGTTTGCCATTCAGAGAGATGTTCAAGGATATGGGTAGGAAAAGGCAGACGGCGTACGCCAAGCACAGCTCCCTCACCAAAGTGGGGCAGCATGCGTCCCATCATCAAACGCCGATCCAGCAGGTCGCCACCGACGGGGACACCATTGGTAGCGAGGAAAGTGCGCTGGCCTCGATGGTCAATATGCATAATTGTCACATCAAGTGTACCACCACCAAAGTCAAACACTAGCACACGACGGCTGCTACCATGGGTACTACGGGCATACGAGAGCGCTGCCGCTGTAGGTTCTTCCAGGAACGTGACATCAGGGAATCCGGCGGCGGCACAGGCAGCCTGCATGCGTTCAAAAGCCAGCCGGTCGGCTTCGGGCGTATCGGCATAATGCACGGGGCGACCGACGACCATACTGGTGACAGGGCTGCCTAGTTGGGTCTCGATATGCTGCAGGATCAAACCTAACACCGTGGCTACCAGCGCCTCGATCGTATAGCTTTTGCCAAAGACATTTGTACCCGTAAAAGACTTATCACGCAGACCGGATTTGATCGACTGAAAAAGGCGTCCGGGTGCGTTGGCATCTACATTGACATACAGTGCCTGCATCACCGTACCTACTTCGGCAAGGGTTACTTCGGCTTCGCCGACATACTTCCACTCATAGTCGATTTCGCGACCGACATTGCCCTCGGTGAAACGGTTGATCGCCTCACGTCCGATGAAGGGAGCCCCCTGACGAGTGATAAACAACGTTGAGCGTAGAATATGCGGATTGGCATTGACCGGGTCAATAGGCAAGAGGCGCAGAGTATCGCCATCATAAATAGCTGCGCTTGAATTAGTAGTACCAAAATCCAGACCAACGCGCATACAGGTTCTCCATTTCTGCCTTTAGCTGGCAACATAAAAAGACCGCAGGCGAGAGCCGACGGCCTTATACTATTTCTGTGTAGCACGGTATGCTAATGCAAACCAGGCATAATCAGGAGTGTTGTTTCTCCGCATTGCCTTCTTTCAGAACCAGAGTGCAGTATACGAGATGCTTTATCATATGTCAATAGGAGTAACGGGTGTGACGTAAAGTTCTGCATTCTGGATCCATTATACGCTGAGAGCGTCGCATCATCGTTGTACAATTTGACGCATGAACTATGCATCGTTTCTCCTCGAAACCTTTACAAAATCTGTTATGTTGTCGTGATGTCCTTTCTTTCATAATGATTATACTATTCTAAGGCAACCTTCTACCGATCACTGTTTGTGCGTTGACTACATGAGCCAAGTGACAGTACGCTGTATCTCATACATACGGGTTTGGAATGTCTGATTGCATTGCCGCTATCGGTAAGATTAGTGTGCCAGCGCAGATCTCAAGATGACCTCTGTAACCTGGCATACGTACATGATATGATCACTACCGAACATATCATGCTGTATCGTGGGCATCATCAGGGCAATTTGTGTCATACTGATGTTTGTTGTG
>RRYU01020431.1_pt1 | contig 12843 bp, 14 predicted proteins | sample 2162651 | NCBI WGS metagenome assembly RRYU01 (sample SAMN10267283, study PRJNA491782) | microbial mat metagenome | isolation source: biomat in the production well | place: Japan: Minami-Kanto gas field, natural gas well KTG3 | collected 2017-06 | reverse complement strand
GGGGGGCTGAGGCCGCGAGAACCAGGCAAGCCTCGGCCCCACTGGAGATCAGGGTCGCTTCGGGACCTTATATTCGGCCTCTTTTTGGAAAGACTCCCAGATCGTCTGATATCCGACGAAACCCTTCTCATTGGGCTCCATTTGCTTGGTCTTGTGGAAACGCACCTTGCCTTCCGGAACTTTTGGTCTGGTCTTCGATTGCTCGCTCATAAGTCACCTTCTCTCGACATGCCTCTGTGGACTGAACGGAGCGCGCCAACTGCGCCGTGGGCGCTCACCAGGGGTACCAGATATCAACACTTGATTGGCCAAGACTCAGAGGGTCCGACACGCAGAAGGCGCCGCCCCGGCCAACTAAACCCATGCAGCGGACTCAAAAATGAACCGCGACGCAGGCGCGATCATTCGGTTGGTTGTTTGCACAGGATTTGCAATACCTCATATACGAACTCATGCGTGTATGAGTTCTCACCGCAGTGAGTCAACTGTTCATCCGACGTGCGAAATGTCAGGTACGGATGGACTTCTTTCCCGTCGACTTCGATCGCCGATGTGTCATCGATGGTACTGGCAACACTGAACGCAATGCTCGCTGTCACTTCTTCCAGCTTTTCACCACTCAAGCCCGCTTCCTGCAGCTTAACCCTGATACTCTGCACCAGTTCGCGGACCAGTATGAACTGCTGTTCATCAAATAGTGTCGGATCGAGGTTCAGCTGCATTCTTTCTTACCCATGACGGAAGCCCTGGCTCACGTCTTGTTCGATCAGTCGCTAAAGGGGTACGGGCTTTACACCCGTAAGCGCGGGCGGCATTTCGACCTTGCCACCGGCTGCCATCTCGGACTGCGTCGCATCTCGAACGGCTAATATCTCAAGCTCAAATACGACCTGTCGGCCACACAGCGGATGATTTCCGTCAATCGTCAAGGTCTTCTCGTCGACCCTCGTGACCAAGAAACTCTTCGTCTGGCCCTGCTCGTTTTCCATCAGAATGGTGGTACCGACCTCCCGGTACTCTTCAGGAACATTCTCGATGTGGTCGGTAACCACAAGAGACTCATCTCTGGGACCAAACAAGGTGTCACAGTCCAGCTCGACCGATATCGTCTCACCGACCGCTCTGCCCTCAAGCTCAGCCATGACTTGTGACGACAGCACGTCGTTGACACCGTGGACATAGCCCAACGGAAAATCGACGGCCGTCAACACATGACCCGTATTGGCGTCGACGACTCGGTACTTGAGCTCGACGTACTTATTCTGCTCGATGGTGTCTGTCATGACTCTCAGAAAATCGACACGGCGAAGATACGAACCTCGCCTTTCTCATAGCCGAGAACCATTCTTCCCAGCCACTCCCCCTCCTTCGTCGTACTTCGCACGCGATAGAGAGCGGTCACATGCGCGCCGCGCCGAATGAGACCCAGAAAGTCCCGCTCTTCGACCAGGTTTCGGGACAATTCGCTGTGAGCGAACTGCTTACCAAGCTCGACTTCGTTCAAACCGAGCAGCAGATCATACGAGAACTTCCTGATGAATTTGCCGTATTGACCCTTGTTGGAGTACTGGACCAACTCGTCCCACAACGGATGGGCGATCTCGAGAATTTCCTCGTCGGACTTATCGTTGATGTTCATTTCGCATCGCCATCGGTGTGCGTCTTGACAATCTTGTTACGAGCTCGAGCTTGACTCGGCGGCTTTACAGCAATAGAAACCATCTCGATAAACGCCAGGCGTGTTATCTGGTCACGCCGCAAGCGCACATGACGCTTAGCCTAGCGCTCGTCCAAGAAGCGTGGGAAAACCGCGAAATAAGCCCAGGGCCTCTATTCCCGAGGCCCTGGCGCCGGAAAGGCTTACGCAGCCTCAGCCTCTTGCTTGTCCTCGATCAGGTGGTAGCACGGCGCTTTCTCCATGGTGTACTCGCCGGTCTCGGGATCCCGGCGGGATACCGTGAGCACATGCCAGTTCTCGTCATCGACCTTCATCACGTCACCGCGATAGTAGTAACCCGGCCAGCGGGTTTCTTTGCGGAACAGCGTGTGATGCATGACGGCCTCGGAAGTGAGGTGACGATGCTTCAGCTCCCAGGCACGCAACAGCTCGTGGATATTCTCCGCCGCAATCTTCTCCAAGTCCTCTTCGAGAAGCTTGAGCTTCTTGAGCCCGATGTGCAGCAACTTCTCGTTGGTCATGTAGCTGACGGTCACCCCGCCGCAATACTCATCCATCAGCTTCTGCAGCCGATCCAGACCCTGACGCGGGTTGATATAGTTCGGGTTGACCGAACCGCCGGTGATCTCGTTCCGATAGATCTTGTAGTGCTCCATCGGCTTGTAGATCTCTTCCTTGCGACGGTTGATCTGCTCGTCGGAGACGCGGATGCCTTCGCCCTTCCCGTCGTCGATATACTTGCAGGCGGCCTTGGCCGCGAGCCGGCCTTCCGTGAAGGAACCGGACGAGAAGGCGTGCGGCGTACCACCGACAGCATCACCCGCACCGAACAGGCCTTCGACGGTCGTCATGCGGTTGTAGCCCCAGAAATACTCCGGTGGCGATACGTCTTCGGGACCGGAGCACCAGGCTCCACACCCGGTGGCATGAGATCCCATGACGTACGGCTCGGAGGTCGTCAGCTCCGGGTTCTCATACTTCGGGTCGACATCCGTCGCAGCCCACAACACGGCCTGGCCGACGGTCATGCCCAAGAAGTTGTGCCAGCCGATCTCTTCGAGATGCGGATCCTGGAACGCCTCCATCGTCACCATGTGGATCGGACCGCGGCCGGCGTTCACCTCGTTGATGAACGCGTGATTCCGCAGACAGGTTGGAATCGGGCGATGCGAAAGGTGCGAAGCCTCGACGTCCAGGTAGCGCTTACCGACCATTTTCTCCAGGGCAGGGAACCACTTGGATTCGTACTCTTCGCCCATGCCGTTCTGCGTATAGGTCTTCAGGTGCAGGAAGTACGCACCGACCGGACCGTAGCCGTCCTTGAAGCGAGCGAGAACAATTCTGTTCTCCATCTGAGTCATCTTCGCGCCCGCACCGATCATGAGCCCATAGGCGGAGCCCGACGACCAAGGTGCATACCACACACGGCCGGCGCCTTCACCGACGGAGCGCGGCTTGAAGATGTTGGACGCACCGCCGGCAGCGACGATCACCGTCTTGGACTTGAATACGTGGTAGTTGCCGGTGCGCACATTGAACCCGACGGCGCCGGCGACGCGGTTCTCCTTGGATTCGTCCATCAACAGATGGGTGATGCAGACACGGTTGAACACCTTGTCGGCGGACTTCTTGGCCGCCTCGGCGACGATCGGCTTGTAGGACTCACCGTGAATCATGATCTGCCAGCGCCCCTCGCGCTGATACGCGCCGGTCTTCGGGTTGCGCATCAACGGCAGGCCCCATTCCTCGAACTGGTGCACGGTCGAGTCCACATGACGCGCCATATCGAACAGGAGGTCCTCCCGGACCATGCCCATCAGGTCAATGCGCGCGTAACGAACGTGGTCTTCGGGGTTGTTCTCGCCGAAACGGGTGCCCATGTAGCAGTTGATGGCGTACAGGCCCTGCGCAACCGCACCGGAGCGATCGATGTTCGCCTTCTCGGCAACGACGATCTTTTTGTCTTTGCCCCAGTAGCGAGCCTCGAAGGCAGCACCGGTGCCGCCCAAACCCGCACCGCACACCAGAACGTCGATGCCGTCCTCAACGATTGTCTTGTAAGCCATTATTCGTACACCCCTGCTTTCAGTTGGAGCTTTGCGCCTTTGAGTGTGTGCAAGCCACCTTCATCGAATCGGATGTATTTCGGCTCGTTGAACAAGAGCTCGCTATCGCGCATTTCCTGACTGGGAGGCGGCACGTCCGCAAGTTGAGGAATGTGCTTCCCCCAAGGCTTCGTCGTGATCGGGGCCAGGAGATTCATGTCTTTCTCGCCATTGCGGAAGATGATCCGCCACGCGATGACACCTTTCTCCTCGTCACGTTGGACTCGGACCGAGTGGCCGAGCGGGGCAAAATCCGCGTAGCCGCGGACGTCGATGGCGTTGTGCGGGCAGGCCTTCACGCAGGAGTAGCACTCCCAGCACATGTTGGGCTCGATGTTGTAGGCGCGGCGCACCACCGGATCGATGTGCATGATATCCGAGGGGCAGATGTCTACACACTGACCGCAACCGTCACAGCGCGTCATATAGACGAATGTTGGCATATTCGGTTCCTCTTCGTGGCTTGAGCTCGCAGCTCGAGATCAATAGTTGGCCGGAGCTTCGCGCTTGATACCCAGCCCCATGTTGGGCGGGTTGGCGCCCATGTACTCCGGAATGTCCGGGTAGCGCTCTCTGCACTCGGCGCTGGACAGATCGGGAATCTCGGGCAGCTTGTCGCGAGAGCCGTCCGCAACCGCCACCTTCTTCTGAAACGCCGCCGCGGGCTTGAAGAACATGTGTGCGAACTTCGACCACAGGATGGTGCTGAACAGCGTGGTGGCCGCGAGGATGAAGACAACAAACGCGAGGACGCTCAACAGGGAAGTCGCGCCCGCAGACGCCTGCAGGAAGGACCAGATCAGCGCGAAGGTCGCCATCAGCAAGAGCGAGACGATGAACAGGTCGGACTGGTGCACGTCGTGCCACGCGTTGCCCTCGGAGCGCACATCGACACGGATCTTGAACCAGAACCAGTAGCCGCCGATGCAGATCGACAGCGCGCCCAGATGCCACAGAAGCGGCGCCAGAGCCGATCCCCCGCCATCGGCGAGGGGCAGGCCGAAGATCATCACGGCCGTGGTCGCCACGAAGAAGATGAAGCCATACATGGTGAGCAGATGCGAGATACGACGGTGTTGATTCTTGAACTCGCTTGAGGTCAACACCTCGTTCGCCACCGTGCTCAGGGCGATGCCGATCTTCTCTCCGCCACCGACTTCACGCTTGGCGATCTTCTTCAGCGACTGCCCCTTCTCAAAAAAATACTTGGCACTCTTCTTATGCACGACGTCGAGCAGTGTGCCGCCGATGACCAGAAGGACCATGAGAACGACGTACGCTTGCATGACGCCTGGGTCAAGCGAAAGGTTCTCGGACACAATCGCGAAAGGGTTACTTGCGATCATTGGATGGTGACTCCATAACGATGATGAGCCTCGGCTACCTCGAGGAAACGGTGACCCGATCCGCCCCGGTATCAGGTCGGCTGGCGGTGCCGAAAGAAGGGATATCCAACCGCCCCAGTGGGATATCGGCGCCTTTTCCGCGCCTCTCGACGACACTGGGGACGGAGTATAAGCGTTTCAGCACATGCTGCGCGACTCAGACATTTTCGGGCCTCATAACTGCTACTTATGAGCCAGGCACAAACACAAGAAGCGGAATCGCTCGCGTTCACCAAGCAGCTTTTTATGGTCTGCTCGCGTTCCGTTGACCGTCGCCTTGCCTCCGGTGCGCCGTCGGCGAAACACCCCGTCGAATCACTTCCGCCTGTATACCACCCATACGACCTTGTGTCGCGCGCGACCGCTCTGACTCACAGGCGCCGTCGGCGCGGGCAGCTGCCTCCGTTGCGCCGAAACGCTGAGTGACGCCTGTCTCGGTTCTCAACTGCGCGAGGGCATAGGAGTGATCGCCGAAGGCCAAGCTTACACCCGGCGCTTCCGCGCGGGTTCAGACCCCGTGATGTCGGCCACGCCACTGCCGGGTTGACCATGTCGAATTGGGTCCAGTATCAGGGCGATCCGACAGAGCAACGATGATAGATCGGAGGCGTCCCCATCACTGGTACAGAACACCATCCCGGCGCCCCATCGTATAGGCTGTCTCCCCTGCCGCCATCCGAAGCCGAGCTTCGATCCGGATCTTATCCATCAGGTCGTAGTCGGCGATTTCCGGATAAAGCGGATAGAAGCGCGCCACGTCCAACGCGTTCGCCCTGGCCGCCAACTCCATTCTTCGCCGCTCCTCCAGACTCACTCCATGCAGCATCAGCAAGCGAGGGGCTTGGCGATGCAGATAACGTCGACAAAGATCCCGGTGCTCTGCGCTTTCCCAGTCCTCGCGTACCAGGAAAGGTGGAAATTCCTCACTCTCGTTGTACCTCCGGGTGAACCATTGCGCTCTCGGTTTGGTACCCGCGCGTTCGGCGACACATCGTTCCAATCGGTAGTTCACGGGCCCGTATGACCTGCTGCGCTCAGTCTCACTCGTTTCGATCGGCATCACAGCGGCCGGGAGCGCAGCCCAATCGGTAAGTCGTGGAAACGACGCCATCTCCAACGCGTCGACGCAAGAGAAAATCAAGGCGAGCGGCGAACAGTCTTTAGGGTCCAGGAGCCAATACTCATACCGATCTGCGGACTCGAACGGCAGTCGTGCTCCGATCAGAAATTTCGCCAACTCGAGAATGCGTTGGTCCACTTGGCCATCTTCCGTGACAGGGTTTTCGACTACCCGTTCGAGATCACAACGTCTGATGTGCGCCGCCCTGGTAAAGCGGCCCTGCTGCCGACCGGCGCTTGTTCTGCCGCCGCGACTATCTGCATAGATAAAGTGAAACTCCCACAAATCGCCATCCATCGAAAGCGCTCGCGCATGATCGGATTCAGCGATTTGTACTTGAGCCGAGTACGGCTGCAGCAGGCGTTGAGAGTGAGCTTTGATCATCTACGGCAGGTGTGAGAAAGGCTCCAAGGCGAGGAAACGGGTCGATGCGTCGCGCATGACCCGATCGAGGTCGTGCTGCGCTCTTCCCGAGCTTCAAATTTAGACGATCGCGTGGATTTTACTACCGCATGAATGTTGTCGGTATTCGCCCGGGGACCGACAGAACTGTCTGCTGCATCGGAAATCCACGCGCCCCTGCCTCGCCAAGGCATGCCAGCGCATGAATCGTTCCCTTATCTCGGATTCGACAACAACCGCGCCGGTGCAGGCTCCGAGGTGAACGCCATGGTGCCGAGACGGCCGCAGGCGGCACACGCATCGCAAGTCAAATACGTCTTCGGGGGTAAAAATAGTTTCACATTCGGCGCACCCGTGACGCATCCGAAACGCTCCGCCTGACTGTTATGGGCTTGAGAGCTATACGGTCGATCCGCTCGGGTTGGCCGGAGGATCGATATCCATCGCAGGATCAGTGTGTTGCTGCTAAGTTGAACACACTGGGAGAGACACGAGCGGTTTCGGGGGATGGGCAGCATAGGATCAGTATCGTCTGAACGCATGAACGATCAACGTGGAGGAGACCATGGCTAAACAAGTGATCGTCGTAGTGCACGGAGTGGGAGTGAAGCAGGCCGGCGTGAGTGCGGATCTCTTGGCCACCTCGCTTGAGGCCACGCCCGAGGAGATGATCGGGCTTAAGCGCGAGAACATATCTTGCGAGACTCTACACCCGCATTCCAGTGATGACTTTCACCTACGGGAGCTCGGCCGATACAGCAAGAGGAACCTGCGTCAGACGTTTCCAGCGCGCATTCGGCGCTACCGCCAATACGATTCCAAGGAGCAAGGCGCGGTTGCGAACGAGCGCGTCGTCGCCGACTTTTACTGGGGCGATATCGCCGCGATCGGCGCGGGTGTCTTCGGGCTGATGGTGGCGCTCCTCAAGACGATTCTCGGTTTGGCTCATGCCATCCGCGAGAACGCTCGCGATGTCTTTCCCGGATCATCGGGACTCGACCGCTGGATGCGGCGCATCGCCTCCGGTGCGGCGCTGACGATTCACGGACCGATCGCGGCCATCAACGTCGTTTTAATCATCGGTATCCTACTTGCCTGGGCGCTGCATGCGTGGCTGGATATGGAACTCGCCCAGCCGGCAGCTTGGTCGGGGCTTGCGGTCGCGGTGCTCGTGATCGTCGGCGGTCTTGTAGCATTGCGTTTGAGTTATGCGTACCTTGCGCGACTGTTTGCGGGCTGGGTGCTCGTTACCGGGGTCGTCTTGCTCGTGTTCTGGCTTGACGGTTTTCTCGCAACGGATCCCTTCGCTTGGGCTGATGCGTTACTGAAGGACGCAAGCTGTCGATTTGCGTTGCCTGAAGAAGATGCTTATTCCTGTACCGCCGGCTACACGGGACTCTATCTCTACGGCCTTCGCTTGCTTGCCTTGGTGTCCCTTGGCTGGCTTGTGGTCTTCGTGCTCGCGCTTGTCACGGGAACGGTCGTGTTCTGGCGACGCAAGGAGCGGCGTCAGCGCAAGGTCTTCAGTCTGCTGATGCCCGCGATTGGCCTGATGACCTTGTTGTGGTTCTTGATGCTCTCCTCGATCTGGGCGGCGATCGGCAACATGGCCGAGGAGGTCATGCCTCACCCGGCTTACATCCGCTCTGGAATCTGGGGCTCGCTACCTGCCCTGGTAGCGCTCATTGCGCTTCTAGGAGCCGCGTTGATCGCCTGGCGCCGGAAATCCGAGCTGTCGTCGGCGTCGGTCCAAGACTATTTGTCCCGCCCCGAGTATTTCGCCGAGCGCTATCGCCTGATCGTCTCCCGCGGAATGATGGGCGTGCTGGTCGCATTCCTGATCGGAATGCTGCTCCTCAGCCTCGGAGCGATCGTGAATTTTGTTCTGGACGATCGTTCTCCGCTGGCCGGGATCTTCACTGAAATAGCGCGTCTCACCCCCTACGCGATGACCGTTGCCGCCCTCATCGGCACCTTGATGGTGGGGGTCTTTCGGACCTCTTTTGCCGCCGGCCTTGGCATCTTGACAGACGTTCTGACTTACTTGAACGACTACTCATGGGATTCTCGAGGGATCCTCCGCGGCGATGCCCATGCTGCCCCGATTCGGAAAGGATCTCCCTCAGGGACCGCCATGGAGCGAATTCCAGGCGGGCGCGAGCAGGGGGTAGAGTCGTCGAAGCCTCACGGGTATTGGCGTCGCGAGCGCATTCAGGATCGCCTAAAGGTCCTGATCAATCAGCTCATCCGAGACGAGCGCCCGGATGTGCTGACGCTGGTCTCGCATAGCCAGGGAACCGTCATCGCAATCGACGTCATCGACGAGGAAGGCGGGAGCTGGCTGGCAGCGATGCCGAAGGGTGGGCGGATCACTCTCGTGACGATGGGGTCCCCTTACACGCATCTGCACCATCACTTCTTCCCGAGCAGCTTCCCGTGTCACCACGATCGTCCGGCGCTGCGCAAGAGAGACGAGTCTGCCGAGCTGTCAAAGCAAAATCCCGGCGTGCTGAGTCGCTGGGTGAACATCTTTCGAGTCGACGATTTCGTCGGAACGCACATCGACTCGCCAAACAGCCGCAAAGGGGCTGGGGACGGCCAAGCGCTGTGGCCCGAAGAGAACCCAGTGGCAGGCAATGGTCACACCATGTATTGGGTGGACGAAAACGTCTTTCCGATTCTTCGTGAGGTGCTGAGATTCCAGACAAGCACGGCCGTTGGGACGTCAAAGGTCGAATAGAATCGATTCGGCCGCCTGCCACGCGACATGCGTATGCCCCTTTCTTTCGCGGGTTCTCCTGGGATGATTCGGAGTGTCACGCATCGGCAGCCACCATGTTTGTCAGGTCAAGGCCACGCGGGGAGCGATTCTCCGTGACATGCTTGGCCGGGAAGTCGTCAGGCAGGTTCTTAACCGCGACCATCGAAGGCATCTCCTGATCGGATCGCCGTCGCGAGAGCGATGCCTCCGGCGATCAGCAGGGCGCCGAGCAGGTGGTAGGCGTGCAGCTGCTCCCCGAGCAGCAGGACCGCGAGTCCGGCCCCGAAGACCGGTATCAGGTGGATATACTGCCCGGTTCGGTTCGGTCCCATCTCGGCGACCGCGCGATTCCAGAAGACGTAGGCCAGCACCGACGGGAAGAGGGCGACGTAGCCGATCGCAGTGAGGTTGGTCGCGTTCGGCTCGAAGCGATGTCCCGAGGCGATATCCCAGGCGTAGAGCCCCAGCAGCGGGAGCAGCCCGATGGCGATGATTGCTGCAAGAAAGATCTTCGGCTCGAGCTCCGCTGGGCGCCAGCGCAGGAAGACCGAATAGAGCGCCCAGTCCAGGATCGCGACCAGGATCCAGAGGTCGCCGCGGTTGAGCTCCAGTCCGGTGAGCATCTGCGGCCGGCCTTCGGTCGCGATGAGTACCACCCCGGCAAGCGACAACAGGATGCCGACGACCTGGGCGCGACGCAGTGGTACTCGGAACAGGAGGACGGATAGTCCGAGAATCAACACCGGCGTGACCGAGGCCAGCAGCACGCCGTTGGTCGCCGTCGTGTGCTGAAGGCCCAGGTAGGCAAAGGTGTTGTAGTTGGTGATCCCGAGCAGGGCGAACAGCGTCATCACCGGCCAGTGGCGTCGGATCAGTGCACGCTGTCGCCAGAGACCGGAAGACACGAACGGCAGCAGAATGAGCAGCGCGATCGCCCAGCGCCAGAAGGAGAGCGCAATCGGGCTGATATCCGCGTGCAGTGCCCTGGCCAATACGAAGTTGCCGGCCCAGAACAGCGGCGGCAGCGCCGCCAGCAGCCAGATCGGGACGAACGCGCTCCGGGCGGTCATCGGCCGGCCATCGGTGCGATGAAGATGTTCACTGGCCAGGATTTCGCGTCTTGGTTGTCCGCCACTCGCCCCCACCGCGCCTTGCGGCGCGATCGGCGGGGGTTAATCGCCGTCGCGCTCGAGGCTCACGAGGAGGTCGTCGTCCAGGTCGGGATCCACCGCGGCATGAACAACGATGGGGGCACAACAGACCTGACAGTCTTCGATCGAGGTCTGGGGAAGCGTGCTGACGTCGATCCGCAACTCGATCGGGGCGTCGCACCAGGGGCAGCGCGCGTGACGGTCTTCAAGTGGATTCATCGGGGACTGGCTCCAGCCTTCAAATGTGGGTGAAAGGGCAGTGGCCGGCGGCCTTGTGGGCGAACGAACCTGAGGTCACATCAAGAGCGCAGGCCGCTCGAGCGCATCCGGTTCGCGGATGTCGGCCGGACAGCACTCACCCCGTCGTCTGGATCAGCCGCCAGAGCCGCCGGTCGTCCGCGCTCGGCATCGATGGCGCACACACGTTCGAAGAGCTCGACATCGGTCGCCTGGTCCGTGATGTTGCCCTGCATGGGCAAGTCGTGTCTCCTCGAGTGCCATGGGGGCGTGCTGGGGTTCGGGGTTCGGGGTTCAGGGTTCAGGGTTCAGGGTTCAGGGTTCAGGGTTCAGGGTTCAGGGTTCAGGGGAGCGCGCGCCGTCGGTTCCTGCGGTCAATGGCTGTTGCTCGGATTTTGGGCGTTTCCGAATCAATTCGGCCAAGCGGTTCCATGTCCCGCACCCCGCACCCCGCACCCCGCACCCCGCACCCCGCACCCAACCTCACTCCTTCCGCTTCTCATGATGCCCGCCGAACTGATAGCGCATCGCCGACAGGAGTTGATTTGCGAAATCGCCTTCGCCGCGCGAGCTGAAACGCTCGTAGAGTGCGGTGGTGAGCAGGGGGGCTGGGGTTCCGGTCTCGATGGCGGCCACACAGGTCCAGCGGCCCTCGCCGGAGTCCGAGACCCGACCGCCGAACCCCTTGAGGTCCGGGTCCTCGCGGAGCGCTGTTGCGGTGAGATCCAGCAGCCAGGAGGCGACCACGCTACCGCGCCGCCAGACCTCCGCGACCTCCCCGACATCGATCCGGTACTGATAATGCTCTGGGTTGGCCAGCGGCGCCGTCTCGGCATCGACCTCATGCTCGGCGAGTCCGACCCCGGCGTGCTTGAGGAGGTTGAAGCCCTCCGCGTAGGCGGCCATCAGGGCGTATTCGATGCCGTTGTGGACCATCTTTACGAAATGGCCGGCGCCGCTGGGGCCGCAATGCAGATAGCCGCGCTCGGAGCGACTGAAGTCGCCGGCTCGTCCGGCAGTGCGCTCGATGGTTCCCGGACCGGGTGACAGATCGGAGAAGATGGGGTCGAGCCGTTCGACGGCCTCGTCGTCCCCGCCGATCATCAGGCAGTAGCCGCGCTCCAGACCCCAGACGCCTCCGCTGGTCCCGCAATCGACGAAGTGGATCCCCTTGGGTGACAGACGCTTGGCGTGCGCGATGTCGTCCCGGTAGTTGGAGTTGCCGCCGTCGATGATGGTGTCCCCGGCGGCGAGATGGGGCAACAGGTCGTCGATGAGGGTATCGACGAGTGCCGCAGGAATCATGATCCAGAGGTTGCGTGGGGTGTCGAGCTGGGTACAAAGCTCGGACAGGTCCTGCGCTCCCACCGCGCCCTCGGCGACCAGCGCTGCAACCGCTGCTGGATCTCGATCATAGACCACGCATTCATGCCCGGCACGCATGAGTCGGAGCACCATGTTGGCGCCCATTCGTCCAAGGCCGATCATTCCGAGTTGCATGAGAAAACCCTCTTAAACCGCGCCCGTTGCGGTATGCGTCATTTGTTGGCGCGGTTTAAGGTATTCAAAAATATTAAATTCTAAACCGCGTCTCACCGGGATCGAGGATATCTTCGAAGCCAAACGCACATTAAAAACGACGTGCGCTCGGTGTAAAAGGCAACGCCGTTTAATGCAAGGCGGGGACGTATCCTGAGCCCCCGTCCCCCCATGCGCGACCGGTCACTTCGCGTGACCTTCCAGGACCACCAGGCTCCGCGGATTCACCGAAACGCGTCCCTCGGGAACGGCTGTCTGATCCGAGAGGTCGAGCAGCGCCGGCTCTCGGTCGGTATCGATCGCCAGATACCAGGACCATCCATGCATCCAGGGGACCGCGAACTCGAGTCGATCCTCTCCCATGTTGAGCATGACATGCAAGGGCGGCTCCTCTGGCTTGGTGCCGGCGAGCGTGAAGGCCAGTGAGCGAGAATTCGGGTCATCCCAATTCGGTCGATCGAGTCC
>RRYU01000293.1_pt1 | contig 12851 bp, 12 predicted proteins | sample 2162651 | NCBI WGS metagenome assembly RRYU01 (sample SAMN10267283, study PRJNA491782) | microbial mat metagenome | isolation source: biomat in the production well | place: Japan: Minami-Kanto gas field, natural gas well KTG3 | collected 2017-06 | reverse complement strand
AGGATAGTCTTTAGGATCGACGTATACCTTGGTGCGCTCTTGCATCATCTTCAGGGACATCTCTGGTGGGATCGGTGGATCCAACTGGATGTACTTAGCCATCAGAGAGATCTCTTCTTTGGAGAAGATATCATCAAAATTGTTCATTCCGCCTTCTGTACCAAAGGTCAGAATCTTTTCGAGACGGGCCTGACCAAGTTTCTTGGTGGCTTCAGGCTCAAGATTCTTACCAGTGGCGCCTTTGCGCAGAACACCGTGGCAACCAGCGCAACGCTGAAAGTACAGAGTCTTTGCTTTTTCGAAATCTGCCTCGGAGAGACCTTCGGCAGCGGAAGCATTCACGGCGATACCGGAAGCGGCTAGGCCGATAGCCATACTCAGAGCAGACAGTCCAAATTTCATTTTTTTCATCTAGTAAATCCCCATTTATCAATAGCTATTGAGAGAACGATGACACAGGACGGACAAATTCGGCTAGCTTAAACCCACGTCCGTCCGAAACGGGAATATGGGATAGGCAGTCCTTTTCGTCTTTGACCTACATCAAGTATCTAATCCATGTTAAGCCGGACCAGCATAATGCCGTGAAATATGTTTAGCAAGTGGTCTGTATGAGGGGGTTAATTGAATGTGATGCAGTACCGGAAACGTAAGGGCAAAATACAATAAAAACAATAATATATGCAGGTAGAGAATATAATAAAAACAATTAAATATCGCGATAAATTTAAATCTGGCGGCCTCAATATAAACCAAAAGCGACAGCAAATTGACTTGAGTCAATAAAAGCTAAAATTGTTGTGTTTAACTATTAAAAATTCTTATAGATGATTTTGCTTTTTTAAGGCAAATGCTTTGAGCTGAATATTAGTTATATTGAATATACCCGCAGATTTAGTGCAAAAATAACCGCTTAATCAGGAAGTAATATTATCTCAATAATATCCACATAAAATATAATGATCTGGGTCAACATATCGTCAATATACCCAATGTTAAGTACCTCTGTTTGAGGATGATCAACGAGAGTAGTTCTGGTCTTGATATATACATGTGTATGTTCATCAAGAGTATGAACCCCCTAAGTTGGCAAAATTAACGGATGGGACCTTAAAACAAATTTCCTACGGGAAAGGAGAAGAACAGTGGATGCAAAGAGATTTCTCGCCTGTATTGTATCAGGTGGCTTCCTGCTTCTGTCTTATTCTACCGTGTCTATTGCCGCAGAGCAGAAGGAAGGAAAGTCAGACGATGATTGTATTGGTTGTCATGTGACAGTCACGCCAGGTATCGTCAAACAACATCTTGATAGTCCAATGGCAAACACCAAGAACCACAAAGACTATGTGGGTTGTACTGATTGCCATGGTGAGCTTCATCAAGATATGGATGATTACGCGAAAGTCGAGTTTCCTACACCTACCACTTGTGGCAAGTGTCATAAGGAGCAGGTTGAGCAGTATAAGAAAGGTAAACATGACCTGGCATGGTTTGGGATGAAGTCCCAGATAGCTTGGCATAGCCAGCCAACTTCTATTGTAAAGCAGGGTTATAGAGGCTGCTCAGGCTGTCATAAGATTGGTCGGAAGGGTTATCAGGGAGTCTACCAGGGCTTCGACAAGGTCACTCACGATAATGGTAAAGAAGCCAGCGAATATAGGTACGGTAATGCTCAATGCGACGCCTGCCATACTCGTCACTCCTTCAAAAAGTCTGAAGCCAAGGACCCAAGGGCCTGTTCTAACTGTCATATGGGCTTTGATCACCCGCAGTGGGAGATGTACACCTCATCCAAGCACGGCATTATCTGGGGTATTGAGGGCAATGTTGAAGATGCCCGCGCCCCTACCTGCCAGACTTGTCACATGAGTGAAGGTAATCATGAGGTGAGAACCGCATGGGGCTTCTTAGGCCTGCGTATTCCAACCAAGGAAAATGTTCTGGCTCTAATCGAGGTTGCCCCTGCACAAAAGGCTAACCTGACCAAGCTTGCAGCCGCATTACCAAGTGGCCACTACGATGATCTGGATGATGATCCACAGTGGACTTATGATCGAGCGCTGATCCTGCAAGCTGCTGGCGTACTGGATGGTGACTTCCAGCCTACCAAACGCTTTATTGAAATCGTGGTTCAAGGTGAGACTGCCCGCGGACCTGAGGAATTCAATAAAGAACGCGCCAAGATGAAGAAGGTCTGTAACGCATGCCACTCTATTGGCTATGTGAATGAGCATATGAAGGCCTCTGATGACATCATTAAGAAGTCTGACCATGTTTATGCCAAGGCAATCGCTGCAGTACAGGCCCTGTACAAAGACGGTATCCTGAAGAAACCAGAGGGTTGGGAATTCGCACCTGACCTTCTGCAGTACTACGATGCCAAGACCAGCATAGAGCAGGAACTGTACCTGATTATGCTGGAACACAGGCAGCGTGCATTTCAGGGCGCATTCCATGTCAGTAATGATTACATGCACTGGTATGGATGGGCACCTCTGAATACCGCCGTCAATAATATACTTGAAGAGGCGCAGAAACTTAGAGCCGAGCATAAGATGAGTAAAAAATAGGAATATAAGGCAGTAGTGACTTAGCGGAAGAGGGGTCACTCTCTTCCGCTTTTTTTTGAAAAAGCATGATGAGGTAGTCAGATGCCAATAATTAACAAATGGATCGTTTGTCTGGCAGTATTGTTTAGTCTGCAAGTCTCCCAGGCGATTGCTGAAGAGGCAGACGATGGCATTTTTGCAGAGATAACCACAAACAAGGGAATCATCACAGCGCGCCTCTTCTACAAACAGGCACCTATTACGGTGATGAACTTTATTGGATTGTCTGATGGTTCGCAGAAGTGGCTGGACTCCACAGAAAAAGAACGCAGAGACCCGTTGTACAAGAGTTTAAAATTTCATAGGACAAGGGACTTTATGGTTCAGACGGGTGACCCGACAGGCAAGGGTACTGGTGGTCCTGGATATGTTTTTCTAGATGAGATTCATCCGGATCTAAGCCACTCTAGGGCTGGCGTGCTATCAATGGCAAGCCGCGGACCAAATACCAATGGCAGTCAGTTTTTTATCACCACCAAGTCGGCAAAATGGTTAGATGGGCATTACACCATATTTGGTGAAGTGATTGCAGGTATGGACGTGGTGAACAAGATCGTTCTAGGCGACGATATGATGGGCGTTGCTATTAGGCGAGTCGGTGAAGAGGCTGTGGCGTTTAGTGCATCGACGGCCCATAAATATTCGTCAGAAATAATACAGCGTCGCCGTGAGTTAAACAAAAAAGTACTGCCGGAGCAAAATGCTGAGCTAGATCCATCGCGAGTACCGCAAAAGGATCAGGAGCCAGCCGATTCTGGCGTGTTTGATTTTATCGTTATTGGGCATACCGAGATGATGAATGTTGAACGCTTGGGGATTGACTTCTATTATGATCATAAGGGTGCAATGGAAATCGCAAAACAGCTGGTGAACGTGGCCAGATCCAAAGATGTGGAATTTTCAGCCCTTAAAGAGAAATACTCAGACATGAAGAGGAAGACGGAGCCGCGCAAGGTAGAAAATACGCCTGAGGTGCCAGCGCAAGTGAAAAATATCTTTAGGTTGAAGCCTGGGCAGGTGAGTGATCCGATAGATATGCCATCAGGTATATATATATTCAAACGCTCTTAGTCTGGGTAAGTTGTAAATAGCTTATGCGGTAATAATCGATTGTTTTGGTTTCCTCCGTAGACCTGGGAACATAAAGTAGTTTTGACGGGTTAAATGGGCCATATAAACATAGAGTCAGGAGAAGTATATATGCTAAATCAAACAGCTCCGCCGCCACCAAAAAGCGCACATTGCCTTATGTCTGATGTGGGTATATCCCTACTAAATAAGCAGCACTTACGATTAGCGAGCTATGCCATGGAATTTAATCAGTTGGTAGAGGAATTGGCTACTAGAGAGATGGAGAAGAAAGATTGGAAACATGTAGATGCATTGTTCAGCCGCATCATGCTTTTTGTTGCCACGCACTTCCGAGACGAAGAGGAGATGATGCAGGAACATGGATTCCCCGGCTTTGCACACCACAAAAAGCTGCACGATAAGTTTGTTGATGAGATGGCTAGGGTGCAATCCCAGATAAACAACAGAAAAATAGCCTTCACCGGTAAAATGAGCACGCTACTATGGGATTTTCTATACGGCCACATTAACACTGAAGATTCAATTTACGGTGATTTTTACAGAGAAAAGGGCATAGACAGATAAGATCATAGATTGAAGTTTTGGTTAAATGTCATAATTAACATATTATACTCATCTACGATACTTGCTATGGTGTCGCCTTAACAGACTAAGATTAGGTTAGCGGATATATTATTCAGATGAATTATGTTTCAACCCGAAGGGCGATAGTAATCGCCCTTCTTTTTATTTTATTGCCAGTTGTTTTTGCAGCCGATAGAAGTCCGGTGGAGCAAGGTAGCACTGGTTCAAGTATTACTGAAGCTCAGACATCTAAACCAGTCATGGTTGAAATCTCAGCAACAGCCAGTAGTGATTTGGATGCAAACCCAAACAAGGGTAAACTCACCATCTTTTTTGCTATCGGCCTGGTTATAAATCTTGTGTTGATGACGTTATTTGGATTATGGGCGATACGCCAATGGCGTAAGTCGGATAAGAGAGGACAAGCAAGTTGATGAGTACAAAAAAATCGGCACCATATGGAACCATCATGCTAGCTGTTTTTTGGGTGGCGTTGATGGCAGCAGCGGTATTTTACTTTCGGCCTTCTGGAAATACCATTCCAAATGAATTAATGGGGGTGCTCAGACCAGGCCCTAAACAGTTGCAGCAGTTCAATTTGATAGACCATAACAACAAGCCATTCAATCTTGAGCGCCTGAAGGGTAAATGGACCTTTATGTTCTTTGGTTATACCTTCTGTCCGGATATTTGTCCAACCACCATGTCTGCGCTAACGGCCACAATGAGTCAGCTAACAAATAATCCTGAAGCTAAGAAAGATGTACAAGTGGTTTTTATATCGGTAGACCCGCAAAGAGATACGCTGGAAAAACTTTCGAATTATATGAAGTACTTCAATGAAGAGTTCATTGGAGTGACCGGTGATAGGGCCAAGCTTGATGCGCTGGTTTCACAGACCGGAGCAGGCTATGCCATTGAACCGGAGACTGCACCAGGCGAATATCTTATAAGTCATACCAGCGCAATCTTTCTGACCAATCCAGATGGAGAGTTGATAGCATCTTTCTCGCAGCCGCACTATCCGGCAACAATTGCGGAACAGTTCAAACAGATCATAGAGTTGTACTAGGCAATGGATTTGATCTCGATCTTGCCGCCAGTACAGGCAAGCTTAAATGTTACCGCAGCCACTTTTATGAGTGTTGGGTATTATTTTATTCGAAACGGAAACAGATCGGCCCATAAGGTCTGCATGATCAGCGCACTGGCTGTCTCAACCTTGTTCTTTGTTCTTTATCTCTATTACCACTCAGTAGTCGGTAACATACCATTTGCAGGGCAGGGCATGATACGCCCCATATACTTTTCAATACTTATAACCCACGTCATTCTGGCCGCCGCCATAGTGCCGCTGGTTATTACCACAGTCAGCTTTGCGATAAGAGGTAAGTTCGAAAAGCACCGCAAGGTAGCACGTTGGACTTTGCCGATCTGGTTATATGTTTCGGTAACCGGAGTGTTGATTTATCTCTTAGCCTTTCAGATCTACCCGCCAGTGACCTGAAGTATTCAGGCTTAAATATATTGTTACTTAGAAGGTTCAGCAGACTTCTGATTGGCTTCGACTGCCGGAGGTGGTATGTCTTGGGTTATGTACTCAACAGCCTTGAAGGAACCTACTGCCAGGACCATGATGATCACCAAAAATATCAGTGAGCGGTTTTCAAACCTTTTGCCACGGGCAACTTCAATGCGATTCAGGGTTTTGTCGGATATTACATAAAGAAGAATTCCGGCGATTGTGTAGTATAAAAATTCCATAACGTTACTCAGTAGTATTCAATTAATTAAACACAGGCTTTATTTCTTATTTGGCCACACGGCCTTGAAGGCTATAATCAAAAACATTACTCCGCCTATAATAGCGATCAGCCCGCCCAGCCCCATAAACCCCATGCCTGCAATCTTCTCTATGCTTTCCAGTCCTTGGGCAGCTCCTGCCGTCTTGCGTTGTACGCCATGGCCACCGGACCATGCAAGCCCAAACACATGCATCATCTGACCTATTGCATAGATGGCAGGCTGTAAGCGTACCATTTTCCCAACTGGAGTTCTAAAGCCAAGACGTGGCAGCAGGTGATAAGTTATTCCCATAAAGGCCATGGTTACAGCGAATATGGATGCATGATAGTGGGCCGGTATGATTGTGTTACTGCCGCTGATCATGAAGCCAATGACACCACCAATGCCAAACAATAGGATGGAAAAGAACAGGGCAGAACGCTTGGCCTTGTCATCATCAGACGAATTATTCGATTTGAGAAAGCCGGGAAGAATTACCAGGGCAATAGGTACTGCGGCCAGACCGCCACCATATTGCATCAACCAAGTGAAGCTAAGTATATGCAAGCCTGAACCTACATCGAAAGCATAATAGACATAGATGGTTGCAAGGGCAGGTATGGCCCCAAGGGCAAATATAAACAAGGCAATCCGTGGAGATATCCTGGCTTTAACGCCGGAGACGGTTGCCAGCCATAACCATACCATCAGCATGAGTTGCACATGAGTAAACTGAATGGTGTGACCGCCGCCCCAGAATAGTATCTCGTAGTATCCCTCTCCCTCGAATGCTGCGGGCATTCCCAGATAAGAGATGATAATTGATGCTACTGAGAGCAGGGCGATGACCAATGCGGTATACAGGGCAAATCTTAGGACGCCGATACCGCTTATGTTGGCACCAACTGGCTTGGAAAATAGCAGGCCACGTAAAACCAGTAAAGTGAAACCTATACCGAATATGCCAAGGCCGATAAAGAAAACCGGGTCTCTGAGAACTGGCACATAGTTATTCATCAGTGGTCCGCCAGCACCGAGAAACGGTGATGCCGTGATTATAGCCGTGCCAGCTATAGCAATATATAAGGCACTCCAACCACAGGCGGCACAACGTCCGTTACTGTTCAGGCTCCAAAACAGCCCGGCAAATGAGAGAAACCAGACCAATACAGTTAGGTCAACATGCACCACCAATGCAGTATGAAAAAAATCCACCCAGGGGAAGAAGTCCTGAATCCCCGGTGTTCTGGAGAGTACGATCAGTATGGTAAATAATCCGCCAATAACCAGAGAGCCCAGAGCAAGCAAAAGCCACCCGATGGCTATTTTTCTGGAGGTGTTATCCGGAATTGAGATGGAATAGCCGTCTATGATGGCATTTTCAGTCAGCTGGTCTGAGCTCATATGTATGGTTTTAACCGTAGAAGCAATTGGAGACGCGATATTGTCTACGTTTATGTGTGTATGGTGCAACCCCGTAGACAATATCTAACGGGGTTATACCTGTAGGAGTGATTAGTTCAGTGTGAATTTTCCTGTTTCAGAATTGAATTGGATCACTAATAGTTGCGCAGGCTTCAGTTCAATATCCTGATGGTGTCTGAAGGTAGGGCCTTCAACCCGTATATTATCATTCATAGTTACGGACAGAAGGTGTTTGCCTGCCGGTATCTTGATGCTTTGGAAGATATCTATACCCTGATCTTTGTACAGGCCAGGTGGTTCAACGCTATTGCTGATTTCGGTCTTACCGTCCAGTGCCAATTCTACGGTTATGGGTGAACGCTCTCGTGGGCAAGTCATGGCAATACGCATATTTGGCGGAAGTTTAGCCAACTCTTCAGGTGTTTTCTTGTGGCAGTCCTCACGCCTTTCACCTGCGTGTGATATTGCCAGGGTGATCATGGCCTGATCTTCTTCAAGATGACTGTATGAAGGATATATGGAAAAGTAACCAACTAAACCCATGAATATAGCGTAGTTGATTGCTTGCAACCCGATGCGTAAGGGACTAATCATGCTGCACCTCCTCAATCTGGGCTTCGGGTGTTGCGTTAGATTGTTCCTTATTCAGTGAAATCAGATGCTGTTGAAATTCAGTAATCTTCTGACTTAGTTTTTTACCATCAGTTTCTGCCGCTCTGAAAACCTCAATACGCGACCTGTCTACACGATCTTGCAGTACTGGCTTGCGATCGCCATCCATACGCTTGTCCATCCAGATATTACCGTAACGGAAGAAACAGTCTCCGTTACGACACCCTGTCAGCAAGACCCCATCCACGCCGTTCTTAAGTGCGTACTCCACCAGACTCGGCGGTACCATGCCGGTGCAGAATAGACTCATGACTCCAATTCCAGATGTGTTAATCTTTTTGACGTCATAGGCGTGATCGCAGCCGAACACCAGAATCTTGGTGTCACCCTGAATGCCGGCTATGGCCTCTGCGGTTTTACGGCGCACTTCGTCAACCGGAAATTGTGGCATGTCGATTCCGGTATCCAGGGTTTTGTTTTTATATCTAAAGACATTGGAAGAGTGACATGAAGCCACACATATTCCGCATGCAGCGCAGAGATTATCTGCTACTACAACCTCGTACTCCCAGCGTTTTTCATCGGTGCGCTTACGTAGAGTTATGGCGTCAAATGGGCAGTCATCAGCGCATTGACCGCAGCCGTTACACTCATCCAGGTGGACTACAGCTGCCTGCTCCATCTTCTTTGGTGGTAACCAAGGCATCACCATTAGGAAAACGGTTACTCCAATGGATAGAACCCAAGCCTGACCGGCGGTCCAGGTATCTAGTAGTGGGTAGATATTAAGGTAGAACCAATCGATATTAAGTGTTGATGGCACTTTATTGAGTTGTGCGGGAGCATGACTTACGGCTGGCAGATAAAGTGACAGCGCCATTAGGGCAATAAAACTGCCGAGAGCAAGGCCGCGTGGGGCTGTAATCTCTACATGAGACAGACGTTTTACATGAATCCATAGTGCAAATATCAAAAGGATAGGCTGGCCCAGTAGATGCAGAAAGCCCATCAGGGTAAAGAAGCGGTCTGTAAGCTGGCCTTCCAGGAAATTGCGCGCCATGGACCCGGAGACAATTGGAAGGGCATCCATCAGTTGAGCTGACAATACTGCTACGTACAGACCTAGTTCATCCCATACTAGCCAGTAGCCGGTAATGCCTAGTGTTACCACAAACCATAGCGTGGGGACACCAGTCATCCATGAGAACCAGCGAAAACCTCTATAGCGGTCAAGGGCAAATTCTCGAAACATGTGCAATATGATGGTCAAGATGGCAGCATCAGATGCATAGCGATGCAGACTGCGCATGACGCCACCCAGATACCACTGCTCATTGGTCATATATTCGACCGAGGCATAGGCTCCACTCAGGCTGGTATCAAAGAAAATAAACAGGTAGATGCCGCTTACCAGCACTACCCAGAAAAAGAAAAATGCCAAACTTCCCAGATGGTACAGCGGATTTAATTCTCCACCGAAAGAGATGTTGAGCCACCCCTCAAGGGCCAAATATCCGCGTTTGATAGGGTTAAATATTTTCAATTGTGTATTTCCTTGCGAATATCACTGAATCGCGATAGCGGCGATAATAAAAAATTCTTCAAATACTAAAAACCGCACTCATTTTATTTCCGACTGCGGCAGTTGGTGATTCTATCAGCAAGACCGTTACAGGTTGTAGACAATTGTCAATTGAAGCCTGCTAAGTCGAGGTTTTAAGCCAATCTTAAACGAGTGTTACCTAAGATTTAGCTTGTGAAAAGTCAATCTCCTTTTTCTAAGACCTTTCTATGATGTGTTTCGCGTATGATCATCCCAAGTGCTATCAGCATTATGGATGCTCCGATGAGTAGCCCTATAAACAATGAGTAATCGAACACATAAGCATCCCTTGCTGGATCATAGGTGGTGCAGAAAAAGCGCACCTTGTCTAACATGTTGGATACGAAATCCTGATTTGGTTTGGGTTTGTCAAAGACCAATTCCATAAGAGGCTCAACCAGCAGGGGAGTCTCAAATACCTCACCATAAACTTGACGGTAGACTCGTCCATCTGCTTCGATGACTGTGGCCTGAACAACATGATCAAAGCCGTTAGGTGATGAGAAAAAGAGAAATCCAAGCTCCTTCGATAGGGCATTGACTGTCTCCTGATCGGCGCTTAACAACTTCCATCCTAGTCCTTCCACGCCCTGTTTTTTTGCAAATTGTTTCATCGCCAAGGGCGAGTCATTCTGTGAATCAAACCCAAGTATCGCCACCTGAAAAGAGTCAGCGCCAACAGCCTCTTTGGCCTTGTCTACTACCTTTGCCAGGTGCTTGATTGTCATCGGGCAGATGTGAAAGCAACTGGTGTACACCATACTTAAGACCAGAGGTTTGCCTCTAAGATCGGATAATCTGAGCGCCCTGCCGGTTTCATCGGTAAGAGGGTAGTCAGTCAGGATCTTCCCAATGGCATCCTGGCTTGCCTTTATTGCTTCCTTGTACTGGAATTTTTGAATAGCTTCCCGTGGTTCCAGTTTAGGGGCGGCACCATCAGCGCCGAACACCAAGAAAGGATGAAATAGGAAGGTGAGGACGACTAGCTGCAAAGCAAATCTGCGCATGGATACTGCTGCTCCAGATTGTAAGTTAGATTGCTATCCTAGAACTTGAACGTCTATTACAGCAAATATTAGAAGGGCCATGAGCTGCACCAGTGAAGCGAAGAAGCTGAGCATGGCAACCTTTTGCGATTGATCTGAGATAAGTTGGATGTTGCGGTAGATAAAATAACCACCGCCAGATACTGCTCCCAGAAGATATATCCAACCCATTCCAAAAAAGAACGGAAGGATAGAAGCTCCGACCAGGAGTAGTGTGTTACATAAAATTGCCTTGGCTGCTAATTTGTCGCCGACTACAATCGGGAGCATTGGTACTCCAGCAGACGCGTAGTCATCATGGCGCGCAATGGCTAGACTCCAGAAGTGAGAAGGGGTCCAGAGAAACAGCACTATGGCAAGAATAACGGGTATCGGGCTCAGGCCTGGGTCTACAACAGCAGCTCCAGCCAGAACAGCAAAACTTCCAGATGCACCGCCTATGACGATGTTCATCCAGGTGCGACGTTTAAGCCAAACGGTATAAACGATCGCGTAAAAGAAGGCACCGAGGAATATGTGCATGGCGGCAACCCCATTAAGGGCAAAGCCGGCTCCTGCCACTCCAAGGATTAGAAGAGCACCCATTACGACAAGCCACATTTTACTGTGGTGTAACTTGCCGGTGACAAATGGACGGTTCTGGGTACGGGCCATATGCACGTCCAGATCCTGCTCATAATACTGGTTAAAGGCACCTGCTGCTCCTGCTGCCATTAACACGGTCAGGGCCAGAACAATCGCTTCCCATGCGTGTACAGGCTGTCCCGGAGTCACAATCAAGGCCACTAGTGCGGTGACCGACATGATGATTCCGATACGAAGTTTGAACAGATTGATTAGCTGCTTAACCATATTTGCCGAGTCTTGATAGTTACCGAGCATGAACCACAGTTAAGTATAGTCCTGTGTTTGATGCTTTAATTATCTTGCGTCTATAAATCGTACTTAGAATGAAAGACGGACGGGCTTTAGCCCGTCCGTCCCTATTCACAAACGGCTATTAACCGAGTTGCCAGACTGATGCCAGATACTTCCAGTTAATGAAGTAGTACACGATGAACGTGACCAGAAGTAACAGCGCCAGAGCAAAGGTACCCGGTGCTTCGAAACCGGCAGATCCATGTTCCTCAACCGGCTGCGGAGCAGCCAGAGCCCGGCCAGCATCGCCAGATGAGTAGCAGGAATCGGCCAGAGGTTTACCAAAGCTCTGCAGGAAGCCAGCAGAAGGCTCAAGCTTCTCACCGAAAAGCAGTGAACCTACGGTAACCAGCAGGTACATAGCGCCGCCAACAATAGCTAACACACCACCGATTGAGCCGATGGCAACCATGGTGTAGGCGATACCGGCATACTCAAAGTTGAGCAGGGCACCGGTAAAGTCCATATCCCAGTGACGACGTGACACACCCAAGGTACCTGCGCCCAGGAGGAACAGGATCATGATGGTCATACCACCGCCAAAGACGAACGGCTGCAATTTAGCCATGGTAGGCATAAATACCTTACGTCTGAACAGTGCCGGAATCAGCAGGTAGGTCAGAGACATGAAGGCCAGAGTAGTTCCAGTAACAACCGTTGCATGGAAGTGGGCTGGTACATAGATGGTGTTATGGATGATCAGGTTGATCTGCTCGGTACCCATTACAACGCCGGTGATACCACCGATGAAGCCAAAGGTTACAAGAGAGATGAACATGCCAGAGAACACCGGGTTGCCCCATGGCGCTTTACGCAGCCATTCGAACATACCCTGAGTGAAACCCTTCTCGCGCTGTGCGACTTCAATAGCGCCAGGAACGGTCAGGCCATGGATCATGGATGCCAGAACAGCCAAGTACATGGCATAACTGGTGTTGAACACCTTCCACTCGGAACTGATGCCTGGATCTACCAGAATGTGGTGAGCACAAGCCAACTGCAAGAAGAAAATGTAGAGCAGGTAAGCAGTACGGCTGACCTTCTCAGACATTGGGCGTGCGCCAAATACTACGCCAGCGATCAAGTACCAAACGGCAACGTGAGCAGCAACGTTAATCTGCTGGGAGGAGTGACCCAGACCCCACCAGATTACGCGATACAGTTCAGCGTCGATATGCCCGATATAACCTACAGACC
>RRYU01022193.1_pt1 | contig 12853 bp, 10 predicted proteins | sample 2162651 | NCBI WGS metagenome assembly RRYU01 (sample SAMN10267283, study PRJNA491782) | microbial mat metagenome | isolation source: biomat in the production well | place: Japan: Minami-Kanto gas field, natural gas well KTG3 | collected 2017-06 | reverse complement strand
AAAAAAATGGTGGCATAAAATTCAAGACAATGAAAGAAAAAGTCAATTCCCAATTGCTAAATCAATTATTGTTTTTGATGGATGGCCCAATAATAGATACGGACATGTTGGTATTGTAACTAAAGTTAGAAATGATTCAATACTTGTAAATCACTCAAACTGGCATCAAACAAAATCAAAAAATTGTATAGTTTCAAGTGATTGGTTCACACTTTCAATAGACCCTGAATCTGGCATAAAAGCACATAAAAATAACAAGATTTACCCTGTAAAAGGATTCGTTTATGCATGGGAATTACCACCTCTAATGACATCTTCATCATATGAAAATATAAATATAGGAGATAACGTTTTATCAATAGGACGGGCACTTAATGAAAAAATTCCTGCTGGTATAGTTAGTAAAGACTGTGCATTCATAGGTTTTAAGCGCTATCCAAATGTTTCTTTTGGCACGAAATATGGTGTAATCATCAAAGGATATATATATGGCGGCAGACTGAACAATACTACATATCGTATAGAATATACGCCAAATGGAAGCAGAACGGCATTGGGAAACATTTATATCGGTATGAAAATATCAGAACTGCTTAATATCCTCCCCAAACCGGAAATCAAAATAAGACACGAACCTGCCAAACGCAAAGAATACATTTATAAGGATCCGACTAACACCATTGGGGTTATTATTGAGGAATCTGAAATTTCGTATAATTATGGTGGTAATAACATGGTATTTTCTGGGGTTGTTAATGCAATATCCTTTGGACGCTTAGATGCATTATCTTACACAGACTGCTATTGAATGCAATCAACGTTGTTCGATAATACGAAGCTTAATACCCCATACCCAAACTCTGCACTGCTTGTGCAATTTTTTCAACGGTAGGCATCCATTTTCTCGCATATGAAGCCGGAATAATTTTCTTTTTCTTACGGTTTTTGTTTTTTGAAGTATCCAACCTGCCTTTTCACGTGAAGGCTTTGTGCTCTTTTAACGTTTAGATTCAAGCACCATGTCACTCACCTGGTCGCAGCTTGAAGATATGCCCCTGCTCGACATCATCGGGCAGGGAGAAACAACACATACCGAGTTCAAACGGCTGGTACACTCCCCGAAAAAAATCGCAAAATCCATCGTTGCTTTTGCCAATACCGAAGGCGGCATTATCCTCATAGGAGTGGATGATGATAAACGGATCACCGGCATTCACAGCGAGAAAGAGATGCTCGAGATAGTACACGACGCCATCAAACTGCATATAGAGCCCGTACTTCGGATTGAAACGGAAGTGCTGGAGTATAAAAAGCGGCTGGTACTCATGGTCATTGTCCCGGAAAGCAGCGAAAAGCCGCATTACCATATTTCAACCGAGCAAAACAGCGATACCCTGAAAAATGAGCTCAGAAAAAAAGTGTATCTGCGAGAGGAAAGCCACAACAAGGTTGCCTCTCCCGACAAGGTTTTTCTCATGGAATCGGTTGACGAACCTTTGACACTCTCTTTCGGCGTTAACGAAAAAATGCTGCTGGACCACCTTGAAAAAAACAAAACCGTTACAGCCAAGGAATTCAGCGCACTCGCCAACATCCCCTTGAACAAAGCCATGCAGACACTCGTAGCACTGGTGCGGTCGGGAGCCATCAAGCTCTGCACCAAAGGCCAGGAAAGCTTTTATTGCCTGCAGAACGAGTAAGAAAAGGACATTTTACAGTCGGCAGTATTCAGTAGGCAATAATAGTTGGCTCGTTAAATTTTGAATCCAGAATCCAGAAGCCGGAATCCATAGAATAAAAAAGAAGAAAAACAGCAGAACAGCTTTTCCATTTGTCAACAGTTACTTCTTTCCTCAGCTATCTGCTTGTCATTCTCTTCTTCCTCTTGCAGACTGAAAACTGCCTACTGCTGACTGATCTCTCGATACCAGTCACAGAGCACAATCCCGATCCTGCCCCCGCTTTCACCAAATTCTGGATTCAGAATTCTCGCTTCCGGATTCCTCCCTCACTTGTCAATCGTCATTAGTCATTTCTGTTCCCGGCTTCTCTGTCAACTCGTCACTATCCCATAATACTCCCGGTACCAGTCTACAAATTTCTGTATCCCTTCCGGGACAGGGGTTTGCGGATGGTAGTTTACATCGTGAACGAGCTGAGCCACATCGGCATAGGTATCCGGAACATCACCCGGCTGCAGAGGCAGAAACTCTTTTTCAGCGGTTTTTCCCAGGGATTTCTCAAGAGCACCGATGTAATCCATGAGCTCAACCGGCTCACTGTTGCCGATATTGTAGACCCGCCAGGGCGCCCGGCTCGATCCCGGATCCGGGTTGAGTCCCGACCATTCCGGGTTTGAAACAGCTACGTGATCGAGGGTACGAATCACCCCTTCGGTGATATCATCGATGTAGGTGAAGTCCCTGCGGTGCTTTCCGTAATTGAACACCTTGATCGGTTGTCCTTCAAGAATTGCCCTGGTAAAAAGGAAAAGTGCCATATCCGGCCTGCCCCAGGGACCATAGACCGTAAAAAAACGCAGCCCGGTTGTCGGGATTCCGTAAAGATGACTGTAGGTATGCGCCATGAGTTCATTTGATTTCTTGGTGGCAGCATACAATGAAAGAGGATGATCGACATTATCGTGGACGGAAAACGGCATGGTCTCGTTGGCACCATAGACGGAACTGGACGAGGCATAAACAAAATGATCGACATGGTGCTGGCGGCACCCTTCAAGAAGATGCAGAAAACCAACGATATTGCTGTCGATATAGGAGTGCGGATTTTCAAGCGAATAGCGCACACCGGCCTGCGCAGCAAGATTCACGACACGATTGAACCTCTCGACGGCAAACAACTCTTCCATGCCATCCCGGTCTGCAAGATCGAGTTTGATAAACCGGAATCCTTCTGATTGCTGAAGGATATCGAGACGGGCTTGTTTCAGTGCCGGATCATAGTAGCTGTTGAGATTGTCAATACCCACTACTTCGTCGCCTCGTTCGACAAGGCTGCGGCTGACATGAAAGCCTATAAAACCGGCAGCGCCGGTCACCAGTATTTTCATGGCATTTATGGAGTTAGATTTTCAGGTATTTTTAAAGGCTGGAGATACTCCGGGTTGATAAGCACTTCGATCCCCTGCATAATGCTGTCGAAATATACGACAAGTTTCGCATCACGGCCCTCTTTTCGGACAACACCTTCAAGTCCGAGAAACGGGCCTGCGATAACCTTGACTTTCTGGCCCGAGGGCATTTCCGGAAAGACACCTCTCAATGCATCAGGTTCGCCAACAAGAATCTTGACCCACTCGATATCCCTCTCAAGGATTATCGAAGGGACATTTCTTATACCGATAAACTTGACGACACCATCGACGTCGAGTACCTTGTAATGCTCGCTTTTGTATACTATCCTGACAAACACATACCCTTTGAACAAAGGCATGCTAACTTTTTTCTTTCGGTCACTCCACTGGCGCCAGGTTTCTATAAGCGGCAAAAAACTGGTTACGCCTTTTTCCAGTAAAAGCTGGTGAACTTTCTTTTCGAATCGTGAACGTACATAAACCGCATACCAGTACTGAACTTCTTCACCATTCATAAGGGGGGTACGAATAATTTTTTCTTCTCAGCCGAATTGAATACACTATGCTGCATGGCTTCGTTGATATTGCATGTAAACAGAAACGGCAAAACCTATTCACATATAATGAATTTTACCGTTATCAACAAAGATTCCGGAAGTGCTGCGCGAACCGGGCTTCTGGAAACCGATCACGGAGAAGTACCCACGCCCGTCTTCATGCCTGTCGGCACACGAGCAAGCGTGAAATCGGTCGAACCTGAAGAACTGAAAGCCCAGCAGACACATATCATTCTCGCCAACACCTACCACCTGTACCTCAGGCCAGGCAACGATATCATCGGAAAAGCCGGTGGTGTACACAAATTCATGAACTGGAATCAGTCGCTTCTCACCGACAGCGGAGGCTATCAGGTTTACTCTCTCTCCGAACTCCGCACCATCAGCGAGGAAGGCGTGCGTTTCAAATCGCACCTCGACGGCTCGATGCTGCATTTCACACCGGAAAACGTTATCGACACCCAGCGGATCATCGGCAGCGATATTATGATGCCACTCGACGAGTGCCCTCCCTGGCCTGCCGAAAAAAACTATGTCAAGGAGTCAGGTGAAATGACCGTGCGCTGGGCTGATCGCGCAAAGAAGCACCTTGAAGCCACAAAACCGCTCTATGGACACGGTCAGGCGCTTTTCGGCATTACACAGGGAGGAACCTACGCCGACCTGCGTGCACAGATCAGCAAAGAGCTGGTCAGTCTGGATTTTGACGGGTACTCCATCGGCGGTCTTGCGGTCGGGGAACCGGCCGAAGAGATGTACCGAATACTCGAACTTTCGCATACTATTCTGCCTGAAAACAAACCGCGCTACCTTATGGGTGTCGGCACTCCCGAAAACATTCTCAACGCCATCGAGCGGGGCGTCGACATGTTCGACTGCGTCATTCCGACCCGTGAAGCGCGCAACGGGCGAGTCTACACGAGAAACGGACATATCAATTTGCGTTCCGCACGGTTTGCCGATGATTTTACCGCCATCGACGAGGGATTCGACAACCATGTCTGTAAAAATTACTCGCGAGCCTACATCCGCCACCTGCTCAACGTCGGCGAAATTCTCGGGCTCAAACTCTGCACGTTGCATAACGTTTCCTTTTTCATGTGGCTCACCCGAACCGCGAGAAAGCACATTATCAACGGCAGCTTCAGAGAATGGAAAAATGATTTCCTCAAGACCTTCAATGCCGGAAAACAGTCCTGAAACCATGACCAGAAACAGATCGATTTTTCTTCTGAGCCTCGGCTGTTCAAAAAACACCGTCGATTCCGAAAGGCTTATCAGCCAGGCCGAACGCAACGGCCTGCAGTTTGTGGAAAACGCGGACGACGCGGATATCATCATCATCAACACCTGCGGTTTCATTGCAGACGCGAAAACCGAATCGATCGATGAAATACTTGCCGCCGCGGAAAAACGCAAACAGGGAGAGATAACGGCACTCTACGTTATGGGATGCCTCAGTGCGCTTTACACGAAGGAGCTCCGGGCCGAGCTTCCCGAAGTGGACCGCTTTTTCGGCACTTCCGATCTCGAGGAAATCATCGAAATACTCGGCGGAACCGTTTCGCCTCAACACCTGCACGAACGAACCCTGCTCACACCGCCCCACTACGCATGGCTGAAGATCGCCGAAGGCTGCAACCGTACCTGCTCTTTCTGCGCGATTCCGAAAATGCGAGGAACGTACACGAGCGAACCTGTCGAAAGCCTTCTTAAAGAAGCCTCTCTGCTCAAGGAAAAAGGAGTCAAGGAACTCAACCTGATTGCCCAGGACATCAGCTACTACGGCTATGATCTCAACGGCTCATCACAGTTGAACGACCTTCTGCAACAGCTTTCAGATCTTGATTTTCACTGGATCAGGCTGCTCTACGCCTACCCGCAGAACTTCCCGATGGAGGTCATCGACACCATGCGTGACAGGGAGAACATCTGCAACTACCTCGACATTCCGATCCAGCATAGCAACGACCGTATCCTCACCTCGATGAAACGCGGCATCGGCAAGGAAGAAACCATCCGCCTGCTGGAGTCCATCCGGAAACGAAACCCCGACATCAGACTACGAACCACGATGATCACCGGCTACCCCGGCGAAACAAGAGAGGAGTTCGAAGAACTACTCGACTTCGTCCGGAAATTCCGCTTCGACCGCCTCGGCTGCTTTCCCTACAGCCATGAAGAACACACAACTGCCTATAAAAACCTCGAGGACGACGTACCGGAAGAGGAAAAGCAGGAACGGGTGCGGGAATTGATGGAACTGCAGGAAGGCATCTCGAAAGATAAAAACCGTGTGTTCGAAGGAAAAACCGTAAAGCTGCTCGTCGAGGAGGTCGACAACAACCTCGCTTACGGCCGCACCGAATACGACGCCCCCGAAGTCGACAACGAATGTATTATCGAGACCGGCTGCAGCGAGATCAAGCCTGGAGAGTTCCACATTGCGCGTATCGATGAGAGTTCGGCGTATGAGTTGCACGGAAGTATCGTAACGGAAAAAGGACTCTGACACCCTTGCAAGTATTGCGTTCTCAGTACCGGTATTCAAGGAACTGTTAGGAGCCGGAATTACTCGTCATGAAACGAGCGCTCCTTATCCCTTCCGTTTTTCTTCATCTCCTTTCCGAATGCGCCCGGTTCAAAAGGAAAAGGTCCTATCTGCAGTCACCATCCACATGTCCGACATTCTCACCTGCTCGACTGACAAGTGTTTTTATCCCCTAAGTTGATCGTTTCAACAAATGCTTAATGCTGTCAACTTTATACTATATAATGCGTTATGCTGAATTTTCTTACAGCGAACATCTCACCCGATGGGTTGTGCGACCATAATGCAGAAAAATCGCATATGTTGAAACCCTATGGGATTGTCGGTCATGCTGCATCTGCTTCGTTACAGGTGACTTGCGGTAGTCCACTACAGCGGCGTCCCCTGTGCCTTGCATCTACAGCATGCTCAACAATCGCTCAACTTAGGTATAAGAATGCTTCGACGAAAAAAAATTTATTTTTTTCTTAAAAATCACGTATTGTTATTGAAAACAGATCATGTAGCAAATCTTTTCCCCCAGCAAAAGCGACTATACAATGGCTGTTTCATTTATCCCTGTAAAATCAGACAGCTCAAAAACCGTTTTTCCCAAAAAAACATCTCACCGGTTTTTATTCCTATACGGGTTTTACCTTGCTTTCGATAAAGCATAATGCGTTGTATGCTTCAAGCGTCTCGTGTTTTTTTATAGAGTGTCTTTTTTCAGATCCTGGGTAAAAACTTTTTTATACGATATATCTTTTCCACCAAAAAATATATACCAACAAATACCCGTCGGAAGGAGGCCAAAACCATGAGCAGGTTCAGGGTTATAGAATTCCAGTTGCTTCAGGCGTGCAATGCCAGTTGCATGTATTGTGCGTACAATCAAAAACTTCCGAAGTTTAACAAGTGGCTCCCTCTCGAAATCGTGGAAAAAACCCTGGCGGAAGAAAAGCCTGAGTGGGTCTGGTTCGAGGGCGGCGAGGTCACCATATCAGACAAGTCGAAGGACTACCTGCTTCGGGCGATGGAAATAGGCAACAAACACGGCGTCAAAAATCGTATCAACACAAATTGCAGGAACATCGATCAGGAATGGGCCGGACGGCTTGCCGATGGCGGCCTGCAGTTTGCCTGCGTCTCCTTCGACACACTGGATCCTGAACGATTAGAGCTCCTGCGCGGCTTTCCTGAAGGAACAGGAAGAGAAAACCTGGAGCGACTCAAGGCCAACGCACTCTGTCTGGCAGACCAGGGGGTAACAGTCGATCTGGAGGCAACGGTAACCCGGCACAACCTCCACGAGCTCGAAGCGTTATACGATTATGCGGAAAGCATGGCCACGAAAGGCCGAAACATTATCATGGGGGCACAATGCCTGGTTGCAACCTACGACGAGGCATTTGGATTATACCCGCAAATGGATGAGATGAACGAAACGTTCATGCGGCTGACCGAAAAAGCGAAAAACGGCAGCATCCCCCTGCGCATCTGCTGCTCGCCGATGGTTCGTTGCAAATATCCCGCGCTCTATGAACCGCACCCGAACATCATCTGGGTAGAGTGCAGTTGCGGCTTCGATTACGTCCATGTGAATGCTACGGGTGACGTACTGCTTTGCGGGTTCTGGGATCATACCAGGACCATCGGCAATCTGAACGATACATCCCTGCGGGAAATCTGGGAGAGAAGCGAACTGCGCCGAAGGGCCATGACCGAAACCCCTGAAAACTGTGAAAGCTGCCAACACTGGGAAGGCCCCGACCGTTGCCACAACACCTGCTTCTCGATTGTCCACCGCAATACCGGCTCGTTCACATCCTTTGCCTATGACCTTACATGCAAGGCAATTACCGATGCCTCAAACAGAAGGCCGTTATGAACAACCTTAATCCGTGGGAATATACCGAGCTGGAGTTTCCCGGGCAGCTTGCCTACCTCACCGTTTCCTGCACGACCCGGTGCAATTTCAAGTGCGTCTTCTGTTCCAAAAAAGACCATGCGGTAACCGACCTTGATTACGGGATACTTAAAAAAGCCCTCTCGGAATCTCTGCTTCTGGGTTTGCGGAAAGTCGAGCTGACCGGAGGCGAGGCCCTGCTCTACCCGCACTTCTGGGATGTCGTTGCTTACCTGAATGAAAACGATGTGATGGTGCAGCTTGTCACAAACGGCTCCTTTATCGACAGGGAGCTCGCCGGAAAATTGGCGGCTGCCCGAATAAACGTAGCTATAAGCCTCACTACCCTTGACCCGGAAGAATTCTCCCATCTGTCCGGTGGTCAGGGAGAATACCGGACAATCCTCGAAACGCTGGAACACCTCAAGGCCTCCGGTTACCGTGCGGATAACTATCCCATGTTTGCCATACATTCCCTGGGTTCAAAGGAAAACTTCAACGAACTGGATCGTTTGCGCACGTTTGCAGCGCAAAAAGGCTGCGGGTTTGTTTTGAACAGAGCCATCCCGGTCGGCGGTCTGCAGGCGGACAATGTACCGTCAACGACTGATCTGAAACTGTTTCTGGAAAACGAATCCGGTGATCACCCGACATCGGTGCCCTTTTCCGGAGACACTCCCTGCAACCGCCTCAAGGCAGGCTGCTATATCGGGTCCGACGCAAAGGTGCGCCCCTGCTCATCCATCGACATCGAGGTGGGCGACCTCTGTAAGGAGTCCATCACCACGATATGGCGGGAATCAGAAACCCTCGAGCGATGCCGCACCATTGACATCCATCTCGAAGGTTCCTGCGGAACCTGCCCGGAACGCAGCCGCTGTTACGGCTGCCGGGCCGTAGCTTATGCAACCTGGGGATCCCTGACCGCTCCCGATCCGGGCTGCTTCAGGTTTACCGAAGATGCACAATTCAACGCTCAACAAGGAGGAACAGAGTGAAAGTAGCATTTGTCGCCCCGCCTGTCCCTGCGGTTCCTCTGAGCCAGATGCAGCGGCTCTATTATTTCTACCTGTTCTCATCCCGCGCCTTTACGGTATTCAATCATTTAACGCAACAGGATTTTTACCGCTTCTGGATGCTCGAACCCGTCCACCTGGGGCTGCTGCAACTTATTTCCTACCTCGAACAGCACGGCATCGAGTGCTCTTTTTTCGGTCCGATAAGCCCGGAAGGCAAGCATGTGGACCGGGAAGAAATTCTTCTGCAGAAAATTCTCAAACGGGCAGACGAGTTCGACGCCATAGGCTTCAGCTCGATTACCGCCAGCTACAGAACCGCGGCACGCATGGCAGGCCGCATCAGGCAGGAACACCCCGACATCCCCCTGCTTTTGGGCGGCAACCATGCCTGGGTACGATACGGGGAAGTGCTGCAGGAATCAGCTTTCGATATCCTGGTGCACAAGGAGGGCGAAGAAACCACCCAGGAACTGCTCCGGGCCATAGAACGAAACGAACCGCTGCACGGCATAGCAGGAATCAGTTTTGTAGAGAACGGTAAACTCTTCAAGACCCCGGATCGACCGCGCATGGACCGCACTGCATTGCCCCTGATCGGCTATGAACATCTGGAAGACAATTTTGCCAGGGAAGAACTTGGCGGAGACGACCGGCTATCCATACCGATATCCAGAGTAACGCCTCTGACCGGCTGCACCAACGACTGCGTCTGGTGTGCTGATTTCTGGAAACCGGAGGTTACCGGCCAAAACCTCGGGCGGTTCAAGGAAGAGGTTTGTTACCTGATGGAAAAACGTAACAGCCGTTTCTTCTACCTGGGCACCCATGACTTTCTTCATCACATCGGTCGTGCCATGGAAATTGCCGAACAGATGGGTTCGTTGCAACCTGAAATGCACTGGGAAGCCCAGACCAGGGTCAACCCTGCAGCTACCAGGGAGCATTTCCGCAAACTGCGCGAGGCTGATTGCCGCTGCCTGCATGTGGGGGTGGAAAGCGCCAATCAGGAGCTTCTCGAAATCATGGGCAAAAACATCCGGATCCCCGAGGTTATGCGCATGCTGGAATACGCCAGGGAAGAAGGGATAGAAACCCATACCTACTGGCTCATCGGCTCACCGCTCGAAACCTATGAAACGGCCCGCCAAACCATAGCCACCATGAGCAGCTGGATGCGATCCGGTCTGTCCAGCACCGCAGAAATCAACATGCTTGTAGGTTATCCCGGCACAGAGTTTTACGAGAACAGGAGCCACTTCGACATTACGTGGGTCGAACCGGATTACAGCAATTACGATGGGCGCAACCGCCCCACCTTTGAAACGACCCACCTGACAAGCCGAGATCTGGAATACCTGTTCCACCGGGCCATGGATGAATATTGCTCGGTTATGGAAGACACCTTCGGCACCAGAGAACAGGTAACGGAAAAACTGGGGCATCGATTCCCGAATTTCGATCCCGCTTTCATGGAGGCAGCGTTTTAAGATGAACACAATGTGCATTGCCGACATACCGCTGTTCACGGCAAAACAGCGTGAAACCATTACAAGGGTCGCCCGGAAATACCCCATGCGGGTTACGGATTATTATCTGGGACTGATCAGGGAACCCGGTGACGCGATATACAGACAGTGTATCCCCTCGGAAGAGGAATTGACCGATGCCACCGGCCAGCCGGATCCCCTGAAAGAGGATGACCACTCCCCTGTCCCGCGTCTGCACCATCGGTATCCGGACCGGGTTCTCCTGGTGGTGACCAACAATTGCGCCATGTACTGCCGTTTTTGTACCAGAAAACGCAATATCGGCGACAGAACCACAGCAATCACTACTGAGGAGCTTGCTGATGCCGTGGAATACCTGAGCGATCATGAAGAGGTGCACGACGTGCTGATTTCAGGCGGCGACCCGTTCACCCTGACCCTGAACAGGCTGGAGGAAATTATCAGGTCCGTAAGAACCATTCCCCACATCGACATTATCAGGATCGGCACCCGCATGCCTTGCATCGATCCGAAACGGGTTACTGAAGAACTCTGCAGCATGTTGAAAAAGTACCACCCCCTCTATATCAATGTGCAGTTCAACAACCCGGCTGAAATAACTCCCCAGTCGCAACAGGCCTGCGCCATGCTGGCCGACGCAGGCATTCAGCTCGGCAACCAGTCGGTACTGCTCAGAGGAGTGAACGACTCCCCCGAGGTGATGAAGGAGCTGGTACGAAAGCTCCTCGGCATGCGGGTAAAACCCTACTATCTGTTTATTCCTGACATGGTAAAAGGAACCGGCCATTTTCGAACCAGTTTGGAGACCGGGCTTGAGATCATCAGTGCCATCCAGGGCCGGATGAGCGGTATGGCAACGCCACAACTGGTCATAGACCTGGAAAACGGCGGCGGCAAGGTACCGTTGTCGCCCGACCACATAATCGATAAACAAGACGGAAAATACACGTTTCGAAATTTCGAAAACAAAATGTATGAATACATCGATTTCCAGCCTTGCGAAAACCGGAGTTCACCAGAGTGAACCGCTTCTCGGACTGCTGGGCCGAATTACGGGCAAACCCTCTTCCACGCTCAAAGGCAGCTTGAGAGGATATTTCCGGGCTGTTCCGTCACTCCTGGGGGACGGCTTCCTTGGGCCGCTTGTCTCCCCCACTATTTTTGGCACCCAGCTCAAAGCCCTTGCCCTGTCCGAGCGAGTTTTTCTGCCGGCATTCGAGGCCATGAGCCATTGGAAAAGCTGGAACGAACCTCTTGCAGACACCCTGCTCAGGGAGGTTATCCCTGCCCTCTTGGGCATCACCTCCATGCACAAGCGGGACAATGACCCTCTGCTTGTCAGCCTTGCCCTTGAGCAGCTCGCGGAACAAGCAGGGAAGGGATCGGTGCGGCTGGTAAGCCTTGTTTGCCCCAGCTACCAGTACCGACGCGATTCCAACGGCAGACTCTGGCACTCCTCGGGCGAGTTGTTGCCCACGACAGGGACGCGTTTCAGAACGGTAGCCGCTACCCTGGGCCGGGTTTTCTCGCCTCTTACGAAGCACGCTGTCGAAATTGACTGGGAGTTCTGGGGCTACACAGGCGAAACAGGCGATCCGGAACACCTGATCGATATGGCCCGTTTCGTACACCAGCATTATCGTAACGATCCGCAGCAGTTATTTGATACCCTGAGCAGAGCAGCGCAGGATATGAGTGCGCAGCTTCAGGAAGAAATGCACCGTTGTAACATTAATGCCTCCACCTGTTCCCTGGACCTGAAATTCGGAGCAGCTATTCACGAAATCCGGAACGCCTTTTCAACAACATTTCCCGACCAGCTGGAAAAAATCACAAACCCGAAAGATGTGGAATCATGGCTGAACGATACCTGCAAATGCGGCCCGCTCATTCATTCTTTTGTGAAACAGGAAAAAATCTACCGGCAAAACGTTATCATAGAATTCACTGAACCCATTGTTTCCGCAGCCCTGCGGGAGATGCTGCTGTATACCCATATCCTGGACGACGTGCGAAAAAACGGCTCGATCGTCATCGATACGGAAAGCAGTTCCAACTATATGACCGAGACGCTGCAATACCTCCCGACCGGCCTGATTTTCACCCGTTCGAGCAAAAAGAAGGACGATGAGGAGCATGAGAAATACACGCTGAACATCCGCCAGCCGTATAATGTCGTGACCGGCTGATTAAAGGGAGCACCTCTATAAATTGTCGCGAGTCCCGATTCTATCGGGAT
>RRYU01004392.1_pt1:0-10000 | contig 12864 bp, 2 predicted proteins | sample 2162651 | NCBI WGS metagenome assembly RRYU01 (sample SAMN10267283, study PRJNA491782) | microbial mat metagenome | isolation source: biomat in the production well | place: Japan: Minami-Kanto gas field, natural gas well KTG3 | collected 2017-06 | reverse complement strand
AGTGTTCCGAGCTTCACCTGACCGCTGTCGAGTGTTGTGGTGCCGATACCGCCGAGAATGAACAGACCGGCGTCTTCGGTATTGGGAATACTGTTCCAGTCGGCAGGCAGTCCGTCGGCATCCTGCCAGCCAGTTGCCAGGGCGTCGTCATCGAGGCTGAACTCGAGCTGCAGGCTGTCGATGTCTGTCCGATCGGTATCGAGCCAGATCTCGATCTCTCTGCTGCCATCTTCATGGATACTGACCGTGCGCAGCTCGACCGGAGATGAAGTGCTGCTGTCGGGCTGTGAAGTGATGCTTATCTCTACGCCATCAAGTGCGTCCCCGGTTTTCCAGAACACAACGTCACCATTGACATCGTGTTCTGCAACAGACACTGAATCAACAAGAATGCCGCTGGTATCGCCCGTTTCGAGAGCTACATCAACCGCCAGGTTTCCTGCTGCATCGCGAATGACAGAGCCGTTGAGTTGAATGACCTCACCAAGCTCGATACCGTCATTGTCGTATTCTCCTTCTTCTACGATATGGCGGAAAACAAGCTGGTCGGAACCACTTCCTGAATCATAGACGGCAGTGAGAACAGCATCCCCGATCGTCACCGGAATCGCAGGCAGCAGAGCGCCTGTATCGAGAAAAACCGGCTCGTTGAACTGGACCGTGATATCGATTGACTGACCAGAAACGTACACTCCATCTTCAGGCAGCAATACTGAGAAAATCTCCGGAAAAAGAATATCAGAAAGCGTAGCGTCCGGACTCACCTGGACCGTGAGATCGGCAGACGCAGGGGCTTGCTCTGTGTTGCCGGCATGATCGAGAGCTCGGGAATAAAACTCGTAGGTATGACCCGGCTCGCCGGAAAATGTGGCCTCGGTCAAGGTTGTATTATCCAGCCAGACTTTATACACTCCACCATTATCGGAAACATAGATCGTATACCCTGCAATTGCCGAACCGATGTCGCTGCCTGACCAGCTGACAAGGAAATGGGCGGAATCAAGAGAAACCGTCTGGTCACCGTCAATGGCTTCAACCATGCTTTCAGGCACGTCTGCGTCGATCGTGTTGAATATTGCTGGGGTATCGATCGGCTCCTGTGTGGTAAAGATGATGGTTGCCTGTGCATCGATTACCGTACCGGTTTCGACACCGTCGTCGGTTTCTATGGTATAGGTAACAAAGCCCTCACCTTCTCCCTGTTCGATATTGACCGGCAGAAAACCGACCATGATATCTTCGGGTATTTCAACGGTTTCCGGATCGACTGTCGTAAAGGTCCAGTAGACTTCTCCGGCAGCCACATCCACACCGGCAACAACATCGACCAGGTAACCCTTGCTGTCGCGAAGGTCAATGCGGTCGGTATAAAAAGATGCCCCCTCGGGAACGTCGATAATGATATCCCCCCAGCCGAAATCACCGAGCCGGAAGCTCTGCGGATTCAGATCAGTATCAAGCGTCTGTGTAATGAAAACCTGCTGCGCAGGAGCTGTGGCCGTCTCAAGATTTTCGAACTGTATGGTATAGGGAAGAGATTCCTGATCGCTTACCCAATGCTCATCTCCAGAGCCCTCAGGGCCGGAAATATCGTTGGGATCAAAAGGGGCACCGATCCTTATGTTTAAGAAACCGACAATATCAGAAAAGTCAAGCTCAGCCCTTATTCTTTGTATCCAAACCTGGCAATTATTACCCACACCAAAATACTTTCCGTCTGGACCAAGATTATTGATTATATCTCGAACTTTATCACCATCATAAACAACATTTTCATTTGGCACAAAATCAACAGGCAAAGGCAAATCATCATCCTCTGTATAACTAAACTGTCCATCAGGCCCAAAACCTCTATCATAAACCAGATGACCTTCTTCATCAAAGAAAAAAATATGTTCATGCATGAGTTCTGTATTCAAATAATCAGCTATAGGACCATCTATCATACTCCAATATGCCCATAACGCAGGATTAGAAAATGATCCTAGAAAAAGCGAATCTTGAACACATTGAGCCCCAGGAAATAAAGGATGTTTAACAATAACAGCATACTCCTTGAGGCCAAGGAAATCCACCCATCTAGTTGGATTGTTTTTAGCATATACATATAAATTGATACCGCCATTAATCCCTATAGGATCCATCTGAATAAACCGCCCGTCCACTTCGCTGTAATAACGTGCACGCATGAAATCAAGACCGTTCCCTTCATCAGACACTCCCCATTGCCCGATATATTCGAATGAATTATCAACGGTTTCCGTAGTAACGAGATTTTCGCCAAACGGCAGATACGCATACTGGTTCAGGTAACTGCCATCGTTACCGGAGAGACCCACAGTTGAGCCAAGCACATCGTAATCATAGAACAGCTCCCCGTTCGCAGAATCAGAACGGGATTCCAGACCATAGCCATAGCTGTAATTGGCAACCAGGTTACCGGCGGCATCATATTCCCCGATCACATTCACCACCCCCGTCGGATCGAGCAGGTACTCGGTGCGATCACCGTTATGAACTGCTGCAATCCTGTTGCCAAGCGCGTCATATTCATAGCTCCAGGTGTCGGTCGGTGTCGTGACGGAAACAAGACGGTTTTCAACGTCGTAGCTGTAGGTTGTGGTGATGCCGTCTTCCGTCCGGCTGGTCAGGTTGCCGTCCGCATCGTAACTGTAGATTGTATCGCCGGCAGTCTCATACTGGTTGAGTTCGTTCGTCACATAGTTCGTTACCGCACCGTCATCTTCCACAGCGATACGGTTGCCCGCAGCGTCATACCTGTAGGCAATAGAACGACCATCCGGCAGCGTCACCCCGATCAACTGTCCGATAGCATCATAGCTGTAGTCCGTTACACCATCGAGCGTTTCCACACAGGTTCGGCGGCCCATCTCGTCGTAGGTGTAGTCGAACCGGGAATTGACGGTTCCGTCCGCCTGATAATTCACGAGATGCAGCATCTGGCCGTTCAGGTCGTACGCATAGGTGGTGTAGGTACCGTTGCCGTTTTCAGCCAGCGTCAGCCGGCCCGCGGCATCGTAGCTGTATGCCGCTAACAGGTTACCGGAGCCGTCGCTGAGCTGTGAGAGATGACCAAGATCATCATAAGTATAGACAGTCGAATGGCCGTCCTGATCGGCAATGCTTGTGCGACGCCCCACATCATCATAAGTGTAGGAGAGCCAGCGTCCATCCGTGTCAGTCACCTTGAGCAGCCGACCTGCGTCGTCATACTCATAGCTGGTCGAACTGTCGGCATCGACAGCACTCGTGAGATTTCCGTATTGATCGTAAGTATAGGTTGCCGTGCTGCCGTCAGGGTAAGCTTTTTCCACAAGCTGCCCCTTTTCATCGAACGTATAGATGACGCTCTCTCCCCGACGGTTCACTGCAACGCTGAGGTTGCCGTCTGCATCATACGTATAGGTCTCGCTGCTGCCGTCAGCATAGGTAATGCTGTTCAGGTTGCCGCGACTGTCATAACCATATTCGATGGGATTGCCCTTCTTGTCGGCAACACTGGCAAGTTGCCCGAACACGTCGTCATAACCAAACTCTATGGTATTACCCAATGCATCCTGAACAGCAAGCGGATTGCCTGCCGAATCATAGCTGACTAAGGCTGCGGTTCCATCAGGATTGACAAGGTTGATCAGATTGCCATTGTCGTCATAGCGCATCTGCGTCACGTTCTCCAAGGCATCTTCCACCTGTGCAATCTGCCCGTTCCCATTCAGCCAGAGATGTACACTGGAACCGGTAGCGTCGGTGACCACCACCTCATTAACTCCGACATACGTATAGGTAATTTCCTCCGCACCGTCGTTGAGGCTTTGGCTTGTTAACCTACCGTTTTCATCGTAGGTATAGTTTCTGGTCGTACCGTCATCGATGGTAATTGAGCTTATCCGGTGCTGGGCAGCCCCCTCTTCTGTCACGTAGGTGAATTGCGCTGAACCTGCCGGGGTCGTCATTTGGGTCAGATGGAGATTTTCGGCATCATAGGAGTAACTCACCACTCGCCCATCGCTGTCGGTCTGCTCTACCAGGCGTCCTGCATCGTTATAGGAAAAACTGATGCTCTCCCCATCATCCGCCAAAACCTGCGTCAGTAATCCCCCATCGTATGTAGCCTGAACGCTTCGACCGTTGTTGTCCCGAATCTCCGAAAAACTGCCGTCAAGGTTAAAGAATACCCTTGCCCCGTTCAACATCTGCAATTCATACGCGCCGTTCGTCTCAACGAGAACCGCTGTCCCTTGCCCGTCCAGCTCATAACTGCCATCCTGCAACCGGTCGAATCGTAACTCGGCACCGGCAATCTTCACCAGCACACTCCCGTCTGACTGACGATCAGCCCTCATATCCCAGAAAAAGTCGTGACTGTAACCGAGGACTCCCATCGACACAGGACGTTCAAGCGCACCGTTGTCTGACGCATTGTAATAAAAAGGAGCAATGAGTTCACTGACATCTTGTGTTCGGCTTTCAAGCTGGTCGAGATATGTCGCATTCTCAGCCAGATTGTTCTGGTACTCAGTGGTTGTCTGCCCGAACTCCTCGATAAGATTGGCCTTGATCGTCTCCCAGGACGCCTGGCTGATATTTTCCGGCCTGCTTGCTTCGAGGATCGTGTCCCAGTCTATGACTTCGTCTGGCGTCAGTGTTGAAACATCGAGCTCGATTGCATCCCCGACGTCGGAATCAGTCGTAATGTAAAACTGGTAAAAGCCTTCCGCATCAGGATGGAGAATACCGGCTGGTCCTTCGCTATTGATAGCCAGCAGTTGCAGACTGTTGCCCTCAAACTCATCTCCCACAGCTTTTTTCAACAAGCCGTTGGAAGCCGAAATGTTCAGCAACGGTGCAGCAACGTCAGTCTCGCCAATATTCGAGTAGTAAATTCGTACGGTTCTGACTCGACCCTGGCCAATATGGTCGGGGGCATCAATGCTGTATTCGATGTGACCAGCCTCTCCGTCCGTCACTTGAAAACCGTCATGCAGAACCGTTGATTCGGCGCCATCCTGCAGTTTCACATCGTAATCCCCTGTATCGAGCCCCTGCAGATCGAACATTGCCCACAGCTCTGTTCCGTCTTTCCAGTATACCTGATCGGCCAAATGCTCAACGCCATCGCCGCCAACCAGCATGGCTGACGTATGCGTCGTAAATTCAGCACCTTCGATCCTGACGGTCACTTGCCCCTTGTTGCTGCCGGATGAGGACCCCAGACTTCTGATAGAAAAATCAAGGAGATCGGCTGCTATCACATAAGAATCATTAGCACCAGATTCGTTATACGCCATCACGTAGTAACTTCCGGCCAGCGTGTTTGGAACCACAATATTCTGATTGGGAGAATCGACTGAATCGTATCGCAAATCGAAATCCGATCGGGACGGCATTGTCCCATAGCTGACAAAAAGCTCCGTCCGGCCAACGGCTGCGTCCCGATCGAAATCTATCAGCAGCACCTCTCCCGCGTCGACATCAACTCGGTAGTACACCGATGTGCCTGTTGAAAAAGACGAGGAATCCTGCGTTCCTGTAGCCAGCAGCTCGACATCCAGTTCAGTGGTATCGAGCGATACGCTCAGGTTGTTCGATTCATCCGATTCAGAAATGGCGTTATAGATGTCACTGCGGATAATAACGTAATAGTCACCGCTGACAAGACCGGGCATATTCGCCGTGGCAGTTTTTGAATAACTGTCATTAGCCCCGAGCGGACCATCGACTCTGATATGGTCAAAAAGCGGGTCGTCGATATCCCAGACCTGGTCTGTGGAGAGATAGACGCTGTCGCGCCAGACACCAATGACCGGCTCAGAGCTCTGGTTGCTGACTGTATAGGTAATACTTCCCTCGGCGCCGGGAATGCCGTTTTCCGGAACCGTGATGAGTCCTGCAACAAGGTCAACCGGTTCGGGAAGCGTGATTTCGACAGGCGTCAGGTCCCTCGTGACATTGTTCTCCTCCGCACCGCGTTCATACACTGCGTCGTTGCTGTCAACAATTCCGAAAATGTAGTAGCTTCCGCTCAGTCCTTTTGGGATGACCAGGGTGTGGTTCAGCGGTACGTCGCCTCCGGTCGGGATCGATACCGCAGTTTCATGGTACCCGAGATATCTGTCGGCTGTCCGGTCGAAAATCGCATCGCGGGATAGGTAAAACGCATGCCGTACATCGCCGGTCATTGCTGCACCGTCGTTAGACACAGTCCATGTTACCTCCAGCGGCTGCCCGCTGATCCCCTGGTCGGGTGCATCGAGATCGCTGATGCTGAGATCCGGCGTTGGCGTGAGGGCAATCGAAACAGGATCAGCCGACATAGCATGGTTGTTTTCATCTGCACCCGATTCGGACACCTTACCCTGTACATCGGTACGTACCCATACGCGATAGTCTCCCTGCAGATCGATCGGCAATCTCAATGAAGCACTTCCCTGATAGCTTTCACCCGGCTGAAGGCGGTTACTATGCAGGACGCTTCCGAGACTCAGATCATCTTCGTTGCCAAGAATATCATCATGGCTGAGAATAACTTCATCCCTCCACGATTCCGCACTGGTGACTCCGATTCCAGTATTGGCAACAACATATTCGACCGTCATCAGCTGGCCTGATGCCGCATTCGAAGGTGTGGTAACTGAAGAGACCTCCAGGTCTGCCGGAACAGGTTCCTGAATCTGTACGCCCGGCCCCTGTTCTTCATCAGGTGTCGGCTGTCCCTCTGGGCTGGTGCCGAGAAACCGGGTATTATTCTGTTCGCCTTCGAATTCATAAACCTGGTTTGCCGTATCGGTCACAACAAAAAGCTGGTAACTGCCGCTCAAACCTTCCGGTACGGATACCAGCGCACTGTTGGAGTATGATTGACCTGCAGACAGATATCCTGAATGCAGATAATTCCCGAGAACGATATCATCGCTGTTCCCCAGTTCCATGTCTGTAGAATAGACAACACGGTCAGTCCACTCGTCAGCACCGGTAATACGTTCACCATCGTTACGGACTGTCCAGGAAACCAGGTGGCTTCCTCCTGCCTGAACAGTTGTCGAGGCCGATAGCCCGGACACCACAAGATCGACAGTTCGGGTATCCAGGGTAATGATCCCCGAACTGGCGTCGACATTGTTATCGTTATTGAGTTCAAATACCTGGTCACGGCTATCGGTGTGAGCCAAAACATAATACTGCCCATCCAGGCCGTCAGGCAGACGGAAGGTAACGCTGTTCGTGTAAAAACCAGTTGCCTGACCTGTATAGAAAAACTGAAGCGCCGCTACCATTGGAAGGCCGTTCATCGAAGGCGGTGCAGATTGCAGGCTTCCTGAATGCTCCATCTCCCTGAGTTGCAGATCACCTGAATCGAGCTGTGTATCGCTGGACAGATAAAAAGAGTCGTACCAGCGCATGTTCGGTGTCGCGTTTGCACCGATATTGGTTACCCGATAGGATACAGTCAGATCGTGGCCATCGTTCGAAAGAGAAGGGGTAACATTCGATGCATCCAGATCTGGAGGCGGCGTCAAACGAACAAGGGTCGGCGTACTGTCGTAAGCAACATCATTGTAGTCATAAGCATTTGAAACGCCTGAACCCGGATCGATCACGACAAAGAAATAATAATCGCCCGACACGCCGATCGGCAGCGTAACGTTTTCGGTTGCAGTATAGTGCGTCTGTCCCTCAGGCAGAGGAATCTCGTCAGACGACAGGTTGCGGCTTATGGTTTTCAGTAGCACGTCGCCGCTGTCAAGTTCATCGTCTGAAGACATGACGATATATTCAATCCATTCGCGTGATTGATCATCGATGGGTGACGATCCGGCATTCTCGATGGTGTAGACAAGTGACATGCGCTGGCCGGAAAGCGCTTCTGCAGGAGCGGCAACCGAAACAACTGCCGGATCAGCCATCTCGCTCAAGGGGATCGGCTCTATGGTAATTGCCGTCCCGACAGCAACGTTATCACCCTCACCGCCGCCTTCCGCAACTCGTTCAGTGGCATCGGTTTTCACCAGCACATAATACGTCCCTTCGATACCGGATGGGAGGGTGACTTCGGCAGTATTGCGGTAACTCTGACCGGCATCAAGATAACTTGCATTTCGCACCGTAGCGAGTGACCTATCAGAATCGTCCAGGGTTGTATCCGATGAGAGATATACGCGATCATACCATAGTCCGGTCATGGTAGCGGCATTACCGGTATTGGCGACCACCCATTCCACCTCTATCTCACGGCCGGTATACCCTGAAGTCGGTACGGTAACACTCTCTACCTCCAGGTTTGCGTTGAGAAGTGTTAACGTTTCGGTTCCATAACCCGTATTGTTATTTTCTCCATCAGGCTCTTCCGACACATCATTGTATGCATCGGTTACAACGACTACACGATAGTCGCCGTGCATATCTGATGGAATCCCTATCGTCTGGGTGCGTACCAGCGGAGCGGTCAATGGAAGCTGATAGCTGACAGGATACTCCCCTGCAAGGCGGTCAAGGCCCGGGGTTTCGGGATCATCCAGATAGACTTTGTCAACCCATGAAGCATTCGAGATCTCAAGGCCCTGTGTTTCAAGTGTCCAGGATATTTCGATAAGAGTTCCGGCATCGACATCGAGCACTCCTTCCGGTGTCGATACGTCTGTCACCAGCAGATCGGGCCCCGTATCATCGAGACTTATCGTGAGTTCTTTCTCGAAACCGAGTCCGTTATCATCGGTTGAACGGATACGGACGGTGTGCGAGGTCAGGCTTTCATAATCGAGATCGGCGCCCGCAGCAACCCTTATTTTGTTTCCATCCAGTTCAAACCGGCCTTCAGCGTCATCGAGAATCTGGTAGGCAAAAGAATTGGGTTCATCGTCGACAGTGCTCAATGTGCCGACAAGGGTACCCGCGGGGCTGTTTTCGGCAACCGTGCCTCCGGAGAGAATAATGTCACTCGGGGGCCGATTGACTGAAATATCTTTTCGGCCAAGTTCGAACACTCCATCTTCATCAGTTGTCGAAACGATTATGGTTCTGTCAATATCATCCGGACTTTCAACGCTGTAGATATGCCCGAAACTTCCCGAAGCCGCACTCCATTCAGCCGGCGAAAAGTTGCTTGTAGAACCGTCGCCCCAATCGATACTGTAGTTTGTGCGCGTATCCGATCCGGGATCGACCACATCACCGACCTGAAGAAGGTAAGCGGTACCTTCGTTCACCCTGTCGTCACCTGACAACACCGCTTGTGGCACAACGTTGCTGACGGATACGATGAAACTCTTTTCATCAGTGCTGTTCCCTTGCCCCTGCTGGTCATCTGCACTGACCGTGACGGTGTAGTTTCCGTCATCAGGAAATTGATGCGTGATATCGAATTCCCCATCACTTGTTACAAAGACCGTGTTGTCCGTTCCATCGCCCCAGTTCACCGTAATCTGATGAGAATCCGGATCAGGATCTTCCAGCTGCACCTGTCGGCTGAATGTCGCGCCTTCTTCGGCAGTTCCGCCAGAACCAACATCAAGAACAGGAGAATCATTGACGGGCTGAATATCGACCGGAACCTGAACCGGTGTTGAAGATTCTGCTTCCGTGTCATCTACCGCGACAACAGTGAACGCATCGAGAACACCATTGTCATTTTCTCCCGGCAACCAGAATGCCTTCTGGCCGGCATCGATACGATTGTTGGAAGCGGCATCATAAGGGGCCGCACCTGCAGAATCGTTTCCGATTCGCAATGTTCCGCTCGTAACGCCCGTTACCCTGAACGAATCGACGGTACCATCGACGTCGGATTCATCTCCCTGCTGTATCAGATCGGTAAAGGTAATGGCTACTTCGGCATCCTCATCGGCAACCTGAACAGGAGCGCTGAAGCCGGTCAGCACCGGCGCGTCATTGATATTGTTCACCGTCAGCGCATACGTATCCGATACGCTTTCTCCGGCTGCGTCGGTCGCTGTCACTTTTACGCTGATCGTGCCGACATCAC
>RRYU01010241.1_pt1 | contig 12869 bp, 10 predicted proteins | sample 2162651 | NCBI WGS metagenome assembly RRYU01 (sample SAMN10267283, study PRJNA491782) | microbial mat metagenome | isolation source: biomat in the production well | place: Japan: Minami-Kanto gas field, natural gas well KTG3 | collected 2017-06 | reverse complement strand
GAGGACGGGCGGATCGAGGAGGCCGAGATCTTCGCGGCGCACCGTATGCTGTTGGTTGACCCCAGCCTGCGTGAGCGGGCGGTCAATCTGATCCTGAAGGGGGCGCAGAGTGCGGAGCGTGCCATCCATATTGCCGGAGAGGAACATGCAGCGGAGTTGGTGGAGTTGGACGATGCCTACCTGAGTGCGCGAGCGACCGACGTTCGTGATGTGGCAGATCAGGTGCAGCGTTACCTGACGGGGGCGAAGAGTCTGGTGGAGTGCCTCGCTCACCCATCGGTGGTGGTGGCGCGCCACTTGGGGCCGTCGGATCTGATGAGTGTGCCGCGTGAGATGCTACTCGGTTTCGCCCTGGCTGAAGGTGGCGTAACGACCCACAGTACGATCCTGGCACGTGCGCTGAGTATTCCCTCGGTGGTCGGGCTGGGCGATACGATCCTGAACCTGGATGATGGCACGCTCTTGGGTTTGGATGGCGCCACTGGTCAACTGCACATCGAGCCTGATGAGGCCCAACTCAACCGGCTCCAGCAAGATCGTGCCCACCAGGATGCCTACACCTCCGCCCTGCGATCCGAGGTTGGCTTGCCTAGCATCACCCAGGATGGCAGAGAGGTGCTTCTACTGGCTAATGCCTCGACTGTTGCCGAGGTGCAGGAGGGGTTAGCGTGGGGAGCGGCTGGTCTGGGCTTGTTGCGTACCGAGTTGCTCTTTATGGATCGCCATGATCTGCCGAGTGAGGAAGAACAGCTTGCGCTCTACCGGGCGGTAGGGGCGGCCATGCCGGGGTTGCCGATTACGGTGCGCACGCTCGATGTTGGCGGCGACAAACACCTTGAAGCGATGCCCATGCCCCACGAAGAGAACCCCTTCCTGGGATGGCGTGGCATTCGTATTGGCCTGAGTCGGCCTGAACTGCTCATGACCCAACTGCGAGCCTTGTTGCGTGCTGGTGCGCATGCTGACATCCGCATCATGATCCCCATGGTGACGACGGTGGATGAGATGCGCCATGTGCGGGTGATGATGCAGCAGGCGATAGCCGCATTGGCGGCTGAGGGTCTTGAATGTCACCCCAACCCGCAACTTGGGGTGATGATCGAAGTTCCGGCAGCGGCGCTGAATGCCGAAGCGTTGGCGCGTGAGGCCGACTTCTTCAGCTTGGGAACGAATGATCTGACCCAGTATACATTGGCGTGTGACCGAGGGAATAGCCGGATTGCGGCACTCTATCAACCATTTGACCCGGCCATCCTGCGGTTAATCGGGATGACCTGTGATGCGGCGCATCGCCATGGGCGAATGGTGGCGGTGTGTGGGGAGTTAGGAGGCGATCCGCAGGCCACTCCGCTCCTGCTCGGATTGGGCGTAGATGAACTGAGTTGCGGGCCGAATAGTTTGCCCCTGGTACGCGCAGCCATTCGCCGAACTAACAGCCATGAAGCGCGTACACTCGCCGAAAAGGCACTTGCGTGTGCCAATGCTGCGGAAGTCCAAGCCCTGCTGATCTGAGATAACTTCTGGGATGCTCAAGGAGATCAGGCTTCTAGCCGGTCAGAATGACCCACCGGCTGGAAGCCGGTGATACCTTCTCCAATAGGTATGCTACAATATGACCTAATATCTATGAGCGCGATATCGGTCGGGTTGTGCGTTCTTTTTCCAGAAAGCCTCGAATCGCTACGTCTCTGGATGTCCATCACCGCCGGTACTTGTTCAGCATAGGTATGGTCTGCTACCTAGGACAACTACCCCCTTTCGTCTCATAATTGCTACAGCCCAACGCCGAATCGCCTGCTCAAGGATAACGCTATGGCTCAGACCCAACCTGATACCGTGCGCAACCCCGCTACGCTTCCGACCGATGTTCAAGGACTGATCGCGCTGGGGCGGCAACGTGGGTTCGTGACGTTTGAAGAGATACAGGCGCTGGTGCCTAATCCAGAAGAGGCGATTGATGCCATCGACTCGCTCTATGCAACTCTTGCTGAAGCCAGTATTCCGGTACGCGACAGTACCGATGATTCGGCGACGGAAGAGGAGACTATTGGTGCGGTAACGATTGATCTGGATGAGGGGCTGTCCGATGCGCTCTTAGGGGATAGTGTACGCCTCTACTTGCGGGAGATCGGGCAGGTTCCGCTACTCACTGCCGAACAGGAGAAGCGCCTCGCCCAGACGATTGAGCGTGGGCAGCAGGCGCAGAGTAAAATTAAGGATGTTGATCCGGTTAGCGCCGAAGCTATGGAGTTGCGGCGTCAGATTGACAAAGGCAACGAAGCGCGCCAGCAAATGGCGGCGGCCAATCTGCGGCTGGTGGTGAGTATTGCTAAACGCTACCGGGATCGCGGGTTGCCCCTGCTCGATCTCATCCAAGAGGGTAGCCTGGGGCTGTTACGTGCCATCGAGAAGTTTGATCACGATAAGGGCTTTAAGTTCTCCACCTACGCAACTTGGTGGATCAAGCAGGCACTCTCACGCGCATTAGCCGATCAGAGCCGCCTGGTACGGTTACCCGTCCACCTTGGTGAGACGCTGAACCGAATCCAAGCAGCGCGCCGTCAACTCACACAGCGTTTGGGGCGGGAACCAAGTGATAGCGAGTTGGCGGATGAGTTGAGTATGAGCCAGGAGAAGCTGCGCGAACTGCGCCGCACCGCGCAAGACCCGGTCTCGCTGGCGACGCCGGTGGGAGAAGAGGCGGACAGCACGTTGGCCGACTTCATCCCTGACCCGCACGCGCTGGATGCGGATGATGCGGCGGCAAGTGGGATGCTACGCCAGCAGATCGCGACGGCGCTGGATCAGTTGACGGAGCGCGAGCGTAAGGTATTGGAGTTGCGCTACGGGCTGACGGACGGCCAGCCGCGCACGCTCGAAGAGGTGGGCAAAGCCTTCGGTGTTACCCGTGAGCGGGTGCGTCAGATCGAGGTCAAGGCGTTGCGCAAGCTGCGCCACCCCCGGCTGGGTAAGTTGCTGAAGGATTATCTGGATCAGATTTAGGGGCGGCGAAGCCTCATTGGCAGTGGTACACCATATTAACCGCAGAGGACACAGAGGTGCGCAGAGGGATGGGTTTCGCGTTCCCTGAGGATACGACCTCTGGTTTTTCCTCTGCGTTCCTCGGCGTCCTCTGCGGTCAACAACCGGGGCGCAAGAGGACGCATCCCCTCACGAATGTAGCTAGACCGCCACTACGACCAGCAACATCCCCTCCCTAACCGTCACCTGGGCGGGGAGGCTGGTGATCTGATTGCTGATGCCTCGCGAGCGTTCATAATAGAGTGTGGCATCATCCAGGGGGTAGCGTAGCCCCTGGGTGGTGATGCCATGCACTGCGCCAGTAAGGGGAATGAGCGAGACAGTGGCGTCAATCGCGCCGGGGATGGAGGCGTGATTGCGCACCAGAAAAGCAACCTGGTGCAGATCAACGAGGCGCACGTGCTGCCCCGTGAGTTCGGGGAGGGCGAGCATAGCCACATTGGCCAAGCCCTGATCCCAGCGCCCGCCAATCGCACCGAGGATGTCAATCTGATCGGCGCCACGTGCAACTGCGGCGAGGATCGCCAACTCCAAGTCCGTCTCGTCCTTTTCGCTGGGGAAACGTTGCACCTCTGCACCACGGGACTGAAAGTGGGCGAGTGCGGCGGGAGCGAGCGAGTCGAGATCGCCAATGACGAGGTGGGGCACGATGTTGGCGGCAAAGAGCGCATTGCCGCCCCCATCAGCGGCGATGATGAGGTTGGCAGCGGCAAGCATGGGGGTATAGGGGGCTGCGTTAAAGTCGGGGGCGTTAGCAATAATGATTGCGTACATAGCGACCGTAGCGTCTATCAGGTGTTGGCTACGAGCATTGTGGATGGAAACGGTATCTATGTCAAACTATGTCCAGCCAAGCCCGCACCCCAGATCTCATCGGGGGGTTGCGCATCTTCAGCCGGATGGAAGAGATCGGCCACGTCGTGGGCGCGGCGCAGTTGGCCGATGGTGGTGTTGATGAAACTGACCCGACGCAGGCGACGGGCAGGAATAGGCAGGGGCAGCGTCGCGAGAGGGCCTATATCAATCTTGTAGTAGCGATCCTCGGCACGCGGATGCTGGGGTTCAGTGGGGAGTAACTCGCGGCGCAGAGCAATGCGGTAGCGTAGCACCGGGGCGTAGTAGCGAATGGCCCAGCGTTCCGCGCCGAAGATGGCGGGCTGATAGAAGGCTAGGTACTCGGCGGCGAAGTGACTGGGCAGCCGCGCTAGGGGTACACGATACCAACCCGCCTCGCGAGCCAGATCGAGGTCGCGCTGCTGGGGCAGGATCGCCACGAGTACCCGTTCGGTGGCCTCAAGTTCCCAGATGTCATGTACCATGATATGGCGATTCACTCGCCTACCCAGCCCCCCTCCTAACTTATGGGTAATGTATAGCCCACGTGCGGGAGAGGGGGGCTAGGATCCAAAAACTGTACCCTACCTACGGCGTTGGCGCAGCATCCTCACGCACGGGCAAACCACGCTCAACAATCAACTCCATTGCCCGATCAATCGGAATATGCACCGTACCTTCCATGGTATAGCCATAGGTACTGAGCAACGTCGTATCGCGCTCGGTATAGAAACTCGATGGCGTCCCCGGCTGAGGGATCGGCGCGGGGCGGAAGGGCACCCGGCCAGCAAAGAGCACCAGCAACGTAATCAACACGAAGGCAACCACGAGTGCCATCATCAAGCGCAGGGCACTCGGAACCTGTACAGAGCCCTGTACCGGCGCGGGAGCCGGAGGCGCATATGAACGTGGGCGGTAACTCATTAGTGATGGCCTCCTGCGTGCAGCCACTCCATATTGGGATCATTGAGTGGCAGCAGTGATGCACGCTGCAAATTACCAACAAACAGAGCAATCCAGAGACCCACCAGACCAACCGGGGCTACAAAGTTGACCCAACTCACATCCATGATGTTCTCGTGGAAGGCAGGCAGCACAATCCAGGAGACATCAATGCAGCGCATCAGGATGATAAACCCAGCAATCGCGGCCAGCGTCTTCAGGTTGCGCTTGTTCTGACGTGAGAGCAACAGGAAGAAGGGCACAAAGAACTGACAGAAGATCAGGATGGGCACCAAGGTCAACCAGCCATTATGGGTACGATCAATGAACCAGGGAGTAAACTCAGCCACATCACCCGACCAGATAATCATATACTGGCTGTAGGACATGTATGTCCACAGAATGGTGAATGCCAGCATCAGCTTACCAATATCATGGATGGGCTTGATCGTAACATGCTGCTGGAAGATGTCGGTCTGACGCACCTGAGTAGCCATCAAGATCATGAAGGCCAAGGTGATCAAGCCGGAACTGATCATAAAGTGGGCACCATACATGGACGAGAACCAGTGGGGATTAAGCGACATCGTCCAGTCGAAAGAGGCAAAGGTAACAGTAAGGACGAAGAGCGCAATCCCGATACCGCTCAGCATACGCATGCGGGCGGCCATCGCCTGGTTGCCAGTACGATCCTGCTCAATAGACCACGAGCGCAGCATAAAGGCCAAGGCAGTCCAGAGCACAAAATAGATCGCCGAGCGCACCGTAAAGAACATCGGGTTAAGCCATGGTTCCTTATAGTGAATCACCGGATCGTAGTGAGCACTACCAGGAGTGAGCACATCAGGGGAAGCCCACTCATAGAGTGGATGGTGCATCCCCATCGCGTGGCTCGTATCCGGGAAGGTCGCGAGCGCAATCGGGATGAAGAGGATCCCCATCACCGGCATCAGCATCGCGCCCGACTCAAGCATACGGCGGAAGGTAACACCCCAGGCACCACCCGTCAGGTGCTGCAACATCAGGAAACCGATGCTCCCGATCGAGAGGCTTACTGTAAAGTAGAAGCCGAACAGATACGAGCGGAAGAACTGATCGGCACCAACCACAAAGTAGCCAAGCGCCAGCAGGGCCAAGCCGATCACCGCTGCGCCGATGCCGTAGGTCTGCAGTCGGCTCAGCTGCGGAACCTTGGTAGGTGCAAGAGAAGTTGTTGCCATGCGAAGAGCCTTCTAACGCGCCGGGGAAACCGACGCCGAGCGATCACCTATTTACTGACCGAGCTGGTCACGCATATCGAGCGGCACATCATCAACAGTCGCGTTCTGGCTGAGTTGGAGGGCGCGAATATAGGCAGCAATAGCCCAACGATCCTCAACCTTCACACGCGAAGCATAGCTAAACATTGACTGATAGCCATCCTTCTCAGGATCACCACGATAGACACCATTGGTGATGATGTCAAAGAAGTGTGAGACAGGAACATCGCGCAAACGCTGCTGATGGAAATTAGCGGGGACAATCGCACCACGTTCCGCGACCGCACTCTGCCCAAGGCCAGCGACACCGTGGCATGGGGCACAGTAAATCGTAAACTGCTGCTGTCCACGTGCCAACAGATCAGCCGTGACGGGGAAAGGCATCATGTCTACCAATTCGCCATCAATCTTACCAGTATTGAGGAACGTATCAAACTCTTCCTCACCAACCGCCACCGCCCCGGCAACAACCGGGCGCGATGCTCGCCCATCGGCGAAGAACGTGCTGGGCTCATAGGTCTGGAGCTTAGCCTGATTATACATGTCGGTGTGGCATGCGGTCAGCAACATCCCCAGGAGCCCGACCCAGCTATAACGAACAAGCCGGGCGAGTAAAGATCGGCGCGAGCGTAGGGTCTGCATCGGAACATCCTCAGTGCGTGACTTCAGAGACCTGGAGCGGATTCAGGCTGCGTAGGAACTGCGAAGTTTGCGCACGGTCGAAGAGCGGATCCGTCGACTCAATACACAGGAAGAACGCATCCTGCGAAGCGCGCTCAAAGCGCGGAGCGTTAAAGGTCGGATGGTACAGGGCTGGCAACCCATTGAGCGCCAACATCCCGAAGACCGCACCAAAGGCGGAGAAGAGGATGCCAAACTCAAAGGTCATGGGGATCATTGCAGCCCAGTTGGTGATGTTGTTGGGACGGCCACCAACGATAAGCGGGTAATCCACAAACTGTGCCATAGCCTGGGTAATAAAACCGGTACTAGCACCGGTCAAACCACAAATAAGGACAATTCGCGGCACCCCCGTATCACCGGGAGCAATCTCCTCAGACACCTCCTCGATAGGGAAGGGCGAGTAGGCATCCATCTTCCGGTAGCCGGCCTCGCGCGCCTTCTTGGAGGCTTCGATCAGGGCGTTTGGGCTGGAAAACTCAGCCATCACACCATAGATATCGCTGGATGCTTGCATAGTTCTCACCGGGGCGATAGTCGGCTGAACCTGCCAACCTCGCACAATGTAAGTAGACGAGAGCCGGGGGGAGCATCAGCCGGAACCTAGCTCCCCATAGTGCTATTCTCAACAACCGCAGCCCTAGTCAGCCGAAGCATGCGCGTGGCCGTGATCGTGATCGTGGCCATGACCATGGCCGTGGAGCGCAGCCTCGCGACGGTGGGCACGCTCCGTCTCCTGGTGTAGGAACATCCGGATTTCAAAGATGTTGATCATCGGCAACACCCGGATGAACAGGAAGGTCAGGGTAAAGAAGAGGCCAATCGTACCCAGGTAGAGCGACCAGTCCCAGAAGGTCGGGATGTAACGATCCCAAGACGAGGGCAGGAACTCACGCTCCAGCGAGATGACGATAATCACATAGCGTTCCAGCCACATACCGATACTGACAATCGTGGAGATGATCATCAGCGCCGGGATGTTCTGGCGTACACGGCGGAACCAGAGCGGCTGGATAGCCACCGCGTTACAGAAGAGCAGACCGTAGTATGCCCAGGCGCTCGGACCATACAGACGGTTGTAGAGGAGGTACTGCTCATACTTGCTGCTACTGTAGACCGAACCGAAGACCTCCATAAAGTAGCCATAGACCACGATCATCCCGGTTGCTAACATCACCTTTGCCATCACATCGAGGTGGCGGATGGTAATGTAGCTCTCGAAGCCATAGAAGGTACGTACCGGGATCATCAGCAACAGCACCATCGCGAAACCGGCGAAGACGGCACCAGCGACGAAGTAGGGCGGGAAGACCGTCACCTGCCAGCCAGGAACCTGCGAGATGGCGAAGTCGTAGGAGATCGTCGAGTGAACCGAGACCACCAGCGGGGTGGAGAGGCCAGCCAGCAAGAGCGAGGCCATCTCATAACGATGCCAGTGGCGAGCCGAGCCACGCCAACCCAAAGCAGCCACACCATAGATGCGCTTCACCAACGGGTTGGTCGCCCGGTCACGCAGGGTCGCAAAGTCTGGAATCAGACCGACGATCCAGAAGAGCAGCGAGACCGTTGCATAGGTCGAGATAGCGAAGACGTCCCAATCCAGCGCACTACGGAAGTTCGGCCAGAGGCCGTGGGTATTGGGATAGGGCGTCAACCAGTAGAAGAGCCAGGGCCGACCGAGGTGCAGGATCGGATACTGACCGGCGCAGGCCACGGCGAAGAGCGTCATCGCCTCAGCGAAGCGGTTGATCGAGTTACGCCAGCCCTGGTTGAGCAGCAACAGAATGGCCGAGATGAGGGTACCAGCGTGGCCGATACCGATCCACCAAACGAAGTTAATGATATCCATACCCCAGCCGACCGGGATATTGATACCCCAAATACCGACACCACGGATCAAGAGCCAAGAGACCGAAACTAGGAAGACCATCAGCAGTGCGAAGGAGATCGCAAAGCCAAAGATCCAGCCCTTGGGCGTCTTCATCGGCGGGGTCAGTGGAACGTCACCGATCACACTCGTGATCGAAGTGTAGGTCTCACCCGGCAACAGATAGGTATCACCGGTGTCGGGCTGAGACTGGGTGCGGATGGACTGCGCCTGTGCCATCGGCTAATCTCCTAGTGCTCCGCCGAGTCGTGGACGCTCAGCGCCTCGACCGGGTTACGGATACGCGCAATGTACGTCGTGCGGGGGAGGGTATTGAGTTCCCCCAAGATACCATAGTTATGCGGCTCGCTCTTCCACGCTGCCACCCGGCTATCCTTATTGTTGAGATCACCAAAGACGATGGCTTCGGTCGGACAAGCTGCTTCACAGGCCATCATGATGGCATCATCAGGAATGGTGTAGGTATCTTCACCTGCGGCCACGGCTGCCTTCTTAGCTTCGATGCGAGCACCACTGATGCGCTGGACACAGTAGGTACACTTCTCCATCATGCCTCGGTTACGCAGCGTAACATCAGGATTGCGCGACAGCTTGAGGATCGGGGTCTCAGTATCGGAGTACTGGAGGAAGTTGAACCGCCGCACCTTATACGGGCAGTTATTGGAGCAGTACTTGGTACCGACGCAGCGATTATACACCATATTGTTGAGCCCTTCATAGTCGTGAACGGTGGCAGCCACCGGACAGACCAGCTCGCAGGGTGCATTCTCACACTGCACACAGGCCATCGGCATCATATAGGTATCGGGGTTATCGAGATCCGAACCGGCGAAGTAGCGATCAATGCGTAACCAGTGCATCTCACGCCCCACACCCACCTGGCTCTTACCCACCACAGGGATGTTATTCTCGGCTTGGCAGGCAACGACACAGCTATTGCAGCCAATACATGCCGTCAGGTTGATGGTCATACCCCACGAGTTGTTATGGTCGGTATAATCCACACCAGGCTGCATGCGCTCAAAGTGGGCTTCGTCGGTACCAAACTCGTGCTGGTATACCGCTTTGGAGATATACTCAGGATCGTGCTTGAACTTCTCAAACTCGCCAGCCCGATAGAGATCGCGCTCCTCCATCGTCCAGTGATCCTGGGTAGAGACGAGTTGGTAGGTTGCACCAGTGTCGGCAACGGAGTCAATCTTGCCGAACCAGGGTGCATCGCTGGTACGTAGCGGGTAGACATTCACGCCCACTCCGGTACCGACCGTACCTGCCTTGCTACGCCCATAGCCGAGGTGTACCGTAATCGAGTCCTCAACGTGGCCAGGGAGCAGCCAGAGCGGCAGTTCCATCTTGCCACCCCGATACTCGATGCGCACAACCTTCCCATTGACCTCGATCATCTTCTCCAGGTAATGCTGGCTTTCAACCTTACCACCGACCAACTGTTCGGCATCAAAGGGAAGATTGAGCAACTTAATGGCAGTACGCGGGCTCATGATGGCCGCATTGTCCCAGACCAGCTTGGTGAGCGGGCGCGGAACCTCCATCAGCCAAGCATTATTGGCATAGCTACCGTCCCAGATAGAAGGATCGGGGCGGAAGACAAGTTCAATATCACCAACCTCGGCAACCTCGCCCTCAAAGCCCGAAGGATTGAACGCAGGTGTACGCGGAGCCGCTGCCGTATCAGCAATCACACCATTGGCCAGTGCTGCCTGCCACGCGGAAGCGAAGTCACCGGGGAGTTGCCCCTGCCAGTAGGCTTGCACCAACGCGAGCGGATCAACACGCGGCTGACCGAGCATAGCAGCAAGCATCTCGTGGCTGGTCTTACCACCAAAGATCGGCTCAATCAAGGGCTGGATAATGCTGGCCGTACCATCAAAGGCACGGGCATCGCTCCAACTCTCCAGGCTATGGGCAGCAGGAATATGCCATGTTGATGCGGCCGAAGTCTCATCAACATAGTAGCTATAGTGGAAACTGAAGGGAACCTTCGCCAATGCCTCAGCGAAGCGCAGATCACCAGGAGCGTTATAGACCGGATTACCACCGATCATCACCAGGGTCTGCACCTGACCAGCAAGCATCTCATTAACAAGGCTCGAAATCTCGTTCGTCTGGTTGGTGGGGCGAGCCTCAACCGGATCGGTATAGATGACCGTGCTACCCACATTACCCAACACAGCATTGATGGCGTGAACGAGGGCATGCACCATCGGCGGTTGCTGATCACCAGCGATGACGAGCGAGTTCCCCTTACCCTTATGGGCTTCAAGTTCCTCAGCCAGCGCATCGAAGAAGTGGTGTGCCGCCTCGGACAACGCATGATCATCATGAGCAGTAACACCGGGGACGCCCAACTTAGCCGCTAGTGCCTGCGTAAAGGCAGCGACCAAGCCCGCCTTGAGGGGCAGGCGATGATCGGCACTAATACCGGTGCTAGAGGGTGACGCCTCGACCACATAGAGGCGGTTCATCTCCTCGGTATCGTGGCGCACGCGGCGACCATCCATGAAGGTGCGGGCATAGGCCGCAAAACCGGGGCCAGGGGCGAGGAAATCAGCATCGAGGCTAAGCACCAGATGCGCCTTGCTGAAGTCATAGCGCGTGGTGACATCCTCACCGAAGGCGATGCGCGTGCCCTCATAGACATTATCGCGGTTAATCGGATCGTACTGATACCAGCGCGCCTGTGGGTAGGCTTCGAGCAATTGGGAGATCTGGTCGGCCAAGGTTGGCGACGTAACTGTCGTCGTCAACAAGCGCAAACCAGCGCCACCAGCGGGCATTGCCGCAGTCAGCGCCTCAAAGCATGCATCCCATGTTGCCACTTCACCCTTATTCAGGATCTGCGTGGAGCGATCCGGGTCATAGAGCGAAAGGATCTCAGCCTGGGCATAGATGTCGGTTCCACCCGCACTTCCAGGATGATTCACATTCGGCTCAATCTTGGTGGGGCGTCCGTCATTAGAACGCACCAGCACGCCGGTGGCATAGCCATTCAGCAGTACAGAAGTAGCATAATAGAGCGGCACACCGGGCACCCGGTCGAGCGGCTGATTCAGGAAAGGGGCAATCTTCTCGCGTGGCATGTAGGTACAACCCGTCACACCAGCAAGAGCGAGTGATGCACCCATCAATTTAAGGAACGTCCGGCGGGTCATCGGGTCATTCAGCTCAGACGCGCCTTGCGGAAACTCCCGCTCAACCAATTCGCGGAACGCGGGCGTATCCGCCATTTGATCAAGCGAGCGCCAAAGCTGAGGACCACGGGCATTGCGCAGTTGCGCACGAACAGCGTCAAGGTCGGGGTTCAACATGGAGTTTGTCATATCGTTGATGATGCCTGATGCCTGATGCCTGATGCCGCATGAGCGCAAGCATCAGGCATCACATCTCAACACACTAGCGGTGGCAGGTAGAGCAGTTGGTGAGCTGTTCCTTGCTCGCCACGCCATACTGCTTGACCAGATCGGTACCAACCTGTAACTGATCGGCAGGATGAACATAGTTCATGTTGTAGACTTCACTGCGCGGACGAATGTACTTCTCCGGATTGCGGTGACAGTCGAAACACCAGCCCATGTAGAAGGGCTGTTCCTGCCAAATAACCGCCATCTCGTTGACCTGCCCATGACACTCCGAGCAGCCAATACCCTTATTGACGTGAATCGAGTGGTTGAAGTAGACAAAATCCGGTACATTATGTACACGAATCCACTCGATTGGCTCTCCGGTGTTATAGCTCTCAACCACCGGAGCGACCTTGGTACTGTTGGTCTTGATCTGCGAGTGGCAGGTCATACACGTCTCAGTAGCCGGAATGTTGGCAAAGTACGACTTGTCCACGGACACATGGCAGTAGCGGCAGTCGATCCCGAGGACACCGTTATGCAACTGGTGACTAAAGGCGACTGGCTGCTCCACCGCGACATTGATCTGGCGGAAGTAGTTGGAACGGAAGTAAACGCCAAGGATCAGTACGAGCTCAACGAACAGTAGCAGCCCGGCGAAAATGCTCAGGCGAATGAGCAGATTCGCGTTACGTGGGAAGATCTGGCCCATCCTCGTGACTTTCTTATGGGTGCCTGTGCAAGGTGGAAACTGGCCGTAATTATAGAACCGCTTGTCTTTTGTGTCAACTGAGTCTTGCACATTGTCCCATCATAGTGTGGCAATACCTTGTAATATCCCCATTAAACCTAGATCCTGTGGTT
>RRYU01004651.1_pt1 | contig 12877 bp, 12 predicted proteins | sample 2162651 | NCBI WGS metagenome assembly RRYU01 (sample SAMN10267283, study PRJNA491782) | microbial mat metagenome | isolation source: biomat in the production well | place: Japan: Minami-Kanto gas field, natural gas well KTG3 | collected 2017-06 | reverse complement strand
GATAATCCCCTGAACGGTATTGACGGGCACCGAATCGACAGGAATGTTGAGTTCTTTCATCACCTGCCTTATCAGGCTTTTGCTGTCGTCGGAATCATAAATCGAAAAATTGCCGTCGTAGCCGATGAGGTGAATGTAGTTACGAAGCAGACGGGCGAATATGGAATGGAATGTGCCGATCCAGAGTCCCCTCGAACTGCCGCTTTGCAGCAGATCATCCACCCTCTGGCGCATTTCGCCTGCAGCCTTGTTCGTGAAGGTTAACGCAAGAATCTGGTGAGGAACAACGTTCTCCTCGCCGATAAGGTATGCTATTCTGTAGGTAATGACCCTGGTTTTACCGGAACCCGCCCCCGCAAGAACCATAACCGGGCCTTTTGTAGTCTGAACGGCCTGCTGCTGTACGTCATTCAGTTGCTGAAGAAAATCAATCAAAATTCTTTCCGAAAAAAAGTTAGTCCTCAAATGCTTACTCGAGCCTTATCAATTCACCGCGTTCAAAATAAAAAAAAAAGACCGTCTTCCACTGAAAGGAGACGGTAGTTTTTCCTCAATACTCACATTTCGAATTGATTCGTCAGACATAGTTAACTGCAACCTTCTTTGATGGTTCTTACTTGTAAGAGGTATCGATTCGTTACTGTTCTTCATGCCTGTCCGCCGTATTGGCTCAGCAACCGTTCAGCCCTCATACAGCTCCGAGGTGCTCCCGGCCATATCGAAATCCTTTTGACTCAACCCGCCGAGCGAATGGCTCCACCAGGAAACCGTTACCTTACCCCATTCGGCAAGCACCGCCGGATGATGATCGGCTTTCTCGGCAATCATGCCGACTTTCACGCTGAAAGCCATAGCCGAAACAAAGTCGTCAAATGTAAAGACTCGTACGAGCCTGTTCCCGCCTTCTCCCAAAACAACCTCCCACCCGGGAAGCTGCCGGGTTTTCTCCTCAACAACACTATCTGCAAACTTTTCCATAGAGAGTCCTCCCGTTGATTCAGGAATTCCAAAGACCATGTACAAGAACAACGCCCCTCTTTTATTCAATCCCCGGCCGGCATGCTGCACGACACAATCATTTTACATTTCTTTGGTAAGCATGCAATGCTATATTAGAACCCGAAATCAGTTTGTATGACATGAACGGATAATGAATTCATCGAGGCAATGTTCCCATTAGTTTACGAAATCAACACACGGATCTGGCTCCGCCGCCTCTCCGACATATACCAGAAACCGGTTACGCTCGGCTCGATTCCGGAAAAAGAGTTCGAGTTTTTCAAGACCTGCGGTTTCGACATCATCTGGCTGATGGGCGTATGGAGACCGAGCCTCTACAGTCAGGCAATCGCCCGCTCGCATCAGTGCCTGCGGACAGTTTTTCTCGAACAGCTTGAAAGCCTTGAACCTGAAGACATCGGAGCGTCTCCTTACGCCATACCCGAGTACAGCCTCAACCCCTTTCTCGGCGAGGAAGAAGAGCTTGGCATATTCCGCGAGAGACTCAGAAATTCAGGAATCAGGCTCATGCTTGATTTCGTCCCCAACCACCTGGCGCTCGACAATAAATGGCTCCCTGAACACCCGGAATACTTCGTGGCCGTATCGAATGAAGAACACTATCTCGATCCCGATTCATGCTTTGAATACAAACACGATCATTACCTGGCCCATGGAAAAGATCCATACTTCCCTGCGTGGACGGATACCCTGCAACTGAACTACGCAAATCCGGAGACCCATGAACTGATGACGGAAAACCTGCTGTCAATCAGTGAAAAGTGCGATGCCGTCCGCTGCGATGTAGCCATGTTGATACTGAAATCGGTTTTTGACACGACATGGTCTCCTCTCAGCGGTCCTATGCCCGAAGAGTTCTGGCCAAAAGCGATCAATGCGGTAAAATCCCGGGAACCGGATTTTCTTTTCCTTGCCGAATCATACTGGAACAAGGAGTGGGAACTGCAGCAACACGGCTTCAACTACACCTACGACAAGCCGTTTTATGACCATATCACCTCCCATCCGGTCAATATCACCAGGCTCAGAGAGCACCTGAAGGCCGAATGGAGCTACCAGTCAAAACTCTGCCTCTTCCTGGAAAACCATGACGAACCCCGTGCCGCCAAAAAGCTCGGCCCGAATCATCTGGTCGGCGCCCTGATCCTGTTGACTCTACCCGGAATGCACCTTATTCACCAGGGACAGATGGAAGGACTCAGGCTTCAGCTTCCGGTACAGTTGCTCCGTCATGCGAAAGAAGAATCCAGCGATGCATTGCCGACGTTTTATCAGAAACTGTTCACACTCACCGGCTCGGAAATATTTACAAACGGAAAAATCGAGATCCTGAAACTCGACATCCATGACACTTCCGGCTGTATAGGGTATCGTCGTCATCTCAACGGCGAATCTGCTTTCATCATTGCTAACTTCAGTTCAACCGGTGTCGAAGTCAGCATTGACCATGAACAGCTTGCACAACTGGATACAAAAAAGCATTCCATCTTCAGCACAAAACGGAGTCGTATGGACGCCTGTCAGCATGAAACGGGCATAAGCATAAGGCTTTCCCAGCATGAAGGGGTGGTCATTCACTCTATGGCCTGATTTGCCAGTTTGATACCTCCCGGGCTTTGCACAGTTCAAATTGTGAGTGTACATTGTTCTTCTCACACGTTTTGTTTTCTCTGAACCGATACGTTCCTATCGGACAAACATTGCGGCATGCACGAACATAACCGACTGATCAGCGGTGAAATTCTTATCGATCTTTCCTATCACGACGATGATATCATAGGGGTAACCGGCGGGATATTTATTGACGCACCGCCCGAAAAGGTCTGGAAAACACTGACGGATTACGACAACCTCAGCAAAACCCTTCCAAAAGTCGTAGCGAGCCGTCTGATCGAAAAGAAAAACGGAGAAATAATCCTCGAGCAAACCGGCAAAACCGGTATCCTGATTTTCGAAAAAACCGTCAATTTCCGGCTGAAGATATACGAAGAGTATCTTCACCGGGTCTCTTTCGAACAGATCAGCGGAGACTTCCATATCTATCACGGAGAATGGCTGCTTGAAACACACCATGAATACGATGGAACATTTCTGCACTACTATGCAAAAATCAAACCCCTGTTTTTCGCCCCGCCGGTATTGGTCAGCTTTGTGCAACGGCAGGACCTTCCGGGCATCCTTTCCGCTCACAAAAAACGAGCTGAAACCGGCTCACTTTGCCATTAAAAAAGCTCGAACCTGTCATTGAATACTTTCTCTGCCCGCCTTTTGAACTATTTTTCGGATGTAGCGGGCTTTACAAAAAGCGTACCCATGAAGAAAGGAATTATCCCTGTTGTACTGTTCAGCGTCCTGTCCCTGTTCTTTTTTACCGGACCTGCTTTCGCCGACCCTTCAGAGCAACAGCCACAAACCGAACAATCCCGGCTTCTCGACGGTGAAACCGTCATTTCTCTCGAGAGAAACGATGACGATATCATCGATGTATCCGGATCCATTTACGTTCGTTCTATACCGGAAACCATATGGGCTGTCATCACCGACTACAATAACCTTGCGAACACCATGCCCAGGGTAAAGGAAAGCAGCGTTGTCGAGGATAACGGAAACGTGAAAATCATCGAACAGACAAGTAAAACCGGCGTGCTGTTCATAAAAATCAAGTTCAGCACCAGGATGACCATTACCGAAGCCTTTCCCGATACGCTCTCTTTCGATCTTATAAGCGGAGATTTCGAAACATTCAATGGAAGATGGCTCCTTACACCTCACAACGAAGAAAACGGTACGTTTCTTAACTGGTCGGCCAAAGTAAAACCCGATTTCTCCGCCCCCGGTTTCATTATCGATGCTGTCCAGAAAAGAGACCTCCGTGAACTGCTGGAAACCATCAGGGTTCTTTCCGAGTCGGAAACGACTACATCCGGCGAGGATAACAAGTCCGCTCAACAGGGATGAATCAGGATCTGCCGATGATTCTTGGGGCGATAAGAACACTTGCCGAAACAGAAGAATCAAACCACAGAGGTCGACCCTTCACTTTTCGGAATATCAGGATATTTTTCTTTGCGTAACACTGCGGCTGAACACTACGGAAAAGGGAGCCTTGCGGAAGAGGGTGGTGTCGGCAACCTCTCGGCGACCCTGAACATTTTTTCGCTTCCTCAAGGTACCGGGCAACTGCCGCATATTGTCCAGCAACGCACGCAAGACGCTCAAAACACTCCTTGTACGATAGCGATCTCCCGCAAGATAACGAACCGCAGCTGCACATTCGAGAGCCAGCCTGAGCGGCAAAACCCATGAAAGAGCGGTCGCGCTCCTGTTTTTGAGAAGCATCGCGATATTGTTCCGGTGATTCAGATAAATTTTTTCCGGTGTCCCCTCGGCAAGCGATGCCCCTCCCTCGTGGTACACCCTGGATGAAGGCACGGAAAGAATACGATAACCGCGAAGCAGGGTACGCCAGCAGAGATCTATCTCCTCCATGTGCATAAAAAAATCCTCGTCGAATCCACCGATATCCGCAACGACCTCTCTCCTTGCAAACATGGCGACACCCGATGCCCAGAAAATATCCTGCCCGCTATCATACTGACCAGTGTCGTTTTCTGTCCGGTAAAAGGTTCTGCCGTAGCAATACGGGTAGCCGAGCCTGTCGAGCAACCCGCCGGCACCTCCTGCATAGTCAAAAACCATTTTTCCCTCCAGCATGGCCTGCAGAGAAAGAATCTTGGGTTGGAGAGCCGCAATTGCCGGATCTGCTTCCGCAACAGCCACAAGAGGTTCCAACCATGAAGGGTCGGCAACGATATCGTCATTCATGAAAACAACATAGTCGGCTGATGAAGAAAAAAGGGCACTGTTGCACCCTCCGGCATACCCCCTGTTTTCCGGTAGAGAAATCACCCTCAGCCCCCCGAATTTTCTTTTCAGCCCGTCAAGCGCGTCACGCTCTCCGCTGCAGTTATCGACAATACAGATATACATTGCCGGATAGCGGGTATGTACAAGGGAGTCAAGACAACGCTCAAGCATGATGGCCCCCCTGTAATGCGGAATGATTATCTCTACAGGAGGAATCTTGCCCGGCATAACCTCATTGTTCTTCGGCACGTTGCAGTGTCTTGCAGAATTCCGCAGCCATTGCTGCCGCTTCCCGGGGTGTCGACGCGGCCCTGATTGCCTGTAAAAGAGCGGTACCAACAACGGCCCCATCGGCCATGCTCCACATCTTTTCAACGCGCTCACGATCTTTGATACCGAAACCGACGACAAACTTTTTTTCTGTATTGTCCCTGACCCGCTGCAGATACGCTTCGATACCAGCGTCACGTCCGGCGTCAACCAGCTTACCTGTGCCGGTCGTAGCATTGACCGCAAAACAGTATGAGAAATCGGTGGATAAACCGTCAATCATCCTGATACGTTCGGAAGGGGTGATCGGGGAGATGAAAAACACAACGGAAAGCCCGAATCCCCTGGCCCTTTCAAGAAAGCTTTCGGCTTCCTCGGGCGGAAGGTCGGGAATGAGCAACCCGTCAACTCCGGCTTCTGAAGCGTCGGTAAGGAAACAGTCTCCTCCATAAGCGATCAGGGGGCTGCAATAGCCCATCAACAGTACGGGAACGGTTATCTTTTCGCACTCTTTCCCTGCTCTCGCCTTGTTGACCATGTCGAGAATACCTGCGATATGCACGCCGTTTTCAATCGCCACCTGAGCCGCCTCCTGTATCACCGGTCCGTCTCCTATGGGATCGGAATAGGGCATACCCAGCTCGATGATATCCACTCCGTTCTCCTGCAACGCTTCAAGTACTGGAAGCGTCGATCCGGGAACCGGAAATTCAGGCATATAGTAGGCTATGAGGAGCTTTCTGTCCTCCTGCATTAACCGTGAAACTCTGTTTTGCTCCATGTATGTTTCTCTGTAATTATCCGAAGATAAGTTTTGGGATAACGAAAATATCCAGCAGCATGGAAACCATGGTTATCCCATGCAGCAAAACGCAACCCCAAAGATTTTTGGTTTTCAGAACAATGTATCCGCCGATAATACCTATCGGAAAAGCCATCATAGCCATCAGGGATCGTTCAAACATCCCGACAGGCGCAACAGCAAAATGGTTGAGTGTGTAAAAAATTGCCGTAAGAAAAACCGTCAGGTGGCCATTGATTCCCCGATCAATCATCGAGGAGAACATGATGCCGCGCCACAGGAATTCTTCGGCAAGAATAAGTAGCGGGAAAAAATAAATCAGCGATTTCCCGACAAGCAGGATCTCCATTTCAGCCATGGGTGTCCCGCCGTTTTTGTAGTACATCACCGTATTCATAATATCCATCGCAAAAAGAACACCTCCTGCTATCGCGCCCCAGAAAAGCGATTTTTTCAGGTTTCCTCCCGCAAGGTACATTTTTGTCCAGTCGCCGTAGTTGCTACCCCTGAACAAAACAACTGCTATCGAGCCGAATAGATAGAGATAAAGGGCAGGCCATTCCACCCAGGGAGTAAAGTGCCCGATAAAACCTGTTATCCAGATGAGGGCCATAAGCCCGAACGAAAGTTTCAAGCGCTCCTGTTCACCTGCAGTTGAGGCTGGCAGCGTTTTTACCGATTTCATGCTGTATGAGATAATTAAACGTTAATAATGAAAGAACGGAGAATGTCAGGATTCGGCACAACGCCGTTAAATATAGTCAGGGCGCTTCTCATAGTCAATCGGATCGGGAATCCCTATCTGCTGAAAAGCTCTGAGCCTGCGAGCACAACTGTCACAGACCCCGCACGCTTTGCCTTCGCTTTTGTAGCAGGACCAACTATACTGAAACGGAACTTCGAGTTCTACCCCTTTCCTGACAATAGAGGATTTCTGCAACTCTATGAGCGGCGTCTGGATCTCAATACCCGTCTCTGGTTTCGTGCCAAGCTCTATAACCTTGTTGAAAGCCTCGTAAAACACCTTGCGACAGTCCGGATATCCTGAAGTGTCCTCTTCCACTGCACCAATGAATATTTTGTTGGCTCCGATAACCTCGGACCAGCTCACCGCCATGGAAAGAAAACTTGCGTTCCTGAACGGCACATAACTCGAAGGAACTTCCGAGCCTTCAAGATCAGCCTGCTCTACCGGAATAGAACTGTCGGTAAGCGATGATCCTCCTATATGCGCAAGAAAAGGGGCATCGATTTCCAAACGGCGTTCGATATTGTAATAACCGCATATCTGCCGGAATGCCATCAGCTCCTTCTGCCAGGTGAGCTGACCGTAATTGACATGCATTGCTGCAATATCATATCCCAGAAAATCCGCCTGGGCTGTTACAACAAGACTGTCCATTCCCCCGCTTATCAAGACTACGGCTCTCATTGCAAAGATTTATTCTGATTGATACATACCATCATGTCAAGGTAGGAATTTATCACCAAAAAAAAAGCCACCCCGGAAACCGGGGCAGCCTTCTTAACTGCATTGCTGCATGATCCTTACATCATGCCACCCATGCCGCCCATACCACCCATGCCGCCCGGAGGCATTGCCGGCATATCGGCTACATCTTCCTTGATGTCGGTAATAGCTGCTTCAGTGGTCAGGAGAATTCCTGCAACCGAAGCTGCGTTTTCAAGCGCTGTTCTTGTCACCTTGGTAGGATCGACAACCCCTGCTTCCGTCATCTTCTCATACACCTCTGTTCTGGCATTGAAACCAAAGTCGCCTTCACCCTGCTTTACCTGCTCGACAACAACGGCTCCATCAGTTGTTCCGGTGTTTGCAACGATCTGGCGCAAAGGCTCTTCAAGAGCACGGCGAACGATTTCCACACCGGTTTTCTGATCTTCGTTTTCCGGCTGTACATTATCCAGACCTTTTGCAGCGCGAATCAGGGCAACACCGCCGCCAGCGACAATACCTTCCTGAACAGCCGCACGTGTGGCATGCAGTGCATCTTCAACACGGGCTTTTTTCTCTTTCATCTCAACCTCGGTTGAAGCACCAATGTTGATAACCGCGACACCACCGGAAAGCTTTGCGAGACGCTCCTGAAGCTTCTCAGTATCATAGTCCGAAGTCGACGAATCAATCTGGTTCTTGATCTCGTTAATGCGGGCCTTGATATCGTCAGCCTGGCCTTTACCCTCAACGATGGTTGTATTGTCTTTATCAACCGTTATGGTTGCCGCCTGACCAAGATAGGAGATCGTGACGTTTTCGAGTTTGTAACCTTTTTCCTCGGAAATAACGGTACCGCCGGTCAGAATTGCGATATCTTCAAGCATGGCTTTACGACGATCGCCGAAGCCCGGAGCTTTCACTGCACAGACTTTAAGCGTGCCGCGAAGCTTGTTGACAACGAGAGTAGCGAGTGCTTCCCCCTCGATATCTTCCGAAATGATCATCAGCGGCCGGCCTGACTGAGCTGTTTTTTCGAGTATCGGTAGAAGATCTTTCATGTTACTGATCTTCTTGTCGTGGATGAGAATATAAGGATCCTCGAGTTCGGCATCCATTTTCTCGGAATTGGTCACGAAGTACGGCGAGAGGTAGCCGCGATCGAACTGCATACCTTCCACAACTTTCAGCTCGGTATCCATACCCTTGGCTTCTTCAACGGTAATAACACCGTCTTTACCAACCTTTTCCATCGCATCGGCAATAAGCTGGCCGATCTCAGGGTCGTTGTTGGCAGAGATGGTTCCAACCTGGGCAATCTCCTTTTTACCTGAAATATCGCTGCTGATATTTCTCAGCTCGCCGATCACTTCTTTGACAGCCTTGTCTATGCCTCTTTTGAGATCGATCGGGCGGGCACCGGCGGCAACATTTTTGAGACCCTCACGGTAAACAGCCTGTGCAAGAACTGTTGCGGTTGTTGTACCGTCACCGGCAACATCACTTGTTTTTGAAGATACTTCACGAACCATCTGGGCTCCCATGTTTTCAAAGGAATCCTCAAGCTCAATCTCTTTTGCAACGGTGACACCGTCTTTCGTTGAGGTCGGTGCCCCGAATTTCTTGTCGATGAGAACATTTCGACCGGCAGGGCCGAGTGTAACTTTTACGGCATCTGCGAGTTTATCGACGCCAACTTTGAGCTTTGCCCTGGCCGATGCGTCAAAAAGAATATCTTTTGCAGTCATTGTTTAACGTTCCTCCTGAGAATGTTTTAAGAGTATTATTTAAAAATCAGTCCAGAATGGCAAAGATATCGGACTCACGCATAATGAGATAATCTTCACCTTCTACAGCCACTTCAGTACCTGAGTATTTACCATACAGTACCTTGTTTCCAACCGCAACCTGCATTTCGAGGACCTGACCGCTGTCAGCAACCTTACCCGGCCCAACAGCAACAACTTCACCATACTGAGGTTTTTCTTTACCGGTATCTGGAATGTAAAGCCCGCCTTTGGTCTTCTCCTCTGCTGGCGCTGGCTTGACGATTACTCGGTCAGCTAAAGGTTTTAAGTTCATCTTTCCTTTGTAAGTTTTAGTTTATGAAATGCGAATCTTCGTTATACTACAGAAGATCAGCGACAAACATGGTCACAGACGTTTAGCACTCGCATGAGCCGAGTGCTAAAACCAGATCAAATATTAAAAAAAATTTGATCCTCTCCAAATATTTTTCTGTTATCGGCACAGGAACGTCACTACCGTCGAAAACATTATTTTACTGTATGTTACGAACTTTATGACCCTGTATCCATGGAGAATGACAAGCTCTATCACACCATCGGAAAAATCGCTGTAGAGAGATACGAGAGCATCTGTTCGAAGCTAAGCGATAACACTGCAACCGAGTTGGACCGTTCGGGAGAAAAAATACTTTCTGAAATCATTGCCCTTGCGAAAAACAGGCTGGCGGTCGAGGAAAATGAAAAAATCGCCGAAAAAGGTGGTGATGTGTGGGTTGAAAGAACATCGAAATCGCATTTCCCGCATATAAGGCTGCACGGAGGGGCTTTGGAAGATGATCCGCCGGAACACAATTTCGATAAATGAAGAACGTGACGAGTAACGAGTGACAAGAAAAAAACAATACCTGTATTTTTCCTGATTCTTCTCTCATTTCTCGTCACTTGTTTCTCGTCACTTGTTTCTCGTCACTTGTTTCTCGTCACTTGTTTCTCGTCACTACCTCCTTCAAGCCAGGGTTTGAGATGAAAACCGGTCAATGATCCAGCGTGGGCACATATGCTTTCAGGCGTACCTTCAACGACAATCCCCCCTCCTTTGTCTCCCGCGCCGGGCCCAAGATCGATAACCCAGTCCGCCTGCTTGATGATGTCCGGGTTGTGTTCGATAATCACAAGGGAATTATTCTGTTCGAGAAGCCGCTCGAAACAGTTGATCAGTTTGAGAATATCATCAAAATGAAGGCCGGTAGTCGGCTCGTCGAAAATAAAAAGCGTATGCGCTATTTCCGATCTGGCGATAAAATGTGAAAGTTTCAGCCGCTGCGCTTCCCCTCCGGAAAGCGTACTCGAAGACTGGCCAAGACGGATATATCCGAGCCCGACATCATCAAGAACAGCAAGCTTGCGATGAATCGGCCGTTCATGGGAGAAGAACTCCATCGCCTCCTGAACGGTGAGATCAAGCACCTCGGCAATGGAGAGTCCCTTGTAAAGGATTTCCAGGGTATCACTTTTATAGCGCCTGCCGCCGCACTCTTCACAAACGGCTTCGATATCCGCAAGAAACTGCATCTCGATTTTCACGACGCCTTCGCCGGAACAGGTTTCACAGCGTCCACCCGGAATGTTAAAGGAAAAATACCCCGGCTTCCATCCTCTGGATCGCGCCTCTCTGGTTCGGGCGTAAAGCTGTCGGATATCGTCAAAGATTTTCAGGTAGGTGACCGGATTGCTTCTGCTTGACTTGCCGATCGGCGACTGGTCGACATGCTCGACGTTGTGCACAAGTTCAGCTCCCGTAATGGAGCGGTGTGTACCGACTTTCTCTCCACTGCCTTCTTTTGCGCGGACAATCCCTTTCTTGAGAATATCATTGACAAGAGTAGACTTTCCCGAACCGCTGACACCGGTTACACAGATCATCACGCCAAGAGGAAATCGAACGTCGATGTTTTTCAGATTGTTCTGCATCGCGCCTTTTACCTCGACACATCTGGTAAAATCAGGCTGGCGCCGCCGGGAAGGTACAGGAATTGTTTTTCTTCCCTGAAGATAGTCGGCCGTGAGCGACCCGGATTCTTCCAGCATTCGAGCCGGCGTCCCGTGAAACGTCACCTCTCCACCCATTGTTCCGGCTTTTGGCCCGAGATCGATAATCTCATCCGCCGCCTCGATAATCTCGCGATCATGTTCGACAACCACCACTGTATTTCCGAGATCGCGCAAGCGTTTCAACAACCGGATCAGTCGTGCCGAATCACTCTGATGCAAACCGATACTGGGTTCATCGAGAATATACATCGCCCCGACAAGTGGTGAACCAAGAGAAGTTGAAAGATTTATGCGCTGGAACTCTCCCCCGCTCAACGTATGCGTGAGCCGGTCAAGTGTCAGGTAATCAAGCCCTACATCGAGCATATATTTCAGCCGCTTCTGAATCTCCTCCAATATGGCACCGGCAACTTTTCTGTCGAACGGGGAGATATCGAGATCGTTGAAAAAATCGTAGGCATCCGCAATGTGAAGCCTGCTCACCTCACCGATATTTTTCCCGGAAACCCTGACACATCTTGCTTCCGGCTTGAGCCTGCTTCCTTCACAAGCCGAACAGACCGCATAGCCCCTGTAACGGCTGAGAAATACACGCATGTGCATTTTGTAACCCGCGTCCTTCTCAATTTCCGCAAAAAACGGGTTGATCCCCTTGTATCCTTTCTGTTTTACCCCTTTCCAGACCAGCTCCTTGTGGACAAGTGAAAGTTTTTCGTAAGGGCGGTCAACAGGGATACCGACATCCCTGGCAATTTCAAGAAGTTTCCTCCTGTGGCGGCTGTATTTTTCGGAGTTCCAGCATGCAATGGCACCTTCAGCAAGGCTGAGCGATTTGTTGGGAATAACTGCATCTTCATCGATACCGGCAACCCGACCGAACCCCTGACATTCAGGACATGCGCCAAGCGGAGAGTTAAACGCGAAAAGCTGAGGAGTCGGCTCCTGATATTCAACGCCGTTCATCTCGAGACGGTCACTGAAACGAAATACCTTGCTTCCGGCAACTTTCAGAAGGGCATACCCACTGGACTCATCGAAACTCGTTTCCGCTGCCTGCGCGACCCTGCTGCCTGTTTTTTGATCATGAAAGGCCTTAAAGCGATCAACGAGCACCATCACATGCCCGACCTCTTCAGCGCTCATACCGGCAACACGCTTACAGGCCTCTTCATCGTTGATGTCGACAACTTCATCTCTGTACACCAGACGGAAAAAGCCTTTCTGCAAGAGATTTTTTAATTCCTCATGCACCGAACAACGATGCGAGGACACATCTTTGTGGCAGGGAAACGGAAATCCGACATAAAAACGGGTCCCCTCTTCAAGAAAACCTGCCTGGAGAGCGACATCTTCAGGCGTATGCTTCAAGACAAGTTCGTCGCTATCGGCTGAATAAACTTTACCTATCCTCGCAAACAGCAGCCGCAGGTAATCATAGATTTCAGAAACCGTTCCAACCGTTGACCGGGGGTTCTTCGGAATAGCTTTTTGCTCGATGGCAATAGCGGGAGCGATACCTTCTATGGACGCAATGTCAGGTCTCGGCATTCTTTCGAGAAACTGCCGAATATACGCTGACATGGACTCAACATACCTGCGATGTCCCTCGGCATAAAGCGTATCGAAAGCCAGACTCGATTTACCCGATCCGCTTACACCGGTTAT
>RRYU01003542.1_pt1 | contig 12886 bp, 9 predicted proteins | sample 2162651 | NCBI WGS metagenome assembly RRYU01 (sample SAMN10267283, study PRJNA491782) | microbial mat metagenome | isolation source: biomat in the production well | place: Japan: Minami-Kanto gas field, natural gas well KTG3 | collected 2017-06 | reverse complement strand
GCGAGGTTAAGGCCGAAACCGAGATCCGCCAATGTCTTGGCCAGCTCGCTACTTTTCCGAGCGGTCGTATCCGGATCATCGATGCGCCCCAGTTCGCCGTGGGAGAGGGCCGGGGGGAAGCCGTAGCGCTCCTTAAGGCGGGCCACGCGGCCGCCCTCCTGGTCGACGGCGACCAGCAATGGTGCAGGCGACACCGCTTGCAAGGATGCGATCAGGGCTTCGACCTGCCCCGGCGAGGCAACGTTTCGTACCGCCTGGCCTGTCAGGACATCAAAGTCGAACAGGATCACCCCACCCAAATTATGCCGGCGGATGTCGCGGACGATGAAATGGCCGTCATCCACCGTCATCCCCCGAAAGCCGACCATCAGCATCTGACCGATTTTGGCCTCCAGCGGCGCCGAAGCCGGGGTGGGCTGGAATTCCCTCACTGCATTGGCACAGCCGACGAGAGCAGGCAGAGCTGCCAGGCCAATAAATAGGGTTCTGCATAATGCGTTAAACGCCATGCTCAGGTCTCCTCAAGGCACCGTCGAGGCAAAGCCGCAGAGGGTAACCAGACCTCTCCGGAGGGGCAGGGGTCAAAAACGAGGGCCGCAATGCGAGCCTCTTCGCAACGGATCTCCTCGTCCGAGGTATCAAGATCTGGCAGAGAGTCAGTCTTAGCTTTATCAAGGCGTTTCTTATCCAGTTTTTCCAAATGAGGGCAATTCCTATGCCGGAGGTTTTTGTGGATTTAACTGACCAGTGAGAGGCGGAATCTGCCTGTTGCATCCACCAGACCTAAAACTAAATCTTAAATGCCGAACTGATATTGATTTTATGGTTTCGGCAGCCTGTTTCTAAGTTATGTTCATGACTTTAGAGGGCGAAACAGAAAATCTTCCAAAAAGCGAATAACGAGATCCTGGATAATAAAAAGTACTGAATGTCGCGACCACCTTTCCCGACCACGTTTTGCGCTGTAACGCCAGGCATGGCTCTGATGAATTGATTTCCAAAAGATCACGAATCCAGGCGTCCGGGATCAGTGCTTCAACCGTATGTTCCATCTCCGTAACCGGAGCTGATTGTAACAAATAGTCACTGATTGTTTTTTGGGTAAAGTCTTGCTCTAAAAAATGAGGAAAAACGGAAGGATTTATAAACCTATAACTCAACTGGATGGGGATGTTATTTTCCTTGTGTATTACAATCGCATGAAAAACAGGTGCATAAGGCTGTAACTCCATTTCTGCAGCGACAGCGGGGTTTGCCCTTTCCTCATGGATTCGGTGAACCATACTCGAATAGATACCGCCCCTATTTTTGATTTCCTCTGAAATTGATTTGATCTCAAGCAGTGCAGTCTGTGGTTTTTTTGTTGCGACGAAAGTACCTCTGCCCGGCATGCGCAATAGATAGCCTTCATCTGTAAGTGAGCGTAGGGCTTTATTGACGGTCATGCGCGAGACCCCCAATAAATCTACCAGCTCGGCTTCTGACTCAATCTTCATGCCACTCGTCAGTTCTCCCCTGGTTATCTTTTCAATAAATAGCGTTTTGATCTGCTGATACAGTGGTACGTCGTTTTTTTTCATAGAATAGTCCGTTTGACCTTATTTTGAGTGTCCTATTTGAGTATATACACTTGCCGCCAAAAATCAAGGCAATGCGTATAAATGTATATACCATAAAGACCTGAAAAATATTCCTGTAGCAGGTTCCCGTCTAACCAGAAGAGCGCACACTGACGATTTCCTTAAAATCTTAGTAGGCAAGTTTCCTTTTTTTTTTGCCAAAGTAAGATTTGTTACGCCTTGAGATGTCCATTTGGCAATTCGGCGAAAGATCCATAATGCAGCGCTATATATCTGTAATAAAATGCTAAATTAAAAATATTCGGCCAACGTTGAACATGATCCAGGACAGGGTGTGGCCCATGGCGCTGGGGTGTCAGCGCAGTCTGAAGAAATGTTTGTGAGCTATCCATGGTCGATCTAGTCGTAGCACGTATTATTTTTTCTTGACGGTTTCAAAAAATAAGGACTAGACATAAAAAATCAATTGGTATATACAGATGTCAACAGAGGAGACAGTTATGAAAACAGAGACATTCAGCTTTGGTGATGATTATTTAACCGCCGGTATGGCCCTGGAAATATCAAGGGGGAAGCGCAGGGCTGTTCTGGGGAAAAAAGCAGCCGAAAAAGTAGCATCAGCATATGCGGCGGTGCAGGATATCGTTAAAAGCGGCATAACCGTTTACGGAATCAATACTGGCTTTGGGCATTTGTGCAACACGATCATCCCTCCCCATGCTACCGAAAAACTGCAATACAATATTCTGCGAAGCCACAGCGCAGGCGTTGGGCCGTCTGTGCCCAAGGAAGTGGCAAAACTCATGATGATTCTTAAGGTTCAGGCTCTTGCCCAAGGGTATTCTGGGGTATCCAAAGAAACGCTCAACAGAATCATATGGCATATCGACAATGACATTATACCGGTGGTTCCCAGTCAAGGATCGGTTGGGGCATCAGGCGACCTTGCTCCCCTTGCTCACCTTTTTCTGCCGTTAATCGGCCTGGGCAAAGTTTTTTGTGATGGGAAACAGGTAGATGCGGCGGAAGCGCTTCGTCCTTGCGGTCTCTCGCCTTTGGTGCTTGGATCGAAAGAGGGCCTTGCTCTAATCAATGGAACTCAGTTTATCGCGGCTTATGCTGTTGTAGGATTGGAACGTTTTGCCAATTGTCTTGATACGGCCGATATCATTGGCGCCATGACCATTGAAGCTCTCCTTGGCTCCGTTAAGCCCTTTGACGTTTTACTTCACCAACTCCGGCCCTATAAGGGGACAACTTATGTTGCAAGCAGGTTGCGCACCCTGCTTGATGGATCTGAGATTCTGAAATCGCATACAGTTTGTGGGAAAGTTCAAGATCCTTACTCTCTCAGATGTATACCACAAGTTCATGGGGCCTCCCGGAATGCCTTTCTTCATTTAAAAGAAATGCTCGAAATAGAGCTGAATTCCGTGACGGACAATCCCATCATTTTCAGCGCGGATAACACCATCAGCGGAGGCAACTTCCATGGCCAGCCGATGGCAATTCCATTGGACTATGCCACGGTCGCAGTAAGCGAATTGGGCAATATTTCCGATAGGCGCACCTATTTGCTTCTTGAGGGGGGAGGCGACCTCCCCAAGCTGTTGATGAAAAACACCGGAATTAATTCAGGCTTTATGATACCGCAGTATACCTCTGCAGCACTGGCCTCAGAAAATAAATCTCTGTGCTTTCCCGCCAGTGCGGACAGCATTCCCACATCTCTTGGGCAGGAAGATCATGTCAGCATGGGTTCAATCAGTGCCAGAAAGTTGAATAGTGTGATCGGAAATGTTGAGAACATACTTGCCGTCGAATTGTTGTGTGCCGCTCAAGCATTTGACTTCAGGGCACCGCTGAAGTCAGGTCCCGTTCTTGAAGCATGCCACGATCTTATCAGGGAGCACATTGATCATGCTGATGAAGACAGAATATTCGGCGATGATCTGGTGGTTGCTAGAAAACTGATTGAAAGTAAGCAGCTTGCTGAGATGGCAGTCCGTACTGCCCAGAGTAATGACATAGAATTTGCGGATGATCAGCTCAGTGATTACGGAATTTATTAGGGAGATAAACAATGCTTGTGAACGACATGGTCACTCCGGCCGGCCAGTTTAATCTTGATGCAATTTTCCCAGACCTTCCTGAGTATCCGGAGTTTCATGATGGCATCAGGCGGGCCCCAAAAAGAGAATTAACTCTGAACAGGAACGAAATTGAACTGTCCGTAAAGAATGCCCTCAGATACGTTCCGGAAAAGTGGCACAAGCAGTTGGCACCTGAATTTCTGGATGAATTACTGACAACAGGACGTATTGTCGGATACCGGTTTCGACCCGCTGGAGATATAAAAGCAGGCGGCATCGATAATTATGCAGGCAAGACAATTGAGGGTCGGGCTCTGCAGGTCATGATCGATAACAATCTCAGTTTTGACATTGCCCTTTATCCTTACGAGCTGGTGACTTATGGAGAAACTGGGAGGGTGATGCAGAACTGGATGCAATATCACCTGATAAAAAAGTATCTCCAGGAAATGAATGATGAACAAACCCTTGCGGTTTTCTCAGGTCACCCGCTGGGACTGTTCAAATCTCATAAGCTGGCGCCGAGAGTCACGGTATCAAACGGCCTGATGATCGGCATGTACGACGATCTTGAAAACTGGAACAGAGCTGAAGCTCTGGGCGTTGCAAACTATGGCCAAATGACCGCAGGGGGGTGGATGTATATCGGCCCTCAGGGAATCGTTCATGGGACATATTCAACGCTGCTCAATGCTGCCAGAAAAGAACTTGGGGTCGCTAGCGACGGTGACCTTTCAGGGGTGTTGTTTGTGACATCCGGTCTTGGTGGAATGAGTGGAGCTCAACCGAAAGCCATCGAAATTGCCGGTGGTGTCGGCATCATTGCTGAAGTCGACTACTCAAGGATTCTGACTCGACATTCACAGGGGTGGGTGTCGAAAATTACATCCGATATTCAGGAGGCATTCGATATTGCGGCCGATGCCGTAAAGCATAAAAAACCGCTGTCAATTGCTTACCATGGCAACATCGTGGACCTGCTCGAATATGCTGCAGCGAATGATATCAGGATTCCAATGCTGTCGGATCAGACCAGTTGTCACAATGCGTACGATGGCGGGTATTGCCCAGCAGGCATGACGTTTGACGAGCGCACCCGCGTTCTCGGCACCGATAAGGAAAAGTTCAGGGCGGAAGTCGATAAGACCCTCAAGCGTCATTACCATGCCATCAAAAAGCTTGTTGATAACGGCACTTATTTCTTCGACTACGGCAATAGCTTTATGAAGGCTATTTATGACACAGGCATCAAAGACATATGCCGAAACGGAAAAAACGATCTGGATGGCTTTGTCTGGCCGTCATATGTGGAAGACATCATGGGGCCGGTACTGTTCGATTACGGATACGGTCCTTTCCGGTGGGTGTGCCTTTCCGGAGAAGATAGAGACCTGGAGAAAACTGACAAAGTCGCCATGTCTTGTATTGATCCTGATCGTAGATTTCAAGATAGAGATAATTACATATGGATAAGGGATGCACAGAAAAACAGGCTCGTGGTGGGCACAAAGGCTCGAATACTGTATCAAGATGCCATGGGGAGAATGAAGATCGCATTGAAGTTCAATGAAATGGTCAGAAATGGTGAAGTGGGACCGATTATGCTTGGCCGCGACCATCACGATACGGGTGGAACGGATTCCCCTTTTAGAGAAACGGCTAATATCAAAGACGGCTCCAACATCATGGCAGATATGGCAACACAGATCTATGCAGGCAACGCCGCAAGGGGAATGAGCCTTGTTGCACTCCATAACGGTGGCGGGGTAGGCATCGGCAAAAGCATCAACGGCGGGTTTGGCATGGTACTGGACGGTTCGGAACGTGTCGACACCATCCTTTCAATGGCGATTCCTTGGGATGTCATGGGAGGAGTTGCCAGAAGGGCCTGGGCCAGAAATGATAATGCTCTTAAAACCTGCATTGAATATAACTCTGACCAGCGGATGAATTCGCATGTGACGCTTCCCTCTATCGCTGATGATGAAATGGTTGAAGCGCTGGTTAAAAAACGGATCTAGAGGGCAATTTTTAAAGATTCTGAACTTTAAGCGTTGATCAGTCATCGGCCGGGGACAGTGGCCTAGGATAAAAAACTTAGAGAGTATGCATGATAAATTACAAAAAGCTTGCTGGTGCGAATATCGATGCAATTGTGCCTTACAAGCCGGGCAAGCCGGTTAAAGAACTTGAACGGGAACTCGGCATTCAGGGCTGTATAAAGCTGGCCTCTAATGAGAACCCTTTGGGGTGTTCTTCCGGGGCGCTCCAGGCAGCCAGAGATGTTTTGAACGAGGTGTCAAGATATCCTTTGGATGATGTCTATTACCTTCGCCGCGTTATGGCTGATTATCTCGACGTGCCAGTGGAGAAATTCTTGTTCGGTGCCGGCTCAAGTGAACTTATCGTATTGATATTGAGGACTTTTGTTTCAGAAGGTGAGAATGTCATATCACCCTTCCCCTCATTTCCTATTTATGAACTGGTTGCCAAGGGCATGGGAGTGGAGTTTAGGTGGGTCCCGGTAAAGGAGGAAAGCTTTAAGGTTGATTTTGACGCTTTATCAGGTTCGGTAGATCACAACACCAGGGTTATCTTTCTTGCCAACCCCAATAACCCCACCGGAGAATATATCGATCGGGTTGCTCTCGATAAGTTCATAGAGAAAGTCCCGAGTGATGTCATTATCGTTATGGATGAGGCCTATGTAGAGTATGTGGACGCGCCGGATTTTCCAAAGACACTCTCAATGCTTGATACGTATCCAAATATGTTCGTGATGAGAACATTTTCCAAAGCCTTTGGACTGGCTGCTTTAAGGATAGGCTACCTCATTGCAGACAAAGAGGCTGTCGACATGATGAACAAGATGAGAATGACGTTTAATGTGAATATGGTTGCTCAGGCTGCTGCCGAGGCGGCCCTGAAGGATATCCCTCATCTGCGACGTGTGATACGGGAGAACAGCCAAGGGAAAGAGTACCTTTATCGGCAGCTTGATGGCATGGGAATCCGATATGTTCCGACGCAGGCCAACTTTATTCTTATTAATGTCGAAAATGGCCAAGACGTATTTGATAATCTTCTCAGAGAAGGGGTGATTGTCAGGTTCCTAGGAAAAGACATGCCTGATTGGGTTCGTGTCTCTATCGGCACACAAGAAGAAAATCAGTTTTTTATTACCAAGCTGAAAAGAGTTTTAGGTCGTAGCAAATATCCGTAGCGAGCATCAGACCTGATCTTTCTAGGATAAACAGACGACATTATAAACTGCCGGTTATGCCAAGCTATATAAACAGCACCGCAGGTAAGCACACTTTCCGTAAAAATCTCGCTAACCGCTCTTAAGTGGAACGACAACATGGAGCAAAACCTCAAAGGAGGCGTTATGAAGAGAAGAGATGTTCTGCAGGCAGGTACTGTAACTTTGGCAGCAGCAGCGACGGCGGCGCTTGGCACATTTCCCGGGCGAGCCTTTGCAGCTGAAAAGAAGTACCAATGGAAAATGGTAACAGCATGGCCAAAGAATCTTCCCGGCCCAGGCGTGGCAGCGCAATTGCTGGCGGATATGATCACCTCTCTTTCCGGGGGGAGGCTGGAGGTTAAACTGTATGCCGCTGGAGAAATTGTTCCGGGGCCTGGTGTTTTTGACGCGGTCTCCCAGGGGACAGCGGAGATGTACCACGCGGTGCCGGCCTATTGGGGGTCAAAGTCCAAAGGGATACTCCTTTTCGGGTCACAACCGTTCGGTCTTCGTGCTGATGAGCAGGTTGGCTGGATGAAGTATGGTGGCGGTCAGGAACTGTATGATGAAATGTACGGCAGATTTGGCATCAAGCCTTTTCTCTGCGGTAATTCAGGTCCTCAGTGGGCTGGCTGGTTTAAAAAAGAAATTAAATCTGCTGAAGATTTTAAAGGTTTGCGTTTCCGTACGACGGGACTCGCTTCTGAAATGCTTTCCAAAATGGGCATGGCGGTGCAGGCAATGGGGGGGGGCGCAATGTTTCAGGCTTTACAGTCCGGTGCGATTGATGCCGGTGAATTTATTGGGCCTTGGTCCGATTCGGCTCTTGGTTTTCATCAAATTGCCAAGTATTACTACTGGCCCGGAATCGGCGAGCCTTCTTCCGCGGAAGAGTGCGGGGTCAATATGAAGGCATATAACGAACTCCCGAAAGAGCTCCAGGATACGGTAAGGTATGCCTGCGACAGTCTTTACAATATTGTCTGGACAGAGTACACGACCAAACACGCCATGGCTCTCCAACAGATGGTTAGTGACCATGGTGTCCAAGTGAAAAAGTTGCCTGATGATGTGATGGTCGCAATGGGTAATGCCGCCGGCCAGGTTATTGAAGACCTGCGTAGTCATTCAGATGAACTTGTCCGAAAAATTACTGACAGTTATTTAAAATATAGAAACCTTGTTGCCAACTACAATGTTTATGCTGAGAACGGCCAATTAAATGCCCGAGCATTAAAGTATAAGTATTAACGGAATTCTTTAAAACGTGTCGCTGTTGTAAAAACAGCGACACGGCTATTAAGGCTGGATACGCTGCATATTACAGGGGGCTTGTGAGGGCCGTTTACTACAGCTGAGCAAGGCGGTGACAATACCAAGCCCCGGAAATGGCTTAGAGACAGAAGGCCGGCCCCAGATGCCGCATATAAGAAGATTGCCATTGTCAGTTGTGCCTTCGGTAGGCAGACCCCCCTTACTCCCTGCCGCTACTCACCAGAGGCTGGGGAGATGATCGGTAGTGGAGTAAACTGACCATCAAGACCATAAAACCTGGAGCACTACCATAAGGGTTGAAAATGACAAAGATAATTAACTTACTAGAATCAATCAACAACAGTATTGGCCGAATGGTTTGCTGGTTAGGTCTGATGATGTTACTGCTCCAGTTTTTCAATGTTATTCTTCGTTACGTATTCGGCATAAATTACATATTTTTGAATGAGGGGGTTTTATATCTCCATGCAGCACTTTTCATGCTGGGGGCCGGCTATACCCTCATGGTTGACAAACATGTAAGAGTGGACATTTTCTATTCGAATCTCTCCCGGCGAAATCGTTCCAAGGTTGATCTTTTTGGACACCTGATCTTTCTTCTGCCTTCTATGGTTATCCTTTTTATTTATACATGGCCAACAGTTAAAACATCATGGATGATTTTTGAAGGCCCTGTTTCAGTTGGTGGAATCCCCGCTTCATTCCTTCTTAAGTCTCTGATTTCAATCTTTTGTTTACTTGTTATCATTCAGGGTTTGGCCAATCTTCTCAAAGATTTTATCGTTTTGTTCGATAGTAAATAAGGTGAGTCAATGATATTACCCCTGGACATACTGCTTGTAATATCTCTCATTTTAGGGATTCTGATGGGATATCCGGTGTCCTTTACCCTTACCGGTGTGGCAGGCGTTTTTGCTGTTATCGGCTATTTCACGGGTAATTTTGACATGTCGCTCTTAGGGGCCCTCGGACAGCGGTTTTTCGGTATTTTGACCAATGATGTTCTGATTGCCATACCACTGTTTGTCCTTATGGGGATCATCCTGGAAAAAACCCAAATCGCAGAGGAACTGCTCGAGACCATGGGCAAACTTTTTGGCAGGTTGCCCGGTGGCTTAGGTATCTCTGTTGTGATTGTGGGCGCACTGCTCGCCGCATCGACAGGCATTGTGGGGGCAACGGTTGTGGCAATGGGGATGATCGCGCTGCCGACAATGCTCAGAAATAAATACAATCCCTGTCTTGCAAGTGGCATTGTCTGCTCCGCCGGAACGCTCGGTCAGATTATTCCTCCTTCCACTTTGCTGATTATCCTGACGGATGTCATGTCAAGCTCTTATCAGCAGGCGCAGTATGCCCAGGGAAAGTTCAATATCGAAACCCTCTCTGTTGGTCAGATGTTTGCAGCGGCGATGGTTCCTGGTTTTGTGCTGGTGTTTATCTACATTGTATATCTACTTTCTGTGGCCTGGTTTTTTCCAAACCAATCACCATCCTTAACTGAAATCGGCGACGACCGGCCAAGCGTAAAGATAGTCTTAAAAACTATTTTACCGCCGATAATGTTAATTGTGGCCGTTCTCGGCTCCATCTTAGGTGGCATCGCCACGCCGGCTGAAGCCGCCGCGGTAGGGGCTATCGGAGCTCTTCTGATTGCCGGTTCACGTCAAAAAGGCAACGGCAGAGTAATCCTTGTGGGAATAGGCGCTTTTTTTCTTCTGAGTATCCTGGCGGGACTCTATCCGGTACGTTTCCAACGGTCTAATCTCGCACCGTTGGATATTGCGATCGGTGTCTTCTGTATCCTTCTCGCCCTGATCGGGGCTTATACTGTCTTCAGGTCAATGAGGATCATCATAAAGCAAAAAGTCATGGCCCCGGTTTTGAACTCAACAATGGTTGTGACCTCGATGATATTTGCAACGATACTGACCGCATCCATGTTCTCACTGGTCTTCATCGGTCTTGGCGGTAAAGAGAGAATTGTCCAAGTCATAACAGCCATGCCGGGAGGTGCAACCGGTGCACTACTGTTCTGCATGGCCCTTATCTTTGTGCTAGGTTTTTTTCTCGACTTTGTGGAAATCAGTGTCATTCTGCTCCCGCTTATCTGCCCACCCCTGATCATGATGGGACATGATCCTGTCTGGCTGTCAGTGATCATTGCCTTCGGCCTGATGAGCTCCTTTTTGACGCCACCTTTTGGCTTTTCACTGTTTTATCTGAGGGGGGCCGCTCCTCCTGAAATCTCGACCGGACAGATATACAAAGGGGTATTGCCGTTTATAGCTCTACAGATTGTTTGTGTTCTGGTTCTTTGGTTTTTCCCGAAATTCGCAACTTTTCTGCCGAACCTGCTTTTTTGAGCAAAGTGTGAACGATGCGTACAACTGGATATTATGAACCGCGGATGAGCTGTTGGTGCGGACGTACGGATCATTCGACTGACACTGACTTCTATCGGGTGCATCAGGTCATTCAGCCGCTCAGTCTGAATCAAGAATTTCTCTGTATTTCAGAAAGAAGCCTTTGTCTGCTAGGATTCGCATCTGACGAGGGAGTCCGGAGAAATAACGGACAGCCGGGTGCATCCGAAGGTCCTGCGACCATTCGAGAGGCGATGGCAAACCTTCCCTGGCATTGGGATCATGTTCATATCTATGATGCCGGCGAGGTTGTCTGTTCAAACAGGGACCTGGAAAAAGCTGAAGCTTTGCTGGCATCAAGCGTAGCAAAAATATGTGCTGCAGGGGCTCTGCCTATTGTCCTTGGCGGCGGCCATGAAGTTGCCTTCGGGCATTACAACGGACTCAAGCGGTTCTACAAAAATGACACGATCGGCATCATCAATTTCGATGCCCATTTTGATATAAGGTCATATGCCGAAGGGATGTCTTCGGGGACGATGTTTGCGCAAATTGCAGACAATGAAACAGATTTTCAATATTTCTGTCTGGGAATCCAAAAAGCCGGCAATACCAGGGCCCTTTTCAAAAAAGCTGAGGCGCTTGGTATAAAGTATCAAACAGCAGATGAAGTCTCGGAAAAAAAGGATCTTTCAGAACTATACAAATTTATCAATCAATCCGATCGAATCTACCTAACACTCTGTTTTGATGTTATTTCTTCTGCTTTTGCCCCAGGGGTGAGTGCACCCCAACCCTTCGGCCTAGACCCGAAAGACCTCAGACGCCTCATAAGGGAAATTCTGCGCACCAGGAAGGTGGCAGGGTTCGATATCGCAGAAGTCGCACCACAATTGGATGTCGGTGGCAAAACATCAAAACTGGCAGCCCATATTATTTTTAACGTCATTGATGAATTTGCAAAGGCTTGTTAAATGAGAGTGCTGATAAAGAACATGGCCCAGCTGGTCTCTCCCGTAGCCAGTGAATATGCGACAGGGGAGGCAATGGGGAAGCTTAACATTAAGGAAGATGTCTCACTCTTAATTGAGGATGGCTTGATCCTGAGTGTAATAAAAAGGGGCGATCTGCCCTATGCAGATGAAATAATCGATGCCGGTGGGCGGGTGGTCATGCCCACATTCACAGATCCCCATACACACCTCCCGTTTGCCGGCTCCAGGCAAAAGGAATTCAATATGCGAATTCAGGGTAAAGGCTATATGGAGATTGCGGCCTCCGGGGGGGGGATCAACAGCACGGTTAAAGCGACGAGAGATGCATCAGAGGATGAGTTATATGACATCTCGACCAAGCACCTCGACATGATGATCAAACATGGAACAGGGTCTCTGGAAATGAAATCCGGATATGGATTGAATACAGAGTCAGAGCTGAAGCAACTCAGAGTCATAAAAAAACTAAAAAGTACTTACCCGACCCTCGACATAAAAGCAACATTTATGGGGGCCCATGAGATCCCTTTAGAATATAGAGGGAATAAAGAGGGATATATCGAGCTTGTGGTTAATGAAATGCTCCCTGCAGTGAAAGAACAGGGCGTAGCTGATTATTGTGATGTTTTCTGTGAAAAAAATGTCTTTGAAATCGCTGAAAGCAGAAGAATTTTATTGTCAGCGATTGCCCATGGATTCAAAGTCCGCTTGCATGCCGACGAAATCGTACCGTTGAAAGGAGCTGAGCTTGCTGCGGAATTAAAAGCAGTTTCAGCGGATCACCTTATGTGTATTTCGGATGAAGGGATCGCCCAGATGGTCGCCTCCGGGACGGTCTTTACGTTGCTCCCAGGAACCACTTTTTTCCTGATGTCAGATAGCTATGCCCCGGCAAAGAAGATCATTGAGGCGGGAGGCATTGTCGCTTTATCTACCGATTTCAATCCCGGCAGTTCGTTCACGCACTCTATGCCGTTCATCATTAATTTGGCATGCCTTAAAATGGGGATGACCATCAACCAGGCCATCAACGCTGCAACCCTTAATGGTGCCTATGCCATCGAACTGGCAGACAAGACAGGCTCTATTCACGAAGGAAAACAGGCTGACTTGTTATTTCTCGATGCCCCGAGCTATGAATTTCTAGTGTACAATTTTGCTGTCAATAGAGTGGCTGCGGTAATGAAGAAAGGGAAGATAATTTATGACTGTCCCGGGCTGTCTAGAGACAGTTTGTAAATTCTTCTGAGCAACTTAACTCTATCTGCTGTTGTAAACGTATTACCGCAACTCGCTCTTCGATCATTTAAGGCTTTCCTGGTATCGCTGAAGA
>RRYU01000361.1_pt1 | contig 12893 bp, 10 predicted proteins | sample 2162651 | NCBI WGS metagenome assembly RRYU01 (sample SAMN10267283, study PRJNA491782) | microbial mat metagenome | isolation source: biomat in the production well | place: Japan: Minami-Kanto gas field, natural gas well KTG3 | collected 2017-06 | reverse complement strand
CCTGCTTGGTTACCGATAAAGCAATTGATATCGGGTCTTCCCATGAATCTTGACAAGGCATTCGGCATACATCCCCAGGCATTGCAGTTACGCGCCCGGCGCAGCGAGGTGCTGGCCGCCAACCTGGCCAATGCGGACACGCCCGGATACAAGGCGCGGGACTTCGATTTTTCAGCGGCGCTGAAAGACGCCATGCCGGATACCCGTATGCGCATCACCCACAATGATCATATTCAGCCCGACCCCGGGCTGGTTCCGGCCTCCCGCATGCAGTACCGGCAGCCCATGCAGGCATCCCTGGATGGCAATACCGTGGACAGCCATACCGAATACAGCAATTTCGCCTCCAACAGTCTTGAGTACCAGACATCTCTGCGCTTTCTCAACGGTAAGATCAAAGGCCTGATGCTGGCCATCAAGGGGCAATAAGCATGTCTATCTTCAGCATATTCGATACAGCAGCCAGCGGCATGAGCGCCCAGTCGCTGCGTCTCAACCTGGTGGCCAGCAACATGGCCAACGTGGATTCCATCAGCAGCAGTACCGAACAGACCTACCGCTCCCGCCAGCCGGTGTTTCAAGCCATGTTGAATCCGCTCAATGCAGACGCCCCTGCGGTGGGCGTGCGCGTGCCTGGCGTGGTGGAGAGCCAGGCGCCGTTGCGGCAGGAATACCTGCCGGATCACCCATTGGCGGACGACAACGGTTATATCTACCGTCCCAATGTCAACCTGGTGGAGGAGATGGCGAACATGATTTCCGCCTCCCGCTCCTATCAGAGCAATACCGAGGTGGTGAATGCAGCCAAGCAGATGCTGTCCGCCACCCTGCGTTTGGGCGAGTGAGGAGACTGAGTCATGCCAGACATCAATGCCAGCCAGGATATTTTCAGCTCCATCGGAGTGCGCACCGCCGCGGATGCGCCGGTACAGAAAGAATCCAGTAAACAGGCGGATTTTCTGCTGCTCATGACCGAGCAGATCAAGCACCAGAATCCACTCAATCCCATGGAAGGCGCGGATTTTCTCGCGCAGCTGGCCCAGTTCTCCACGGTAGAGCAATTGGCCAATCTGAATGCGAGCTTTGATCAGCTCTCCGACAACCTGCTATCGGATCAGTCCCTGCAGGCCGCCTCACTCATCGGCAAGGATGCCCAGGTGGTGTCCAGCACCGGCTATCTGGGTACCGAGGGTGCGCTCAAGGGCAGTGTTGAACTGCCCCTTCCGGCCGGTGCGCTACAGGTCAATATTTACGATCAGGTCGGCCAGTTGGTGCGCCAGCTCGAATTGGGCGCCCATCCCGCAGGTGAGGCCAATTTCGCCTGGGATGGCATGAAAGATAACGGGGAATGGGCCGGTTCCGGGACTTACCGCATGGAGGCGCTGGCTGACACGGGCCAAGGTTCACAGGCCTTGGATATCCTGCTTAATGCCCGGGTCAACGGGGTGACTCTCGGGAGCCAGGGTGGCGGTCTGACGCTAGACCTGGCCGGCATCGGACCCGTGAGTTACGGGGACATTCGCGCCTTTCGTTAAGGTCAATCATCATCAGTTACGAGGAAGTCAATCATGGGTGCCTTTAATGTCGGTTTGAGTGGTCTGGGCGCAGCGTCCAAGGACCTGGACGTTACCAGCAATAACATCGCCAACGCGGAGACGGTCGGCTTCAAGCGCTCTCGCACCGAGTTCGCGGACGTCTATGCCACCACGGCCTTCGGCAGCACCTCGATCCAGGCCGGCAGCGGCGTCACGGTGCAGACCGTCTCCCAGCAGTTCAACCAGGGCAACCTGCGGTTCACGGAAAATTCCCTGGACATGGCCATCGGCGGCCAGGGCTTCTTCGTGGTTAGCCCCAACCTGACCAATGCCGACGTGCAATACACTCGAGCCGGCGCTTTCCAGCTGGACAAGCAGGGCTATATCACCACCGGCGGCGGCCAATACCTGATGGGCTATCCGGTCAATGCCTCGGATGGCACCGTGACCTCCTCCGCGCTTGCCAGTGTGGAGCCGATCCGCATAGATCAGACCGAAGGCAACCCGAAGGCGACCGCCAACGTACTGTTGAGCGTCAACCTGGCATCGGATGCCGTGCCCCCAACATCTGCCCCGGCATCCGCCGCGGATATCGACCCCGCGGACAAGGATACTTACAACAATGCCACGTCGGTCAATATATTCGATTCACTCGGCAATGCGCATACCGTTACCTACTATTTCGCCCTGATCGATCCGGCCACCAACGAATGGGGCGTGTCGACCTGGATCAACACTGATGCAGACCCGGCGGGCCTGGGAACCCTCGATCTGGACGGTGACGGCACCGACGACCTCAGTAAGATTGCCGAAGGGGCTCTCATCTTCGATGGCCAAGGTATTCTCGACGACACCCTCAGCAACAACCCGATTGATATTGTCGGTCTGGATATGGCGAACGGTTCCAATCCGATGGACCTCTCATTGAAATTCGACGAGTCCACCCAGTTTTCATCTCCATTCACCGTCACCGGCCTGGTCCAGGACGGCTTGACCGTCGGGCGTCTCAGCGGTCTCGATATCTCCGACAATGGCGTCATCTGGGCCAATTACAGCAATGGAACGGCAGAGGCCATCAAGAAGATCGCTCTCGCGGGATTCGACAACCCTCAGGGACTGCGGCAGCTGGGCGACACCAACTGGTCGGAGAGTCTGGAGTCGGGGGTTGCTATCGGGGGCGAGGCCGGGACCGGCATCTTCGGGATCATCAAGGGCGGCGCCCTGGAATCGTCGAACGTGGATCTTACGGCGGAACTGGTGCACCTGATCGTGGCGCAGCGTAATTTCCAGGCCAACGCCAAGACTATCGAGACGGCCAGCCGCATCACCGAGACGGTCATCAACCTGCGCTGATAGGGCGCGTCGCGATCTCGCAGTGAAGCGCATGAGAGGAGGTTGAGAGTGGACCACATGCTCTATGTCGCCATGAGCGGCGCCAAGGAGACGCTGATCTCCCAGGGCTCCAACTCCAATAACCTGGCCAATGCGGACACGCCGGGCTTTCTGGCGGACCTCAACCAGTTCCGCAGCATGCCCGTGTTCGGCCCCGGTTATCCCACCCGGGTATACGCCATGGACGAGCGGCACCAGGTCGATTTTTCCCATGGAACTGTCCAGAGCACCGGCCACGACCTGGACGTGGCCATCAGTGGCGATGGTTTCCTGGCGGTCCAGGCGGCGGACGGCAGCGAGGCCTACACCCGGCGCGGCGATCTGCGCACCGACGCCAACGGTCTGTTGACCAATGGCGCGGGCCTGCCGGTGATCGGAGAGAACGGCCCCATTGCCATACCGCCGGATGCCAAGATCGACATCGGTGCCGATGGCAGCATCACCATCAAACCGGAAGGCTCGCAGGCGGATGCCCTGGCGGTGGTGGACAGGATCAAGCTGGTCAATCCGGCCCTGAACGAACTGGAGAAGGGCAAAGACGGTCTGCTGCGGCTGCGTGAGGGTGAGGTAGTGCCGGCGGACGCGGCCGTGCAGGTCACCCCCGGCATGGTCGAGGGCAGCAACGTGAATCCGGTGGATGCGCTGGTGACCATGATAGACCTGTCTCGACGTTTCGAGATGCAGGTCAAGATGATGCAGACGGCCAAAGAGACGGATGAGCAGGCCGCCAGTATCTTGCGTTCGGTCTAAATCCTCGATTGCCGGGTGTGGCGGAGCATCTGCGACGCCCTGTCTATCCGTGGGTGCTTGACCTGACAGGCAGTAAAAAAAGACCGTCCCGCAGGAACCCGTCAATCCGGATTGGCCTCTTTTTCCACGGGCAGGGCGAAACTGAAGCAGCTGCCTGCCCCTTCGTTTCCGGGCCGCACCTGGATATCACCCCCGTGTCCTTCCACGGCCAGCTTGCAGAAACGCAGGCCCAGACCGTAGCCTTTGCCCAGCCTGTCCTTGCCTACCTGATTGTAGCGCTCGAAGATACGCGTGCGCGCCGTCTCCGGGATGCCAGGACCTGTGTCTGTCACGCTCAGGCGTATCCAGTCGCCGTCGCGCTCGCTGGCCAGGGTGATGTCACCCCGTTCGGGTGTGTGTTTGATGGCGTTGTCCAGCAGATTGACCAGCACCCGCTCGATCTTGGCCTGGTCCGCCTGTACCCGGGGCAGTGCATCCGCCTGCTGCATGCGCAGCTGTATATTCTGATAGCGCAGGAACAGCGCAAAACGTTCCGCTACCTGATCCAGCATCCGGTTGGTGTCCGTGGACTGCATGTGGAACTGCTCCTTGCCGTCTTCCAGACGGGAGGTCTCCAGCAAAACCTCAATGAGGTTTTTCATGCGCTCGTTGGCCGCCAGGGCGATATCCATCATCTCCAGGCACATGGGGTCCGTGGACCCGGGCAGGGTCCGTTGGAGATTTTCCAGGGCGCCCTGGATCATCCACAGGGGATTGCGCAGATCGTGCACGATCAGCTGGGTGGTTTCCTCGCGCACCTGTTCCAGTTCACGCAGCCGGTCCCGTTCCGTGCTCAGTTCGCTGACCTCGTGCTGCAGCAGACGGTTTTTCTCACTTCCCGACCTGCGCATGGTGTCTGACTCACGCAGTCGGCTGCTGAGCATTCCCAGCAGATCCCGGGCAGTGACCGGATTCATGGCCAGCAGTTTCCAGAACGTATCCAGGGTGATCCTCAGCAGCAGCAGCGGTTCCACCGCTACCACCGAGGCGGAACGCCGGTTGCTTTCCAGCAGGGCCATGTCGCCCAGGAAATCCCCCGGCCGGTTGCGATAGGCCAGCACCGTGGGTTCGTCCAGGCTGCCCTTCAAGACAACGGCGCATCCTTCCAGTATCAGGTACATCACGTCGGCGGCCTCGCCTTCCTCGAACACCATTGCCCCGGGTTCGAAGCGCAGTTCCACCGCATGCAGCGTATCCAGCTGGTGTCGCAGTTCGGTCAGGGTGTGGCTGCTCATGCCCGGTGTGGCAGCCGCTATAGGCGCGGGTATCTGGCATGCTTGCTTGCGAAAAACGCAAAGCAGGTCTTCAGAGAGTCGTTTTGACGCCACGGGTACAGCCTCGTTCCAGGGGGAAGTCTTATGATATTCCCAATTGCGGTTTCAGGTAGCGCCCGGTGATGGATTGGGGCATCAGTGCAACCTGTTCCGGGCTGCCGGCGGCGATGATCTCGCCCCCCTTTTCGCCGCCCTCAGGACCCAGGTCGATGATCCAGTCGGCAGTCTTGATGACATCCAGGTTATGCTCGATCACCACGATGGTGTTGCCATGTTCCCGCAGCCGGTGCAATACCTCCAGCAAGTGTCTGATGTCATGGAAATGCAGGCCGGTGGTGGGTTCGTCCAGGATGTACAGGGTGTTGCCGGTGTCGCGTTTGCTCAGTTCCCTGGCCAGTTTCACCCGCTGGGCCTCGCCGCCGGACAGCGTGGTGGCGTTCTGTCCCAGCTCGATGTAGGACAGGCCGACATCCATCAAGGTGTCCAGCTTGCGTTTCAGGGGCGATACGGCGCTGAAGAACCCCAGACCTTCCTCAACCGTCATGCCCAGCACCTGGTCTATGCTGCGTCCCTTGTAGCGGATCTCCAGGGTCTCGCGGTTGTAGCGCCGGCCCTTGCAGACATCACATTGCACATAAACATCCGGCAGGAAATGCATTTCCACCTTGATCACCCCGTCGCCCTTGCAGGCCTCGCAGCGCCCCCCTTTGACATTGAAACTGAAGCGTCCCGGGCCATAGCCCCGGGAGCGCGCTTCAGGCACCGCGGCGAACAATTCGCGGATAGGTGTGAACAGACCGGTGTAGGTGGCGGGGTTGGAGCGCGGGGTGCGGCCTATGGGGCTTTGGTCGATGTCCACCACCTTGTCCAGCAGTTCCAGGCCCTCGATATCCTTATGCAGTGCGGGCTGACGGCTGGCGCCATTGAGCCGGTTGGCGGCCAGAGGATACAGGGTGTCGTTGATCAGAGTGGACTTGCCGGAACCGGATACACCTGTGATGCAGCACAGGAGGCCGGTGGGGATCTCCAGTTCCACCTGCTTCAGGTTGTTGCCGCCGGCCCCATGCAGGCGCAGCCAGCGATCCGGGGCAGGTTGGCGGCGGTGCTCGGGTATCTCTATGCGTAGCTCGCCGGACAGGTAGCGGCCGGTGAGTGAGTTGGGGTCGGCAATGATCTCATCGGGCGTGCCGCGGCTGACGATGGATCCGCCGTGCACGCCGGCGCCCGGGCCTATGTCCAGCACATAATCGGCACTGCGGATGGCCTCTTCGTCGTGTTCCACCACGATGACCGTGTTGCCCATGTCGCGCAACCGGGTAAGGGTGGCGAGCAGGCGCCCGTTGTCACGCTGGTGCAGGCCGATGGAGGGTTCGTCCAGGATATACATCACGCCTACCAGGCCGGCTCCGATCTGGCTGGCCAGGCGGATGCGCTGGGCCTCGCCGCCGGACAGACTGTCGGCGCTGCGCTCCAGGGTCAGGTAGTCAAGGCCCACGTTGACCAGGAACTCCAGGCGTTGCGCTATCTCCTTGTTGATTTTGGCCCCGATCTCACCCTTCTTGCCCGGCAGTTCCAGCCCCTTGAAAAAGGCCAGTGCCTTGCCCACTGGCAGGGCGGTGAGTTCCGGCAGGGTGTGGCGGTCCACCCACACGTGGCGGGCCGCCTGGGTGAGACGGGCACCACCGCATTCCGGGCAGGGCTGGCTGGAGATGAAGCGGGCCAGCTCCTCGCGCACCGTGTTGGATTCGGTCTCGCGGTAGCGCCGTTCCATGTTGCGCAGGATGCCTTCGAACGGCTGTTGTTTGGTCAGTGAGCGGCCACTTTCACTGAAGAAACTCAGTTCTATACTCTCCTGGCCGCTGCCATACAGGATGACGTCACGCTGCTGCCGGCTCAGTTCCTTCCAGGGGGTCTCAACATCGAAGCCATAGTGCTTGCCCAGGGAGCGGATCATCTGAAAATAGTAGGCGTTGCGCCGGTCCCAGCCGCGCACTGCCCCGGCTGCCAGGCTCAGCTCGGGCTGGGCCGCTACCTTGCCCGGGTCGAAGAACTGTTCCACCCCGAGGCCGTCACAGCGTGGACAGGCCCCGGCAGGATTATTGAAGGAGAACAGGCGCGGTTCCAGTTCCGGCAGGCTGTAGCCGCAGCTGGGGCAGGCAAAACGGGAGGAAAAAACCAGTTCTTCCCCGTCGCCGTCCATCCAGGCCACCCGCGCCACCCCGTCGGACAGGTTCAGTGCGGTCTCGAAGGATTCACTCAGGCGCAACCGCATATCATCGCGCACCCGGAAACGGTCCACAACCACCTCGATGTGGTGTTTGCGTGCCGGATCCAGTGTCGGGTCCTGATCCAGTTCATGGATTTCACCGTCAATGCGGGCGCGCACGAAGCCCTGGGCATTGAGTTCCTGTAGCAGTTTGGAGTGTTCGCCCTTGCGGTCGCTGACCACCGGGGCCAACAGCATAAGTTTGCCGCCTTCCGGCAGGGCCAATACCTGGTCAACCATCTGGCTGACGGTCTGGGCATCCAGGGCCTCTCCATGCTGCGGGCAGAGCGGGGTTCCGGCGCGGGCATAAAGCAGTCGCAGGTAGTCGTAGATTTCGGTAATGGTGCCGACAGTGGAGCGCGGGTTATGGGAGGTGGTTTTCTGCTCGATGGATATGGCGGGCGAGAGTCCCTCTATGTGGTCCACGTCCGGTTTGTCCATGATGGACAGGAACTGACGGGCATAGGCGGACAAGGACTCCACATAGCGCCGCTGACCTTCGGCGTAAATAGTGTCGAAGGCCAATGAGGACTTGCCGGAACCGGAGATGCCCGTGATCACGATCAGCTTGCCCCGGGGCAGGTCCAGATCGATGTTTTTCAGGTTGTGGGTACGCGCGCCACGGATGTGGATGGTGTCCATTCGCACTCGTAGGAAACGGGCCAACACACAACTATACGGGGTCGGGGGAACGCCAGGCAAATTGAACTGTGGAAAAGGCCTGGCCAGGCCCGGATAGACATAGCAAGCTATATCTTGTATTTGTGCGCCGAAAGGCTGGGCAAGAGCTTAGGCAGCTGTGCTATGGTTGTGATGGATAACAATAATACGGCTGTATGTCGTGAGTAAGACCGGGGGGATTTTCCGCGGATCCTAAAGGTGCAAAGATTCTGCAAGCGGCCGCAGCCAGCCTGATTGGACTTTCAGATCCCGAGCACCCTTGAAGAGCCGCTACCTACCCAATAACAATTTTGCCAATAGAGGTTTCACATCATGATGGATTTCTCCGCCCTGTTGACGGCCCCCGTCATCGCAATTGCAATCGCCTTGGTCATTGTCAGCGCATGGATAGGCTACGCAGTTGGAAAGTCCAATGAGAATAAGCGCAAGCAGTTGGCGCTGAACCAGGCGGGCGAGGAGGCGGCGGCGGCACTCGACGGTCTGCGCGCGGAGCATGAAGAGAAGGTGGTGGTGCTCAACAAGGCCAGCAGCAATGAGTTGGAGGGTCTGAAACGGACCCATTCGGAGCAGATCGATCAGCTCAACCGGGCCCACCAGACCATGGTGGATTCACTCAAGGCCAGTCATAACGACGAGATCGAACGCCTGGGCAATGAACACAGCGCGCTTATCGATAAGCTGAACGCTGCCAATATCGCCAATATCAACGAGTTGAAAAATGGGCACGAGCAGCAGATCGAGGGGATCAATAAGCGCTCCACGGCAGCGATACAGGAAATAGAACAGCGCCGGCGATCCGATATACAGGAGATCAAGGCGGAAACCGCGGAAGCGATGGTGAACCTCAAGACTGAACACCAGAATTCGGCTCAGGCCCTGAGGCGGGATCACGAGCAGGTTTTATCAGCCCTTAAACGCGACAGTGAGCACGCGCTTGCGCAGGTCGAAAAGGAACGGGATCGGCGGCTGCTCGAATTGAAACAGCGAAATGCCGAGGATGTGGCGCGCCTCGCCGCCCAGGTGACCGCATTGAGTGCGGAGCGTGATAACCTGAGTGAGCAACTGCTCGAATTAAACGGCACCGTGAGCGGTCTGCAGGAAGACATCAAGGAAGCCAAACTCAAGAACATGTTCTCCGTCTCCAAGTCCGGCGAGAAGCTGATACGTGTGGTTCGCACCGTTCAGGAACTGGCCAGTGAGTTGGACGAAACCTCCCGGGCGGTAACGGGCGGAGAGTACTCCTTCTTCGATGAGATCAAGGATCAGCGCGACAAAGATACCGTACTCAGTCTTACCGGTGGTGGCGCCTATGCCCATGCAGAGGCAAGCATCGATGCATCCGCCATCGATGGCGAAACAGATTTGACAGAAGATCCGGATGCCATGGACGATACGGACGCTGAAATCCTGCAAACCGCCGATGAGGCAGCGGAATTCGTGGAAGAGGAAGCGGGCGAGCCCAAAGTTCAACACTAGCGGCCCGTCGGGTTGTGTGGGGAGGCAGTCGATTCATGGTGGAATTTGTTACCATGCTCAGTTTGGTATCCCAATAGTGGTTGTGCCTTAACGACGTGAAGCACCATTCCGATTCTCCCGGCCTGCACCCTATCGAGCGCCGTACCGCCTTTTCTCTGGCCGCCATCTATGCCTTGCGCATGCTGGGTCTGTTTCTGATCCTGCCGGTTTTTGCCCTGTATGCCGAGGAATTGCCGGACGTGACTCCGGTTTTGATCGGCATGGCGGTGGGTATCTACGGACTCACCCAGGCCTTGCTGCAGATCCCGTTCGGACTATTGTCCGACCGTATAGGCCGCAAGCCGGTCATTGTGGGCGGGCTGGTGATTTTCGCCATCGGCAGTGTGGTGGCGGCGATGGCGGATGACATCTATACGGTGATCCTGGGACGGGCGCTGCAGGGCAGCGGGGCCATCGCTGCTGCGGTCATGGCCCTGGCGGCGGACCTGTCACGCGAGGAGGTGCGTACACGGGTGATGGCCACCATAGGTATCAGCATAGGAGGCGCCTTCATGGCCGCGTTGGTCCTGGGGCCGGTACTGAATCACTGGATCGGTGTCCCCGGGATTTTCTGGCTTACCGCCCTGCTGGCCCTGGCTGGAGTCGGCGTGGCCCTGTTTTTGGTGCCCAATGCGGATCATCTGAGCGTGCACCGGGATGCGGAGCCGGTGCCTGCCCAGTTCCGCTCCGTTCTGCGTGACCGGGATCTGCTGCGGCTGGATTTCGGTGTGTTCGCCCTGCACCTGATGATGACCGCCCTGTTCCTCTCTGTTCCCCTGATTCTGCGGGATCTGGGGCTGCCAACGCAGACCCATTGGCATGTCTACCTGCCGGTCATGCTGGTCGCAGTGGCTGGCATGGTCCCGTTCATCATCCTGGCGGAGAAGCGCCGGCACATGAAAGGTGTATTGCTCGGGGCGGTGGTGGTGCTGTGTCTGGCGCAACTGCTTCTGTACCTGACGGGCACTGGCTTGTTTGGTATGGTGGCCGGCCTGCTGTTGTTTTTTGTCGCCTTCAATCTGGTGGAGGCATCGCTGCCTTCCCTGGTGGCCAAGATGGCCCCGGCGGCATCCAAGGGCACGGCCATGGGGTTTTTTTCCACCTCACAGTTCCTGGGGGCCTTTGCCGGCGGGGTACTGGGTGGCTGGGCGCACCATGCAATGGGTGCCACGGGGGTGTTTCTGCTGGGGGCGGGAGTCGCCCTGCTGTGGTTGATCCTGGCGGCGGGCATGTCCAATCCATGCTACCTGAGCAGCCAATTGCTCAACGTGGGCCGTCTGGACGAGCAGGAGGCGCAGCGCCTGGCTTCGCGCCTGGGCGATATCCCCGGTGTGGCCGAAGCGGTGGTGGTGGCCGAGGATGGGATAGCTTATCTCAAAGTGGACAAGAACAGTCTGGACCAGGCGTCCTTGAACGATTTTAGTGTGGCAAAGGCAATGGTCTGAGCATGCAATTCCCGGCGTTTAACCGGGTGGGGGAGTGGAAAGATGGCAACACGGGGCATCAACAAGGTCATATTGATCGGTAATCTGGGAGCGGATCCCGAAACCCGCTACATGCCGAACGGCAACGCGGTGGCCAATGTATCATTGGCTACCTCGGATTCCTGGAAAGACAAGAATACCGGTGAACAGCGTGAACGCACCGAATGGCACCGGGTGGTGTTCTTCGGCAAGTTGGCGGAGATTGTGGGGCAATACTTGAAAAAAGGCTCCAAAGTCTACGTGGAAGGGCGTTTGCAGACGCGTAAATGGCAGGGCCAGGATGGCCAGGACCGCTATACGACGGAAGTTGTGGTGGACCAGGGCGGCACCATGCAGATGCTCGACAGCCGTGCTGGTTCGGGCTCCGGTGGTTTCGAGCAGGGATACGGTCAATCGCGTCAGGCGCCGCCGTCCCAGTCCGCACCATCCCAACCCAACCAGGCCCAATCCGCGCCAGCCCAGTCCGCGCGTCCTGCTCCGTCCCAGGAATACGGCGGACCTCCGGCCGATGAAGGGTTCGACGACGATATCCCGTTCTGACCCGAGGCACCATAATGAAAAATATTCTTGTCACCGGTGGGGCGGGCTTCATCGGCGGGAATTTTGCGCATTTTCTCATTCGCCAGTCCGATGTCCGCATTATCAATCTGGATAATCTGACCTATGCGGGCAATCTGGATACCCTGGCCTCTCTGAGTGACCATCCCAGGCATGAATTCGTGCGGGGCGATATCGGCGATGCCGCCCTGGTGGAGCGCCTGCTGTCACAGCAGCGGCCGGATGCCATTGTCAATTTTGCCGCCGAGAGCCATGTCGATCGCTCCATCGACGGTCCTGCGGCCTTCATACAGACCAATGTGCTGGGCACCTTCAATCTACTCGATTGCGCCAAGCGCTATTGGGACGGGCTGGAGGGTTCGGAGCGTGACGGATTCCGTTTTCTGCACGTATCCACGGACGAGGTGTATGGGTCCCTGGGATCAGAAGGGCTGTTCACGGAGACCACGCCCTACGCGCCCAACTCCCCATATTCGGCCTCCAAGGCTGCCTCGGACCACCTGGTGCGCGCCTGGCATCACACTTACGGCCTGCCGGTGCTCACCACCAACTGCTCGAATAATTACGGCCCATACCAGTTTCCGGAAAAACTCATTCCCCTGTTTATTCACAAGGCCCTGGCGGGGGAGTCTTTGCCCATCTATGGGGACGGCAGCAATATCCGCGACTGGCTGTACGTGGAAGACCACTGCCGTGCCATCTGGCGGGTGCTGGAGGCAGGTAGTCCGGGCCAGGTCTACAATGTGGGCGGTAATAGTGAACGCACCAACCTTCAGGTCATAGACACCCTGTGCGGGTTGCTGGACCAGCTGGTGCCCGGCTCGCCCCATCGCCCGCATGCGCAACTCAAGAGTTATGTGCCGGACCGGCCCGGTCACGACCAGCGCTACGCCATCGACGCCAGCAAGCTCAAGCGGGAATTGGACTGGGAACCCCGGGAAAGCTTCGAGACCGGCATGCGCCGGACGGTGCAGTGGTATCTGGACAACAATGAATGGGTCCGGCGGGTGATGGACGGCAGTTATCGGGGGCAGCGGCTTGGCAGCGGAGCAGACTGATCATGGCTAAATTTGAACGCAAGGGCATCATTCTGGCCGGTGGATCCGGCACCCGGCTGTACCCTCTGACCCGCAGCGTCAGCAAGCAGTTGCTGCCGGTCTACGACAAGCCGATGATTTTCTATCCCTTGTCCATCCTGATGCTGGCGGAGATCCGCGACATACTCATCATCACCACGCCCCATGATGTGGCGGCCTTCGAGTCACTGCTGGGCGACGGGTCCCAGTGGGGAGTGAGCCTGAGCTATGCGGTGCAGCCTGAGCCCGGCGGTCTGGCCCAGGCCTTCCTGATCGGCGAGTCATTCATCGACGGTCATCCCAGTTGTCTGATTCTGGGCGAT